>SMUZ01077180.1_pt1 | contig 19265 bp, 18 predicted proteins | sample 2456421 | NCBI WGS metagenome assembly SMUZ01 (sample SAMN11095932, study PRJNA526329) | marine sediment metagenome | biome: Marine sediment; feature: Surficial sediment; material: Deep marine sediment; isolation source: Hadal surficial sediment | place: Pacific Ocean | collected 2014-11 | depth... | reverse complement strand
GTCTACGGAGAGGAATGACACAACGTTACGCGGCGCCGTCAGGACTTCGTCGATGTCCATCGCCTGCGTGACGTTGTGTCGTTCCTCTCCGTAGACCCCATCGCGGTCGCGGATGACGAATCGCGGCGCGGTGTCCCATGGCCACGCCTCGCGGAGCTGTTGCGCGGTCCACGCCGGCGTCGGGCGCGCGGTACCGTTCAGGTGGACGAAACGCCGTCGGGTTGGAAGATGGCTGCCTGATCAACAGCGAACGGCGCAAGCACCCGGTCTTTGGTCCTACAGCGTCGGATGCTGAAGATGATGGTCCGTCGCAGCTTGATACGCGTGCGCCAGCAGCAGGATTTCCGCCTCGCCGAACAGCTTCCCGGTGAGCCGTAGGCTTGTGGGCGAGCCTTGGAAGAACCCGTTGGGCAGGCTGATCTCCGGATGGCCGGTCAGGTTGGTCAGCCCGACATTGCTGCCGAAGAACAGGTCGAAGTCGCCCAGCGCCTCGTGCACCTCTTCGATGATCCGCATCCGCACGCGCTGGGCCTGCAGATACTCGACCGCGGGGACGAACCGCGACGCCCGGAAACTGTCCGGCCACCGGCTTTCCTCGGGCTCCGCCCGCATGCTGTCGAGCTGCGCGTTTAAGGTCGGCACGTCGAACGCGGCTGCCGCCTCGGTACCGAGGATGAAGCTGATCGCCTGGGTCGGCAGATCGGGCAGGTCGAACGGCGCCACCTGCACCCCGAGCCCCCGGATCGCCTCGAGCGCGGCCCGCGTGTTCGCGAGGTTCTGTCGCTGGCGCGCCACCCGCTGCGGATTCTCCGGGTCGTCCTCGATGTCATCCTCGACACCGGACCGCAGATAGCCGACCCGGAGCCGGGTGACGTCGGCGGTCGCGTCCCAGTTGAACGGCACATCGAGAACCGTGTTGTCCCGGCCGTCCGGCCCCTGGATCGCGTCGAACACGAGCGCGCAGTCCTCGGCAGCGCGACACATCGGCCCGATCTTGTCCATGCTCCAGCTCAACGCCATCGCCCCATACCGGCTCACCCGTCCGAAGGTGGGCCGCAGCCCGGTGACCCCGTTGCGGGTCGAGGGCGACATGATCGAGCCGCGCGTCTCGGTCCCGATTGAAAACCCGACCAGACCGGCCGCCGTCGACGAGCCCGGGCCGGCCGACGAGCCGCTGGATCCCTGCTCGGTGTTCCAGGGGTTCCGCGTGCGGCCCCCGAACCAGCGATCCCCGGACGCCAGCGCCCCCATCGACAGCTTGGCGATCAGGATGGCCCCGGCATCGGTCAACCGGCTGTAGACGGTGGCGTCGGTGTCGATTGTGCGGTCCTTGTAGGGCGAGGCCCCCCAGGTCGTCTTCGTCCCCCGCACGGCCAGCAGATCCTTCGCGCCCCAGGGGATCCCGTGCAGCGGCCCCCGATAGGTGCCGGCGGCAATCTCCTCGTCGGCCTGCCGTGCCTGACGGCGGGCCAGCTCCTCGGTGAAGCTCACCACGCAGTGCAGGACCGGGTTGTACTGCTTCAGCCGCGCGAGATAGAGCTCGGTCAGCTCGGACGGCTTGACCTGTCTGGTCTCCACCAGCCTGGCGAGATGGCTCAGCGGGAGGAACGCCAGCTCCGCATCGGTCGCCGGCATCGAGACCGTCATCTCCTGACGCCGCATCGGGCGGCGCTCGGTCGGCAGCGTCATCCCGGGCGGAACCGGATTGAACACCAGCGCCGGTTGGGTGCTGTTGCCCAGGTTGGCGGCACGCAGCGTCTCGTAGGCCGCCGTGTTGCCACCCGAACGGTTGAGCCGACCCAGAACCGCCTCCAGCTCGTCCGGGGTGAAACGCAACCCGGCAATCCGCTGGGCTGCCTCGAGCATCTCGACCGTGATTTCGTCGGCGTCCTGCGCCACCGCGGCAAGTGCGCCGGGCATCAGGGTCGACCCCACCCCGGCCGCGGACAGACCGGCAATGAAGCGCCGACGGTTCATCGCGAGCTTCTGCTCATCCATGCGTGCTCCCCTCCTGACGGTCCCGGCCAACACAACGGTGTGACGCCTCGCTGAGACGGAACACTCGCAGCTCATGTGTGTGCTGTATCCGGCACGGTCCCGACGGGCCTGAAGGCCCTTGCGACCGGCGGCTGTCAGGCGTCAGCACAACAGAGCGCCGGGACTAGTGCGGCGTCACCACCTCGCCCTCGCAGCACCCGTCGTTGACGGCACCATATTCGCATTCCAGTGTCGAGTGCGTGATCCCGTGACGCTCGAGCACCGCCCTGACAAGGCCCGTGACCCGCTGCGCCAGCACCACATCCTGGCGTTCGACCACGATGTGCGCCTCGAACGACCGCTGCGACTCGTCGAGCTCCCACACATGCAGGTGATGCACGTCGGCCACCCCGTCCACGGCCCGGAGCGCGTCGACCAGCGCCGGCAGGTGAATATCCGTCGGCACCCCGAGTGTCAAGATGCGGCTCGCCTCACGGGTGATGACCACGCCGTGATAGAGCACGTATCCGGCGATCAGGAAGGTCGCGACGACATCGGCGAGGTAGAGCTGATACTGCAGGATGAGGACGCCGGCCACGATCACCGCGACCGACCCCAACGCGTCGGTCACATTGTGGATGAACGCCGCCTTGACGTTCAGGCTGTCCTTGGCCATCGAGTAGGTGAGCAGCGCGGTGACGACGTCGACGACCAATGCGACGCCGGCCACAATCACCACGGTCCACCCCGCCACCGGCGGCGGGTCGACCACCCGCAGCACCGCCGCGTAGATCAGATACAGGCCGACGATCATGAGGGTCGTGGCGTTGATCAGCGCGCCCACCAGCTCGACTCGCCGGTAGCCGAACGTCTGGAACCTGTCGGCTGGCTTGCGGCCGATCCGGCGCGCGACCAGGGCGATCAGCAGCGCCCCCGCGTCGCTCAGGTTGTGCAGCGCGTCGGCGACGAGCGAGAGGCTGCCCGACAGGAGGCCACCGATCGCCTGCACCACGGTCAGGAGACCGTTGACCGCCACTGCCGCCAGCAGCCGCGCGTCGCTCATCGCGGCGGCGTCGTCGCGGTGCGAGTGGTGAGCGTGGTCCCGGCCCATCGACGTCGGCGTCATGCGCGTCCTCAGCCGAATGGAGTGCCGGCGGCCTGCATGAGATCCGTGGCGTCGGGGGCGCAGTCCGCCCGGTCGATCAGCCCGCGCAGGACGTGCGCACGGTCTCGCACGTGAGACAGCCGATCTTCGTCGGCGCGAGTAAGCGTGTCGATCGCCATCGGCCCGATTGTATGTCGTCGGCCAGGCCGGGCGTGGTCACTCCACCGGTTCGAGCCGGAGCAACGCGGCCCGGTTCGCCTCGGTCAGCACATAGATCAGGCCGTCCGGGCCCTGACGCACGTCTCGAATCCGTTGCTTCAGCTCGGTCAGCAACCACTCGCGCCGAAGCTCTTCCCCGTTCTCGGTGAACACGATCCGCTCGAGGTGGCCCGTCCGGCCGATCCGGCCGGTCATCAGCGAGCCGACGAACAGGTTGCCCTTCCAGGCAGGAAACCGGTCTCCGGTATAGAAGGTCAGACCGGACGGCGCGATCGACGGCACCCAGAAGACGACCGGCTCCTCCATGCCGTCCTGCCAGAAGCGCTCGGTCACGCGCGGCCCGTTGTATTGCCGTCCGTACGACACGACCGGCCAGCCGTAGTTCTTCCCCGACTCGATCACATTGAGCTCGTCCCCGCCCTGCACCGCGTGCTCGGTGGCCCAGAGTGCCGCCGTCTCCGGATGGAACGCCAGCCCCTGCTGGTTGCGATGCCCCATCGAGAAGATTTCCGGCTGGTAGCCGGGGCGGCCGACGAACGGGTTGTCGTCCGGCACGCTCCCGTCGTCCCGCAGCCGCAGCAGCTTACCGGCATGGCTGCTCGGATCCTGCGCGCGCCCCGCGCCGGCGCCCACCCCGAAGGCGCCGCCGACGGTCATGTAGAGCAGGCCGTCGGGCGCGAACGCGATCCGCGCCGAGGCGGTCGACCCGCCCCAGGGTTCGGCGACGAAGACATCTTCGACGTCCCGCAGCGTCATCCCGTCGAGACGCCCCCGGATCAACGCGACGGTGGCCTCACGCTCTCCGAGCGATCTGGTGTAGCTCAGATAGACGAGCCGGTTGTCCGTGAACTCCGGATGCAGCGCGACATCCATCAGGCCGCTCAGCCCGCGGGCCAGCACCTCGGGCACCCCGTCGATCGGCTCGGGGTCGAGCACGCCGTCGCGGATCATCCGCAGACGCCCTTCGCGCTCGGTGACCAACATGTCGCCGTCGGGCAGAAACGCCATCCCCCAGGGATGCGACAGGCCCCGGGTGACGACCACCACCCGGACCTGGGCGATCTCGTGCGTGTTGATAATGAATGGTGCATCGGGCAAGGCGACTCGCGGGATGCCTGGCGGCCGGGTGCGCCCGTCGGGAGTGCGCTGCCGCTGCTGCGCGGCGCCGACAGCGACCACGATGACGAGCACGCCGGCCAGAGCAAGCCAGGGTACGGGGTGACGCCGCGCCACAGATCTATTGCTCATGATCGACCTCCTGGGCTGCACTGACGGGATGCCGTGGGAACGTGCCGCTCATTCTACTGTCCCAACGGGATCGACGATACGATCGCCGTTGCCCTTGACCCTCACCCCAGCCCTCTCCCAGGAGAAGAGGGAGAACCCGGAGCGGCTCGTTTTTGGCACCTGGCAACGATGGACACTTACGCGTTCGGCTGGCTCTCCATCGTCCCACCGGTCCTGGCGATCGGTCTTGCGGTTGCCAGCCGTCAGGCGGTGCCGTCGCTGCTGGCAGGGGTCTGGGTGGGCTGGGTCATCGCCGCCGGCGGCGACCTGTTCGGCGGCACCGTCTCGGCCATCCAGAGCCTGATCGACGTCTTCGGTGATCCCGATCAGACCCGGGTAGTGATCTTCACCCTGCTCATGGGCGCCCTGTTGCTGCTCCTGCAACGGGGCGGTGGGGTCGCCGGATTTCTCACGTGGGCGGGCCGCTGGCGCTGGTCCGGAACACGACGCGGCGCTCAGCTGTTGGCGGCCTGCCTGGGGCTCGGCGTGTTCATCGAGTCGACGATCACCTGCCTCATCGTCGGCGCCGTCGCCAGGCCGATCTTCGACCGGCTGCGGATCGCCCGCGAAAAGCTTGCCTATATCTGCGATGCGACGTCGGCGCCGGTCTGCATGCTGATTCCGATCAACAGCTGGGGCGCCGTCATCCTGGGGTTGCTGACCACGCAGGCCTCGCTCGGCACCCTCGGCGACCGGGGGCCGCTGGCGGTCTTCCTGGCGGCGGTGCCGCTGAACTTCTACGCCATCCTGTCGGTGCTGATCGTCTTCGTCGTGGCGGCCACCGGGTGGGATGCCGGACCGATGCGGCGAGCCGAGCGCCGCGCCGCGGACGAAGGCAAGCTGGTGCGCGACGGCGCCCGACCCGTGGTGACCGAGACGGTACTGCTCGAGGACGCCGCCGGCGAGGCCCCGCCGCGCGCGCGTCATCTCATCGTCCCGCTGACGCTGATGATCGGGGTGGTCCTGGCCGGCATCGCGGTCACCGGGGTGAGGGGGGTCCGCGCCGCCGGCGTCGCGGCGCCCACCATGATGGACTATCTGGACAGCGCCTCCGGATCCACCGCGGTGCTGTGGGGCGTGCTGGCGGCGCTCGCCGTGCTGGCGGTGCTGCTGAGCGCCTCGGGCGTCCTGAAGCCCGGCGACCTGGTTGATATCTCGTTCCGGGGCGCCGGCGCGATGCTGCCGATCGCAACGCTGCTGGTCCTGGCCTTCGGGATTGGCGCCATCTGCGACACGTTGGGCACCGGGCCGTTCATCGCGGCCCAGGTGACCCCCTACCTGACCCCGCTGCTGGTGGCGCCCCTGGTGTTCCTGGTCTCGGGAGCCATCGCGTTCGCCACCGGCACGAGCTGGGGCACCTTCGCCATCATGATCCCGCTGGCGCTTCCGCTGGCAGCGACGATGAATCTGGAGGGGGCGGCCGTGTCACTCCCGCTCGTGGTCAGCGCCGTCCTCGGCGGCGGGGTGTTCGGGGACCACTGCTCGCCGATCAGCGACACGACGCTCATCTCGTCGATGGCCGCCTGGAGCGACCACATCGACCACGTACGCACGCAGCTCCCCTACGCGCTGCCGGCGGCCGCCGGCACGGTGGTGCTGTATCTGGTGGCGGGGCTGGTGGCTGTCCGCTGAGCTGTCTTCAGCGCTGCGGTGCGGTCGACCTGCAGACCATCGTGGCGACTTCGCCTCATCCTCCCGCGACAATGCGGATGTGCGCCGGAGGGCTGCCAGCCTGTCAGGACAGCGGATCGGAAGCAGCCCGAGGATGAATGATGCATCGCCGGATGAAGATCTTCTTGGTGATTGTCAGCGGCGTGGCCATCGGCGTCACCATCTCTCTGATCGGCCCCACCCTGGGCCTGAACGCCTGGGCGCGTGACCTCGCGAGCATGGGCCTCTTCGTCGCAGCCTGCCAGGCGATCATGCGGCGGTCGCGACGCGAGACCACTTCCGTCGTCAGCGTGAAATCAGGCGCGCGACCCGGGTGATACGATAGGCGGATGGGTAGCGTGGGTCTGTCGGCGCCGTCCCGCCCCGAGCGCACGGCAAGCACACCTTTTTGTCGTGCAGATCGCATGGCTGCACAGATGCGACGGGTAGGACTCGGCCTGTGCGGGATGTTCGTGGTGGCGGGCAGCGTCGGCGCCCAGGTCATCCCGATGAGCTTGGCGGAGATGGTAAGCGCGGCAGAAACGGTCGTGGTGGCCGAGGCGATCGACGCGCGATCAGAGTGGGTGACCACCGGATCGTCCCGCGCCATCGTGACCCACGTGACGTTCCGGGTGACCGACACACTGAAGGGCACCCAGCGCGTGCTGCTGCCGCTCGAGTTCCTGGGTGGCACGGTCGGGAACGTCCGCCAGGAGGTCTCGGGTGTGCCGACGTTCGATATCGGTGATCGTGCGGTGCTCTTCGTGTCGGGCGCGCGGGCGGCGAGCCCGATCGTGGGGCACATGCAGGGCCGGTTTCCGATCAACACCGCGCCTAGCGGGACCGAGTACGTCACCCTCCACGACCGGCGCGCCTTCGCCGCCGTGACCCAGGTCGGCGCGCCGGTCACGATCAGCCCCGTGGCGATCCCGACGATGACCCTGGAGGCCTTCCGGACCGAGGTCGGCCGCATGCTGCGCGACACGGAGCGTCGGTAACACGCGCGACCGGGCCCGTACGCGACACATCGGCTGTCTGTGTGGCAGGCTTTCGATGACACTCAAGACGAGCATCATCGTTCTGACGCTGTCGTGCGTCGCCCTCTCGTCGATCGTCCATACCCTGTTGGCGTTCAACCTGCTCGATCGGCGCTGGCCCGCCGGCAACATCACCATGGAGATGCAGCTCGGCGCCTCGGGCGCCCTGATCGACGGGTCGGCCGACTGGGACGAGTGCGCGATCGCCGGGCTGGTCCAGTGGAACGCGAACCTGGGCGGTGCCGGCGTGAGCTTCACGGTCATCCGGAACTCCACCCGGACACCGGCCGCCAACGACTCGGTCAACAGCGTCTTCTTCGCTGACGACATCTTCGGAACGCCGTTCGGCGCCCAGACCCTTGCCGTGACCCAGACCTTTATCTTTCTCGAGGACGGCATCGACACGACCGCCGAGTCGGACGTCATCTTCAACAACGCCACGGGGTTCAACTGCTATCGCGGTCCGATCCGTCTCGGCCCGACGCCGGACGGCAGCACCCCCACCGACCTGCAGCGCGTCGCGGTGCACGAATTCGGGCACGTCCTGGGTCTCGACCATCCTGATCAGGCCACGCCACCGCAGGGGGTGCACGCGATCATGAACGCGTTCATCGGCGACATCGATGCGCTGCAACTCGACGACATCCAGGGGGCGTTGAGGCTCTACGGCGTCTCGGTCGTCGGCATCCCATTCCCACCGCACGACCAGGTGCTGACCTTCTTCCTGAATCTCGAAAACGAGTATCGGGACACGCTCGGGCGGTCGCGGACCAACCAGGGCTTCGTTGACGCTGAAGGCTCGACGATCTGGTTCCCCGAGTGGCTGCGGTATGTGCTGAACGACTGCTCGGTCACCGAGGCCACCAACCGGGTGCTGCTCCAGATCCGCGGACAGGGCATGCAGCCGGTGTGCGGTGTGGTGGCGCAGGGGGTCATCAACTTCCCGCCACCCAGCGATGCGCTCGACTTCCTGAACACCCTCGACACGTTCTACCGAAACGAGCTGAGCCGGGCCGTGGAGCTGAGCTATATCGATCGGGAGGGCAAGGCGGTCTGGCTGCAGGAGTATCTGCGGTACCGGGTCAACGGCTGCAACGACCAACAAGCAACCGACCGGGTCTTCCAGCAGGTCGGTGGCGGCAGCATCGCACCGGTCTGCTCCGGGGGGCCACCACCGCCCGCGCCCGCCCCGCCCCCGGCAGACGCGCCACCCCCGCCGTTCGGAGCCGGACACGCTCTCGTCGGAACGAACAGTCCCGCTGGGCGTTACTACACCGATCCGGCCAGCGGCTGCATCTGGGACCGTCTGTCAGGACGTGGGGACACACTGTCAGACGTCATTGCGCACGAGTTCATCGGTCACGATGCCGGCCAACAGATCGTTGACATGCTGCCGACCGACGTCGCGTTCAGCACGGCTGGCGATTGTGGCACGTGGTTCGATAGTCGCGGGGTGGTGAATCGTCGAGCAGCACGTCACCCGGCGACGGGCTAGCAAGGCTCCGCCTCGCTCGCCGAGCGCCGGGTGTTGCTGGGAACGACTGCGCGACTTCACGGGAAGCATCCGTGGCACGACCGCGGTCGATTTTCTCCCGGGCGCAGGACCGCAGCTTGCGTCGATCAACGCGAGCGATGTCAGCTGCCAGACGGGTGATGACTGCGGCACATGGACACGCGTGAGCGGAAGCGCGGTGCACTGGGTGACCCGTAGCCGACCCTGGTCAGCCCCGATGGCGGCGTCATCGCCACGACCGACGACGGGGGCGCCGGGCTGGACTCACGATCAGCCCTTCCCACAGAACCCAGAGCCACGACGATGACCGAGAGCGGCTTCTACAAGCTGGGCCGGCTGGCAGGCGGCAAGGTTCGCAAAGTCAAGTGGATGTGGAGCTCGCTTACCGGTGATGAGACCAAGGCGATTCAGGCCGAGTACGGCGTCGGCTGGGACATGGCGGCAGTCGTCCGGGAGCGGAGTGGGTGCAACGTCGACCCGGCGCTGCAGACGCTGCTCGACGACACCCGTGACCGGCTCGCGGGGGTGGTCCGGAACAAGCTCCACCGGTTCGAGGTGGGTGTGGTGACCGACGACCCGCCGACCGCCTACGCATTGCCAGGCGGTTTCATTTTCCTGACGCGGACGCTGATCGATCTCTGCGAGCATGACCCCGATGAGCTGGCCTTCGTGGTCGCCCACGAGATGTCGCACGTCATCCGCCGGCATGCGATCAACCGGGTGCTCCGCCAGACCGCCTACGCCGCAGCCTCGATGCTCGCGCCGGGACGCGGCGCCATCGCGCCCTGGCTGCGGAGGGTCGGCCTCGAGTGGCTGGAGCGGGGATACTCGCGGAACCAAGAATTCGAAGCGGATGCGCTCGGTGCGCTCCTGACGCGAGCCGCCGCGTTCGACCCGCGCGGCGCACTGCGACTGTTCGCGCGGTTCCAGCGGATCGACCGTGCGCCCGGAGCGCCGAGTCTCGGCGCCTATCTCTCCACGCACCCCCCGGTCGCCGACCGGATCACACAGCTGCAGCACCGGCTGGCCGACAGGCCGCAATGATGCAAGACGGTGGCGCCACGGTCCGGGGGCAGAGGCTGTGCGGCTCGCGAGGCTCCGCCTCGCGAGCCGAGCTTTTCTCAGAGCCCCGCGACGCGGGGGCTCGACTCCTTGAACGGAAGCTGTCGTGATGAGAGCGACAAAGCCCGATCGAAACGTGACTCAATTGTCACGATACACGTTGTTCAAGGAGTCTCGTCCGGCGCGCTGAGTCGGCTTCGCTTGTCCCGCAGCGTCGCCTTCAGCTGTCGGATCTCTTCGCGCTGCTGCTTGTAGACCCGCACGAAGTAGTCGGCGTCGGTCATGATCTCGGTCAGCTCCGTATTTCCGAACCAGTCGCCCGCCTGCGTGCGCGCGGCGATGTCGCGGGCAATGTGCGTCTGATCGAGCACCAGCGCAGTGTCCTTCTCCAGGACCTCGACCGTTTCGATCACCAGGTCCAGCACACGGAGGTCATCGGTCGCCTCGACGAGCTGCCGCAGCGGCCCGAGCCGGTCATGTCGTGCATCAGCCATGAATGGAGAGCGCCGTCAGACGGCGTTGGTCGCCTAACATCTCGTGTCCCGTCGTGTCCCGCATCAGACGTCTCTCAGGGGTGGTCGTCATCGCGCTGCCCGCTCACGCCGTCGGCCGTGTCCAACCCCGACCAGGCGCGGACTCGCCCGGTCCCGTCGCACCTGGGACTGAGCAGGTGACGCTCCGTTCAGGACGCAACGCTTGCAGACACCACACACCACCAATCTGTCAGAACACAGTACGCGATTTCAATTTCGCAATCAACACACGCCTGTGCCCTGCCAGCCGGTGTACACCGAGGCGCTGGGCGTGCTCGAGACGCGCCATCGCGAGCTGGCGGATCGGAACCAATCGGCGGCCGACAGCCTCACGGATGGCCTGAATGAGACCCTGACGGTCCATCGAGTGGGGGGTGTCCGGGGTGCTGGGCCGCATGAGCAGCCAGAAGCCGTAGAGCGGTGCAACCCTGACTGGGCCTGACTCGCTTACACGACCGGCACGGCGACCGGGTGCCATCGGCTCACAAGGCGCAAGAACGCCGCATCGCTCCTGGCGAATGTGTTCCCGACTTGCAGCAGGTCGGCATCCATGGCACCGAGCTGGGCCAGGGAGACAGATAGTGGCGCTGCCGACGCCGGGTGGTCGTCCTGGAGCGCGGTGGCGCCGGGCTCCTCCAGCGCCGGGTCCAGACCCCTCCAGGCATAGTGACACCGAGCGCACCGATGCCACGTGCCCCCGATCGAGCTGACCATCTCGTGGGTCTCACGATTGCCGCACTGCAGGCACGTCGTAGTCACGACCAGCTGACGACGCAAATCTCATACCGGCCACCACGGCCTTGCCAGAGTCGCGTAACCGACTGTACCGTTGGTGGTTGTTGTCCGGACAAGACGTCTGACGATCGTCTGCCGGCGACACATTGCGGTGACCAGCGACGAATGTGCCATCGGCCGAAGTCGCTGAAACCGCCCGACGGTCGTCCCGGTCCGCGGTCGTGAGAGCCGACTTCGTCACGACTATAATGATCCTCATGCGTCGAGCGAGCATCCTGATGCTCACGAGCTGGCTCCTGTCGGTCGGCGCGTGCGGACCGGCCAGCGGCCGCGACGCTGGCCCGAGACGCGGATCATCTGGTGAAGAAACCGTCGTGCTGACGGTCGACCACCGGTCACGGTGGCGGGAATTACGTATCGAGGGCACGACCGATCTACCGAACGGCGCCGTCGTGTCCTACCACATTACGCATGCGCTGGCCGAGGAGCTGCCGCCGAGCGAATGGCCCGCCCAGAATCTGATCGCCGACGGCACGGCGGTGGTCCAGGAGAGCCGGTACTGGGCCCGGCTCAACACCACCTACTGGCCGGCCGGCGCTGTGCGGGTGCGGGTCCAGTTTCCCGTCGCACCGCAACCCGCAGCGGTCGGCGAACGATACGGTGAGTTCGGCGAACATCTGACCGGCGACAACGTCACGATAGTCGGGGCCTCCAAGGTCGTCACCGCCGAGCACACGCTCGCGTGGACACGCTGACCGGCACCCGCGCCTGCACACACCTGGTGTCCTTCTTCCGAGCCACCATCGACACGCTGCACCCATACGTGCCCGGCCGGCAACCGGCACCAGGGACTCGCGTCATCAAGCTCAACACCAACGAAAACCCGTACCCGCCGAGCCCGCAGGCACTGGACGCACTACGACAGCTCGACGCGGACCGGCTCCGCCGCTATCCGCACCCGCTCGGCGACGAGCTGCGTGAGGCGGTCGCCGAGGTGCTCGCGGTCGATCCGGCCTGGGTCCTTCCCGGCAACGGGAGCGACGACCTGCTGACCATGCTGGTGCGCGCCGTCGCCGGGCCAGGCCGGCCGGTGGTCTACCCCACGCCGACCTATGTGCTGTATCGGACGCTGGCCGAGATCCAGGACGCGCCGGTGGTGGAAGTGCCGTACGACGACAGCTTCGCCCTGCCGGTCGAGCACCTGGTGGCGGCACACGGTGCGTTGACGTTCATCGCCAACCCGAATAGCCCATCCGGCACCGCGACGCCGACCGAGCGGTTGGTCGCCCTCGCCACCGCGCTCGAGGGGCTGCTCGTCATCGACGAGGCCTATGTCGCGTTCGCCGACGACGACGCCCTCACGCTGGTCCGACGCCATCCGAACGTCGTGATCCTGCGCACCCTGTCGAAGAGCCACGCCCTGGCCGGGTTGCGTCTCGGCTTCGCCATTGCGCAACCGTCGGTGATCGCCGGCCTGGCCAAGGTCAAGGACAGCTACAACGTCAGCGCGGTCGCCGCTCGCGTCGGCGCTGCGGCCCTCCGGGACGTAGAGCACACACGCCGCGTGGTCGAGCGGATCAAGGCGAGCCGCACGCGGCTGGCCGCGGCCCTCGAGACCATGGGCTGCAGAGTCTGGCCCAGCCAGGCGAACTTTCTTCTCGTGCGACCGCCGCAAGGCGATGCTGAACGGGTGTCTCGCGAGCTCGCAGCGCACGGCATCCTGGTGCGCTACTTCGGTGAGACGTTGCTCTCGGACACGCTGCGCATCACCGTCGGTACCGATGAGGAGCAGACCGCTCTGCTCGAGACCCTGGGCACGATCCTGAACGGCGGATCGGCCGCCACCGGATGAGCCCAGAAGGACGCGGCCCACGGCGAGTGGACCCGCGCTCGCCTCTCACGGGTCCAGGGTCGCCAGACGGTGGGCTGCCTCCTCGAGCGTCGGAAGACTGCGACAGAACGCGAAGCGGAGATACTGATCGCGGGCGGTCCCAGTGGCATAGAACGTGTCCCCCGGCACCGACGCGACCCCGACCTCTTCGATCAGATGCAGCGCGGCCGCCATCGGGGACCGATCGCCGATGGCCGGCACCCCTCGGTAGCGGGCGAACAGATAGTATGCCCCCTCGGGTGGACTGACCTCGAACCCGGCCCGCCGGAGCGCGGGGACCAGCGTGTCGCGCTTGCGCGCGTACGCCGTCCGGAGCCCGTCATAGACGCCCGGGTCGAGACGGAGCAACGCCACCGCCGCCCGCTGCAGTGGGGTCGGCGCCTGGATGACCATGGTGTCGTGAAACGCGCGTATCGACCGGGTGTGGGCCGCCGGCGCGATGACCCAGCCGACGCGCCAGCCGGTCGCGTTCCCGGTCTTCGAGATCGAGTTCACCACCAGCGTGCGCGCCCGCATGCCGGGCAACGCCGCGAGGCTCTCGTGCCGGTGTCCGTCGAAGACGATGTGCTCGTAGATCTCATCGGTGATGACCAGCAGGTCGTGCCGCGCCGCCAGGTCGGCGATCCACGCCAGATCGTCGGCCGAGAACACCTTGCCGGTCGGGTTGTGCGGCGTGTTGAGAATCAGCGCGCGCGCGCCGCGCGCCGCCGCCCCCGCCCACTCATCACGGTCCAGCTCCCACACACCGGCACTGGCCTGCTCGACCAACGTGACGAACTCGGGCTCGAGCCTGAAGATCGCGGCCTGCGACGGGTACATCTCATGATACGGCTGCGGCACGATGACGCGGTCGCCTGCCGCACACACCCCGGCCAGCACCGAGGCCAACGCCTCGGTGGCGCCCAGCGTCACGGTGACCTCGGTCTGCGGGTCGGGGCGCCAGCCGTAGAGCCGCTCCGTGTAGTCGGCAATCGCCTCTCGCAGCTCGGTCAACCCGAACGGAAACGAGTACTGGTTCAACCGGTCCGGCCTGCCCTGCAGCCCAGCCAGCACCTCTTTCAACGGCCGGTCCAGCAACGCGGTTGGCTCGGCGCCAGGCACCAGCTCCCGCAGGGTTGACGTGCCCAGACGATCCATCTGGTCGTCGTCACCGCCCAGCAGCGCCACCACCGCCGCCCACACCAAGTCGAAGACCGGCGGCTCGTCGGTAAACCCCTGCGACAGGTTCACCGCGTCGTGCTCGACGGCGAGCCGCGTCATGCGGCGAATGACTGACTCGATCGTGTCCATCGCGCTAGCGAGGCTCCGCCTCAGACCGTCCCGACCTGGGTGGCTCCGCCTCGCCAGTGCGAGCCGAGCTGTTCTCACAGCCCCGCTACGCGGGGCTAGCAGCCCATCCAGCCGGGCCGTTCATGATCCCCCACAATCGCGATTGGTCAACCTGGCGCGTCGAGTCACCTGGTCTACAGCCGGCTCGGTATCACGCCGATACATCCGCCGTCATGGTACGATTTCTCGATCCGGACACACCGGCGACGGCACAGATCAACGTGTGGTGCGAACGGCAGGGCGGCGAATTCCCACTGGTGCGACGCACCACGGTCACCACTGACGGCTAGCAGCCCGTGGTGAAAGCCTCGCTGCATTCGAACGGCGCTGCATCCCGGCTGCCGGCGTTGCTTCTCGGTCGAATACAGGCCGGTATTCTCCCTCGGCGCGCCTTGTCAGCCGGGCCCATCGCCGTGCTCGGTGCGACGCGGGGTGTCACCACGGACTGCTAGTCCCATGCCGGCCATCGCGATCGATGTCGCCGTCCTGCTGCCGACAGCTACCCGCACCATCGTCGAACGGGTGAACGCCCGCTTCGACGTCGCGGCCGGCAACGGCTTTCGATTCGACGCCACGCATCATCCCCACGTCACGCTGGGTCAGCACTTCGTCAACACCCACCAGCTCACCGAGATGTGCGGCCGTGTGGCGACCGTCCTGTCTGCGATGCCCCCGCTGGACCTGCGGGTGACCGGCGCTCGGGGCGGGCGCACGGCACAGGTACTCGTGGTCGCACCGACGCCGGCGCTGCAGCGGCTGCACGAGCAGCTCATGGACACACTGGCTTCGTACGAGGTCACCGGCGATGTCGCCGCGTTCCAGCAGGACGACGACCCACCACGCGATGCCGATATCGCCTGGGTGACCCGGTTCCGCGCCGACTCGAGCTTCGCGCGGTTCGACCCACACATCACGGTCGGGATCGGCCCGGACCCTGTCACCGGCGACCCGTTCACCTTCACCGCACGCACGATCGCTGTCTGCCGCCTCGGCCGGTTCTGCACCTGCCGCGACCAGCTGGCACACTGGACGCTATAATCCCCGCATCGTCATCAGCCAAGGGCACCAGGGTCCAAAGGAGGTCTCGTGAAGCTATCGTTCCCCATGCTTGTAGTGTGCATCCTGTCACTCGCCGCCTGCGACGCCGCTCGTACCGTCGAACCCGATGCGGCACCCGAGCCGGTGACGCCGACACCCACCGAGGCGTTCACGCCGCGGGAGGTCACCATCGCCGACATCCCGCCGGACATCCATGAGGACTCCTGGGCGCGGCTGCCGACGATCACCCGCGAGTCGCTCGACGCCGAGGACCAGCGGGCGTTCGACATCATTGTGAATCCGGACAGCCGTTACGCCACCGGTCTACGCGGGCCGATCGGCATGTGGATGTACAGCCCACGCATGGCCGAGCACATGTTCCCTGCGAGCACCTACCTGCGCTACGGGGTAGATGGCGAGCGGGACCAACGACTGACAGAGCTCGCCATCCTGACGACCGCCCGCGAGCTCGACAGCCAATATGAGTGGACCGCCCACGAGCCGGCGGCGCGGAGAGCCGGGCTCGAAGAGGAGATCATCGAGCTGCTGCGATTCGGTCGGCCGCTGGCCGATGCCGGCGAGCTGCCGGGCCTGGGGGCACGTGAACGGACGATCATCCGCGTCGCGCGCGAGCTCATCAACGAGCCGAAGGTGAGCGCCGAGGCGTTCGTGGAGGCCCAAGCGCTGTTCGGCAACGAAGGGGTCATGGACCTCACCGGACTCGTCGGCTACTACACCTTCGTGAACTACACGCTGAAGACGTTCGACCTGCAGCGGGAGCCCGGCAGCCAGCTCTTGTTGCCGTTACCGTAGGGCGGCCCTGTCCGCCGTCGCTCGCCCGTGCGTCCAGAGGGCGAGAGCTATCGCGGATCCGCCGTAGCCTCGGCGCAGGCGACAAGAACCAGGCAATCGCACCGGCCGCGAGGCGGTGCTGCACCGGGGCGTAGGGTCCGCGCAAGCATACGTATCCATTTTGGGGCGTCTCGCCATCCTCGGGGCGTTACCGTAATTATGACCGGGACCACTTCGTTCACGGCGCGAGGGTCACGCCGGCGACGGCGCGCCAGAAATTCGGCGCGTTGTCGATGTGGATGAAGCGGACGTCGACCCTGAGCGCGAGCGGGCCGGCGACCCGCAGCCAGAGCCCGCCGCCGACGTCGACCGCCAGCTCGACCTCGGTCTCGGTGTCCGTCCGTCCGGTCGAGAGTCGAGCGAGTGACGCGCCGAGCAGCCCGTAGGGTGTCAGACGGCCAGCGGTGAACGGGTGATACCGCACGCTGCCGGTCCCGATCAGCAGCGCGATGTCGCCGAATTGCCGCAGCGCGGGAATCGCCGCCACGTCGGCCTCCAGCGAGACCCCGCGGCCCACGCCTCGGCCGACCGCGCCGCCGTAGGTCGGCTCCCGCGCCCCGGTATCCAGGTCGCCGCCGAACAGATTGCCGGCGACGACCGAGACGGTCCAGCCGGTGTCACCGGGTTGCGCTCCGGCGGGGACCGCGACGCCGGCCGCGCTCGCCACAGCCAGCAGTGTGACGCATCCCAGACGGACATCGGCAGTCACCGTATCTACTCTTTTGTCTTCAAAATCCTGACTTCTGACTTCTGACTTTTGACTGCTCAGTTCTATACTGAGTCACACGATGGTCTGGGTCCTGGTCGGGCTGTGCCTCGTCGGGTTCGGCATCTCGAGCTACTTCACCGGCGTGGCCTACCATTGGGTCGCACCGGACACACGCTGGATCCCGGCCTTCTGCCGGCTGGGCGAACACACCTGCGCCACGATTGTCTTCACTCCGCGGGCGCGGGTCTTCGGCGTCCCCAACTCGGTGCTAGGACAGCTGTTCTACGCGACGCTGGCCACCGTCGCCGTAGCCGGTGGTCTGGACGAGCCGGTGACCCGCCTCGTCTTGCTCGGCGTCAGCGGCGTCACCGTGTTGCTGGGTGCCTATCTGACATATTCGCTGCTGTTCGTCACTCGGGTCAACTGCGTGCTCTGCTTCACGTCGCACGCCATCAACCTCGTGGTCTTTGTCATCCTGCTCTGGCGGCCCTGATGGGCCCAGAGCAAAGGTCATGTGCGGTCGCGGTCGGGCCTCAGGCCTGCGGGGCCTGCTGACCGCTCTCCGCGTCCCGGCCATCTGCCGTCAGACGCCGGCGCTCGGCGACGATCAGCCCGTACTCCGAGGCTCGCTTCCAGACCCTGTTGGCCATCTCGGTCAGGTGCACCGCCTTCAACCCGAAGTAGAGGAACAGCGCACCGGCGGTGCCGACCACCAGCGCCTGGAGGACGCTCACGATCCGACCGCCGATCTCCGGCGCCAGCCCCCCAAGCCCCTGATAGACGAGGAACCCGACCACCGCCAGGAACGGCCCGGTCACCGTACGCACGGTCCAGGAGGCCACCCGCGACTGCTTCTCCATCAGCGCGCCGATGATGCGCAGCCGGTCGAGCGCGCGCGCGATCCGGTCGACGTCGTCGCTCAGTAGCACATCCCGCAGCGTGACCTGCGCTCGGCAGGCCCGCGCCACCCGCCGGTCGCCCCGGAGCCAGGAGACCCGGTTGACCGCATAGGTGAAGTCGGGGAACCGCTCGCGCAGCCGCTCGAGCAGACGTTGCTGGCCTCGATCGGTGTGCTCGTGAAGCGTCGAGGCGATGTCGATCTCGACACGCTGCCGCGACGGGATCAGGACGATCTCATGCAGCTCGTGGGTCTCGCGATCTTCGACATACACCGCCGCGTGGGGCGCAATCCCCTCGTGCAGCATCGCTTCGTGGTCGAGACATGGCAGGCTGGGAACGGGCGTGGGCAGTTCGACCCGCAACCGATACAGCTTGACCGCCCGCAGGTGGGCGAACTCGGCCAGGCCGGCGAAAAATCGACGACAGGCCTCGCAGTCGTCTGAGACGGCCGGGACCCCGGAGACGGCCGCGGGAGCGACGTGCACGTCCTCCGGACCGGGCACCGCGTCGACCGTCGACCGCGACGCGGACGCCGGCTGGACTCCTCCACTCATCGCGTTCGTCGATCAGATCTGGCGCCGCAGCAGTGCCGGGGTCATGCGGCCCGGTCGACGACGCTACGGTCACGATACCACAGCGAATCGAGGGCTATAATCCGGTGACGCACGCGGGCACCCGAAGAGGCACACGATCCCGGAACAACAGTGGCACATGGCGAAGCACGGACATCAGATCGGGCCGATGTCCGAGTCCGAGATCGTCAGCAACATCCAGAACGGCAGCGCCGACGGCAAGACCCTGGTCTTCACCGCCGGGATGTCGAACTGGACGCCGCTGGCCGACGTCCCACAGCTCGCGACGCACCTCGCGGGTGGTCAGGCCACCGTGCTGCCGGTGCTGCCAGGGCGGACGGCCCACGAGATCGACTTCACCATCGAGGGCTCCGAGATGCAGTATGTCGAGGTGGAGCTCGACCCGGGCGAGAGCGCTGTCGCCGAGGCGGGCGGAATGATGTACATGACCAGCGGCATCGCCATGGAGACGATCTTCGGCGACGGCAGCGAGAGCCAGCAGGCGGGTCTCTTGGACAAGCTGCTGGGCGCCGGCAAACGGTTACTCACCGGCGAGAGCCTGTTCATGACGGTGTTCACCAATAGCGGCAGCGGCAAGCAGCGTGTGGCGTTCGCCGCCCCCTACGCCGGCAAGATCCTCCCGATGGATCTGTCCGAGCTGGGCGGCGAGCTCATCTGCCAGAAGGACGCGTTTTTGTGCGCCGCCAAGGGCGTCACCATCGGCATCGCGTTCCAGAAAAAGATCGGCGTCGGGCTGTTCGGCGGCGAGGGACTGTTCTTCGCCCTGCTCACCGGCCCGGGCCGGGTCTGGCTGCAGTCGCTACCGCTCAGCCGGCTGGCCGACCGCATCTACAAG
>SMUZ01008232.1_pt1 | contig 19283 bp, 15 predicted proteins | sample 2456421 | NCBI WGS metagenome assembly SMUZ01 (sample SAMN11095932, study PRJNA526329) | marine sediment metagenome | biome: Marine sediment; feature: Surficial sediment; material: Deep marine sediment; isolation source: Hadal surficial sediment | place: Pacific Ocean | collected 2014-11 | depth... | reverse complement strand
GACGCGGTCTTCCCGGTGAGGGCGACGCGCACGGGTTGGGCGAGTTTGCCGAGTTTGAGTCCCGCCTTCTCGACGGTCTGCTTGAACAGGGCTTCGACCGCATCGTGATCCAACGGCTCGTCCATCGCTTCCAATCCGGCGATCAGTTGGTCGAACAGCGGTTTCACTTCCGGCGTTAAAAATTTATTTACCGCCTTTTCATCGATTTTAGCCTCAGAAGAATACGGTTTCTCTTCTTCAACAACCTTCCCATCTCTAAGTACCTCAGCTTCTGCTTTAAACCCTAAACCTAGGCCAAATTTAATGCTTACATTCACATTCTTAAAATAAAACTCCGCCCCGTGGGCCATTTCGACCATCGTTTTGGCGCGTTGCTGGAGTAACGGGATGACTTGGATCAGGTCCGCCAGGGTTTTATCGTGCTTTTCCGGCAGGATGCCTGCTTTAATAAGAGCCGCCTCAAAAGGCCCGGCCAGTTCCGCCGGTATCGATTTCTGAATCCACTGCTCGTTGACCCATTCCAGTTTTTCGGGATTGAACACGGCGGCGGAGATCGTCACATGCTCCAGCGAGAAGTGTTCGATCATTTCCTGCCGGGTGAAAATTTCCTGATCGCCGTGCGACCAGCCGAGGCGCGCCAGGTAGTTGACGAGTGCGTCGGGCAGGTAGCCCATATCGCGGTAGGCGAGGGTGGCGGTGGCGCCGTGGCGTTTGCTCAGGCGCGTTTTGTCTGGCCCGAGGATCATGCTGAGGTGCGCGAACTTGGGACGCGGGAAGCCGAGGGCGTCGTACATCAGCGCCTGGCGCGGGGTGTTGGACAGATGGTCGTCGCCCCTTATGACGTGGGTGATGCGCATATCGGCGTCGTCCACCACCACCACGAAGTTATAGGTCGGCGTGCCGTCGGTGCGGAAGATAATGAAGTCGTCGAGCTCCGCCACGTCGAACTCCACGTTACCGCGCAGGAGGTCGTTGACCACCACGTTGCCCTCCTGCGGGCATTTGAAGCGGATGACGTGCGGCGCTCCTTTGGGGAATTCCGTGCGGTTGCGGCAGGTGCCGTCGTAGCGTGGTTTTTCCTTTCTCGCCTGGGCGGCTTTGCGTTTGGCCTCCAGATCTTCCGGCGAGCAGTAACAAAGATACGCCTTGCCTGCGTCGAGCAGTTGCTTCGCCTTTTCCAGATAGAGTTTCTTGCGTTCCATCTGGCGGAAGGGACCCTCGTCCCAGTCGAGTCCCAGCCATCGCAACGATTCGATGATTTCCTGAATGGAGTCCTCGGTGGAGCGTTCGCGGTCGGTGTCCTCGATTCGCAGGATGAAGGTTCCGTGGTTGTGGCGTGCGAACAGCCAGTTGAAGAGGGCGGTGCGCACCCCGCCGATATGCAGGAAGCCGGTGGGGCTGGGGGCGAACCGGACGCGGACTTCTTCAGTCATGAACACTCTCTTTCAAGGAGGAGCCGGGCGTTGCCCGGCCGGCGCTGCGCCGGTCCAGCGTCACGCTGGGGGCCAAAGGTTGGCGCACAGTTTAACCGATTCGGTGCTTCTTGATAAGCCTCGATCTGCCGCGCCGGGGAAGACATCGAGTTGAAAATCAAGGCCTTTATGGTCCGTCTCTGAAGTGGGGCGCCTGGGTATAAAGGGGCCTGCAGGGAGGGGGGGGCGGTTTTTCCAAATACCCGTAACCCCAACACCCTTAATAGGTTGTAAGACAAAAATTCACAGTAATCGACAAAATTTGTCATAGATGAACCCTTGGCGGCCCACCGGGGAAATCTAATTTTTATCTATCTTATTGAATATTTGAGCCTAGCTTAAAGGGGACCTTTTTGGGGTATTGATGGCACGAACATTGCTTGTTACTATAACTGTAAAGGTATTATCCTTTTTCTGATAAACCGTTCCTTTTAATGAGCCCACGATGAGTAGCACCATTCAGCCCGGCGGACCCGGTAAGCAGGCGCGGAAACAGGTGAAATCGATCAAGAAAAAAGCGCGCATCGGTTTTCTGGAATCGTTGGGAGACAGCGGATATGATAACCGGACCGATCCTAAATACTGTTTTGATATTCTGCGGAAATTCATGAACAAGGAGAGTTCCAACGAGGAAGGACTCGAGTAAACCGGGGAAAATTTAAAATCAGAATTTATTCCCGGAGATGCAATCGGGAAGGGGCACCAAGTGAAACAGCCGGCTCAGGGGAAGCCGGCTGTTTCTTTTTGGGCTTTGGAGTTATATCTCGCAACAACTGCCAATAGGAAATGAGCGCAGACACGCCTTTTCCCGTTTAGTTACAAGCAACCGATACCGGGTTGGTTCCGGTATTGGTAACCGTTACTTGTCCGCTGATGTCGCCGATGGAGTCACTGCGGCTGAACGCCGGCTGGCAGGTCAGAACCACTTTACTGCGACCCATGGAACCCCGGGCCGGGAAAGACCGGTAAGCGCTCCATTAACAGGGTAAAAAACCGATCCTTCGCCTCACCTGAATGCTATAATTTTAAAGAATTGCTGGATACCTTCATTCCTACAGAGAACTGAACCATGAAATTTAAATATGTATGGCCGGTCATTTTGGTTTTGATTCTGTCCGGAACTCCTCAGGCCGCCGAACAGCGTGAGGCCTTGGTTCTATACAAGGAACCCTTGTTCGAAATTGAAGGTAAACGCCGACCGGATTGTGATGCCTTGTATGACGTCAAGACCGGGAAAGACGTCTCTGACATGCGCGATTTTCGCCAATATTTTTGCGTGGGGCGCTACACCCTGACCCTCGAGGGAAAAAAAGGAACGACCGTCACTCTATTCGGTCAATTCAATTATAAAAAGGGAGCCGGGTTTATGGTGATCGTGAAAAATGATAAACGAAAAATCTGGCTCGATGACCTTGAGGACTTTCCATCCGGGAAATGGGTTAACTTCAAGGCGAACCGGGATACGGGAGCTTATCAAATTTATTACAAGTCGGTGTCGCGGTTCAGTGAGAATATCTCTTCCATCCAATGGGGCACGTGGTGGAAAGGGAAAAATCCTAAATAAAATAGATCGCCCTGAGCCGGTCGAAGGGGGACCTCTGAAGCTGGCATACTTCGACCAGCTCCGCATGACAGGAATTATTCCATGGAAATCACCGAAGTGCAGTGCCAATCCATCCTCACCCGCGTCGGCGGTTATTTGAAACCGGTCTGCTCGCATTCTCTGAATCCCTACGTGGGTTGCGGCTTCGGGCGGTCGGCTTGCGGCGTCGGGTGTTATGTCCGGCACAATGCCTGGTTGACGAAAGGGCGGGACTGGGGAAGCTTCGTCGAGGTTAAAACCAATGCGCCGGAAATTTATCTGAAAACCTGCAAAACTGAACAGCGCTGGGTGCATCGCCGGAATCAACCCTTCGCCATTTTCTTCTCCAGCTCCACCGAACCCTGGCAACCGGTCGAACGGCAATACCGCGTCACCCGCCGACTGCTGGAAGCGATGCGGGAACATCCGCCGGATGAATTAATTCTGCAGACCCATGCCCCCGCCATGCAGGAGGATCTCAGCCTGGTCGCCGCGTTATCGAGGCAATGCCGACTGCGCGTGCATGTGTCCATCGAAGGGGATATCGAACGCCTGCCCGGCCTGCCGCCTCCCCCTGCGACGGTTCAGGAGCGGATCGAGTTGTTGCGTCAATTGAGCGAAGCCGGAGTTTTCGCGGTGGCCTGTCTGTCGCCCTTGTATCCCATGCAACAGCCCGCCGCTTTTTTCGAACAACTGGCCCAAGCGGGTGCCTCCGCCGTGGTGATCGATCACTTTATCGGGGGCGACGGCACGGCTGAAGGATCGCGCACCTGGAAAACCGATTTGCCGCGTTCGATGGAAGCGGTGGATGCCGCGTCTACCTGCCTGGAATACCGCGACCGCATCGCCGCCATCGCCCGGAATTATCTTCCGGTCGGTCTCTCCGCCGCTGGCTTCGCGGGCCACTATTCCTAAATAGGGTTAATTAGGCTGAAAATCGACCAGCGGTGGGCGCTTCGGCAGAGTGTAATTGCCGGGCTGGAAGGTTTTCATCAGGCTGAGGCGTTGAGCGGGCCAGGTGCTTTTCAGCACGTTGGTGGGCGCGTTGCCCGCGAACACGAGAACCCCGTATTTGCCGTAATGCGGTAGTTTGCGGATCAGGCCGGGGACGCTTTCCGGATCGGCGGCGATGATCCAGGTGGCGGAACGTTCCGGGTCGTGCGGATGCCGTACGGTGAACACAAAACTGTGACCTTCCCACGCAAAGGTTTTGCCTTCAATCGCAATCCCGTCTTCATCAAGACTCACGGCATATTGCTGAAGCGCGGGTTTTAGGGATTGCGCCACGCCGTTATTTTTCCCAAACAGCCACAGCGCGGCATTGGGCGCGGGCAGGTAATTTTTGTCGCTAAACATTTTTGTGGCGGGTCCCAGCGCCTTCGCGAATTGCCCATAGGCCTTGTGTAACGGGTTCTTCTCCTTACTGGAAAACACCGCCACCGCTTGTTCCGCTCCGTAGCTTTGGCTGATGCTGGGCGGCGCTTCGCGCGGATCGAGCCGGCGGAACAGATCGTAGTAAGGGTCCAGCATGACCGCCCGGGGTTTTCCTTTGACGAACAAGTGCAGTTCCTGTTGGGCTTTGGATTCCAGCTTCAGATTCTGGATGTGCGGTTTGTCATCTCCCTCCACCCACACCGCCACCGGCAGAGTCATTTGAAACAGCGGCCGCTTCTGCTTTTGCCTGATCTTTAATGTGAGCCGATACTCGTCCTGAAAAATTTCATACACGGCGCCGGCCAGCTCCAGCTCCAGCGCTCCTTTACTGCGGACCCATTGCCGGAAAAAGGCGTCCAGCTTTTTGCCGGACGCCGCCTCGAAATGCCCGCGCAATTCATCAAACCCGGCGTGACGAAACTGTTGGGTGATGAAAAACTCGCGCAGGGCTTTCAGAAACGCCGCGTCCCCCAGCTCCAGCCGCAACATGTTCAGCACCATCACCAGCTTACTGTAACCAATGGCCTGCGAGGCCATGCCGGTGCGTTCACTGAATTTTGAAATCGGAAAATCGTTCTTCGCGTTGACGTAACTGGAATATTTCATCAATTCCTGAAAACGATAGCGGCCGCCTTGTCCCTTCAGGTCCGGGAACAAATGATCCGAAAGATAGGCGGTCAGGCCCTCCGACCAGTTGCCCCCGCCGGGCTTCACGTATACGCCGTTGCCCCACCAGTTGTGGAGAATCTCATGCGGGTAGGAGGTGTGCAGGATGAACGGAAAGCGGATCACCCGCGAACCCAACAGCGTGAACGAGGGCATGCCGTAACCGGTCTGCAGGGCATTCTCCACCACCGCGAACTTGACGAACGGGTAGGGGCCGATCAGTTTCTCGTAAAACGCGATGTAGGATTTGGCCGCCTTTAGATATTTCGATGCCAGTTGCTTTTCCTTTTTTCGCAAAAACACGTAGAGTTTGACGTCCTGGTATTGATCGCGGTATTCCTGAAAATGGTCGGCGATGAGAAAAATTTCCTGCATCGGGTCGTCGCACTGCCAGAAGGTGTGGCGCGGTCCGTTCACCGTGGTTTCGAGGATGCGTTTTCCCTGGCTCACCACTTTCCATTCGGCGGGCAGATTGGCGGACAGGGAATAGGTGATCAGGAACGTCCCGTCCGGGTTCTCCACGGCGGGATAAAAATAACTGGCGCCGGACAGGAAGATGCCGTGGTCCTCTTCTTCCCCAGAAGGGCCGGGCGGCGGCCCGCCGTTTTCGCGCAACGCGTCGCTATAGGTTCCATGATACCGGAACCTGACCTGCAGAAAATCCGGCCACGGCTTACCCTTCGGTTTGTGCACGCTAATCCTGTGCAGAGGGGTGTCGCCGTCCTTGACCGCAGCTATTTCTATTTTCCAATCGCCCTGGTGCGGAATTTCGGTTGTGTCGAGGGTGTAATTGGCGTGCAGAAGAAAATGGATCGACGGTTCCTCTCGGTCACCGGGATACAGGGTGACAAGGTCCTCCACTTTCGCGGAATGACGGGCCGGGTCTATCGTGATCTCCAGGTCATGGTGGGCGGGACGCGTCCAGCCGGCCGCCTCGGCCTCCGGGAGCGCTCCCGGAAAAACCCACAGGCACAACAAGGCGGCGATCAGGCTGCGGCGGATCGGGGATGGGTTCGAAAAAGAATCGGCCACGGTGGCGGACAAGGATTGGGGGTTAACTGAGCACGGCGTCGATGCCGCGATGCGGGGCGCCGATCACGCGCACCACCACCCGGTTGGGCAAGCAGGCGGCGAACCGGTCGGCGTACTGGATGTATCCGGATTTGATGCACAGTTTTTTACTGCAGGGTGATTTCACTATGCGCGCCTTGCCGTCGATAATCTCCACTTCGGTTTCGCCGATGGGACCGGTGACGTGAACGATCCGGTTCTCCGACAAGGGCAGGCGCTCGACTTCCTGATGATCGACTTCGATCACCACCCAGCTTCCCGCCCGGTTGCCCAAATCCACCTGCGCAAATAGAAAAATATTCAACGCCAACAGACCAGCAATCAGAATTTTATCCGCCCGTGTGATTTTCATGCCCCAGTTTAGCACTTTTTTATTTTTGTAGCGGTTCGATTCATCAGGGATTTGCAATCCCCCTCACCTTACTCCTCTCCCCCAAGGGGAGAGGGGGAACTGGGTCCAGCGTCACGCTGGCCGGGCCACGCCCGGCGAACCGCCGCAGGTAATACAAAACACAGATTCTTCGTCGCTGACGCTCCTCAGAATGACAGTTTACTTCCCAGGTTGTCATCCTGAGCGCAAGCGAAGGATCTATGTTTTGATCCGTGTTCACCTACACTATAAAATATCCATAAAATCCAGTCGGTCGCCCAGGTATTGTTGGAACGCCTGTTTCAGGTTCTGATGCTCGGGGTCTTCGAGTTTGGGGTCACGGTCGATCAGGTTGAAAGCTTCCTTGCGCGTGGTCTCGATGATTTTGATGTCGCGGATGAGGTCGGCGAACACCAGCGACGGCATGCCGGACTGGCGCGTCCCCATGAAATCGCCGGGACCGCGAATCTGCAGATCCTGCTCGGCGATTTTGAATCCGTCGCAGGAATCCATCATGGCTTTGACGCGCAATTTGCCGTCCTCGGTCAACGGCGGATAGGCAATCAAAAGGCAGTACGAGTGGTACTTGCCCCGCCCGACGCGCCCCCGCAATTGATGCAGTTGCGCCAGACCGAACCGCTCGGCGTGTTCGATCAGCATCACCGTGGCGTTGGCCACGTCGATGCCCACTTCGATGACGGTGGTGGCCACCAGGATGTCCGCCTTCCCGGCCTTGAAATCGGCCATGATGCGCTGGCGTTCTTCCTTTTTGAGTTTGCCGTGGATCAGGGCCACCGCGACATCCGAGAATCTTTTTTGTAAATCGTCATACACTTCCAGCACCGTTTTCAGGTCTTGGGTATCCGACTCTTCGATGAGCGGGCAGACGACGTAGGCCTGGCGCCCCTTACCGATTTCTTTTTTGAGAAAGTTGTATGCCTTGTCGCGCTGGCTTGCGTAATAGCGTTTGGTCTGGATGGGTTGCCGGCCCGGCGGCATTTCATCGATCACGGAGACATCCATATCGCCGTACAGCGTCATGGCCAGCGAGCGCGGAATCGGCGTGGCGGTCATTACCAGCACGTGCGGGTAGGTGCCCTTTTTGCTGATCGCTTCCCTTTGTAAAACTCCGAAACGGTGTTGTTCGTCGATGACGGCGAGGCCCAGGTTTTTAAATTCGACGCCTTTCTGAATCAACGCATGGGTGCCCACGGCGATGTGCGTGGTCCCCTCACGGATATTTTCAAGAACCGTTTTCTTCTCTTTGGAGCTCATGGCGCTGGTCATCAGTTGCATGCGGATGCCCAGGGCTTGGCAATAGGGCTGGATGTTCAGGTAATGCTGTTCCGCGAGCAGTTCGGTCGGTGCCATCAACGCCCCCTGCATGCCGTTGTCGACGGCGGTGAGCAGGGTGATGAGGGCGACAATGGTTTTGCCGCTGCCGACGTCGCCGTGGAGCAGACGGTTCATCGGGCGGCTCTGTTCCAGATCGTCCATGATGTTTCCCAGCACCTTGATCTGGGCGCCGGTCAATTCGAATTGCATGAGCCGGATGAAACGGTGGATGGTATCGCCGCGGGTTTTGAACGGCGTTCCTGGTTCCTCTTCCTGCGTGTGTTTGCGTTTGAACGCCAGACCGAGTTGCAGGAGAAACAACTCCTCGAACACCAGGCGGACCTGGGCTTCGGTGCGGAATTGTTTCAGCAGGTTTTCCTGGGTGCCCAGCGGCGGGAAATGTGTTTCGCTGAAGGCAGTGCCGCGTTCCGGCAGGTGGTTGCGCCGCCGGATGTCTCCCGGCAGAAACTCGTCCAACAGATGTGCGTACCCCGCCACCAGAGTTTTCATGATGGCGCGCAGGGATTTTTGATACAGGCCCTCGGTGGTGTGGTAGATGGGAATGATGCTTCCGATGTCCAGCGGGTCGGACCCGTCTTCCGAGCCAAGGTCCACATCCGGGTGGATGATTTCCAGGCCCTCACCCCGATACCGATTGAACGTGGGCTTGCCGGACACCACCAGGGGGCGTCCGACGGTATAGCGTTCCTTCATATACTTTTCGTTGAACTTGAACCACTTGATGCAAATGGTTCCGGTGTCGTCCTGCACGGTTACCTCGAGGATTTTTCTGCGGCGTCTCCGATGCAGAATGTTGACGTCGGCCACTTTTCCCTGGAAGGTGACCTGCTCGCCTTCCACCAGCGCGCCGATTTTTTTGACGTGACTCCGGTCCTCGTAGCGGTGTGGAATGAAATAGAGGCAGTCTTCCACCATTTGCAGTCCCAGTTTGTGAAGCAGTAACGCGCGCTTGGGACCGACGCCTTTGATATACTGGATGGAATCCTTTAGGGACCGGATATGTTGTGTTTTTTCCGTTGTTTGCATGAACAATTCATGGCAGGGGAGGTTAATCGATGAGGCGTCCGCACCGGGCCGCCGGCCCCATATCCTACACAGAAACCGCCGGGGGATAAAAGTAAATTGACACCCGGCCCCGTTCGGAATATGCTTTCAATGGGGTTAAATCTATACAATATAAGGGGTTTGATTATAAATGCCCGGTGCCCCGATCCCCGACAATATCCTAGTCAGCGGGCCTTCTTTTACCATGCGTCAGCTCAAAGAAATCACCGATGCGGTTTTAGCCTACCATCCGGAAGCGGACATCGACGTTATTCTGGATGCCTACGTCTTTTCCGCGAAAGCGCACCGCGGCCAGAGCCGTCAATCGGGAGAAGCCTACCTGTCCCACCCGGTGGAGGTGGCCTACAACCTGACGCGGTTGAAGATGGACGAAAAAACTGTGGCGGCGGGACTTCTCCACGACACGCTGGAGGACACGCTGGCGACAGATGATGAAATCAAACAACTGTTCGGCGATGAGATTTATCACATGGTCGACGGCGTCACCAAGATCAGCCAGGTCCAGTTCGCCAGTTGGGAAGAAAAGCAGGCGGAAAACTACCGGAAGATGATCCTGGCGATGGCCCATGACATTCGCGTCATCCTGATTAAATTGGCGGACCGCGCCCACAACCTGCAGACCCTGGAATCGCTTTCCCCCCAGCAGCAAATCCGTATTTCCAAGGAAACCCTGGATATCTACGCCCCGATCGCCAACCGCCTGGGCATCGGCTGGTTGAAAGCGGAGCTGGAAGACGGATCGTTCCAGTACGTCAGCCCCGATAAATACCAATCCATCGTGGACCGGATGAGCCAGGATGAAGAGGCGCGCAACGCGCTGGTGCAAACAGTGTGCCAGGCGGTGGAAAAGGATCTGGCCGCGGAGCAGATCAAAGGCACGGTGTCCGGGCGGTCCAAGCATTACTACAGTATCTACAAAAAAATGATGCTCCAGCAGATCGACCTGGAGGACGTGTACGACCTGATCGGCGTCCGGGTGATCACCGATTCGGTCAAGGATTGTTATGCGGCGCTGGGTCTGGTGCATTCCTTGTGGCGTCCCATTCCGGGAAAGTTCAAGGACTACATCGCCATGCCCAAACCCAACATGTACCAGTCCCTGCACACCACCGTGAACGGTCCCAATGGCCAGCGGGTGGAGGTGCAGATTCGCAGTAAGGAGATGCACAAGGTGGCGGAAGAGGGCATCGCGGCGCATTGGCAATACAAGGACGGCGATGAAAAGTCCAAAAAGCAAGACGATCATCTGGCCTGGGTGCGGCATCTTATCGAAGCGCAGTCGGAGATTAAAAATCCGAAAGACTTTCTCAACGCCTTCAAGGTGGATTTGTTTTTTCAGGAGGTTTACGTGTTCACCCCGCGGGGGGATGTCATCGCTCTGCCGCGTGGGGCGACGCCGGTGGATTTCGCCTACCAGGTGCACACCGATATCGGCAACCACTGCCTGGCGGCCAAGGTCAACGGCAAAATCGTCAACTTGAAGTACAAGTTGAAAAACGGCGACCGGATCGAAATCCTCACCTCTAATCAGAAACATCCCAGCCGCGACTGGCTGTCGTTCGTCAAAACCTCGAAAGCGCGGAGCAAAATCATTCACTACATCAACCACCGCGAGAGGGAGAAGAGCCGGGAGCTGGGGCGGGAAATCCTGGAGACCGAAATCCGTAAATACAGTTTCAATCCGCCCAAGGTTTTAAAGGGAAAAAACCTGGACGAGGCCATTCACGCCGCCGGGTTCAATACTCTGGACAACCTGTTCATAAGCATCGGATACGGCAAAACGTCGGTCCGCAACGTGGTGGACAAGCTGTTGCCGAAAGAAACGCTGGAGGAATTCGCAAAGCAGGCCCCGACGGTCAAGGTCAGCGAACCCTCGGCGCGCCAAGGGCGTGGCGGCATCAAGGTGAAAAGCTTCGGCGATGACATGATGCTGAGAATCGGCAAATGCTGCAATCCGGTGCCGGGCGATACGATTATCGGCTACATCACCCGCGGCCGGGGGGTATCGATCCACATTGTGGATTGTCCCAGCATGGTGTCCCTGGCCGGGGAAACCGAACGCCTGGTGGAGGTGGAATGGGATACCTCTCATAAAACGCCGTTTCCCGTACGCATCTCCATTGTCACCGAAGACAAGCCCGGCCTGCTGGCGAAAATCAGCAGCACCGTTTTCGCATGCGGCGTCAACATGACCCGAGCCAACGTTCAGACGAGTGCGCTGAAACGTGCCTACTTTGATTTGAGCCTGGAAATTCTGGACCTGGACCACCTCAACCGGACGCTGGACACCCTTCGTCGATTACCCGGAGTGATCCACGTCGAACGCGTCAAGCCATACAGTAAGAAGAGGTCCAATAAAAAACCGATGGATGGTGGAGAGGAGAGTGCGGGGGCTTCCGGAGACACCGGGGTCTGGGTCAACTGACCGGCACCCGCACCACTTTGCTGGACTTGAGGCAACGGGTACACACCTTCATGGTTTTCACCGCCCCTTTATAGAGGACCCGTAATTTTTTCAAATTGGGGTTCCACCGCCGCCGGGTGGTATTGTGGGCGTGACTCACATTGTTCCCGAACATGGGACCTTTGTCACACACGTCACATCGTTTGGCCATGATTCAATCGCTCCTTGCCAGAATGCTTGGTCAGTAGAAGAGAGGAATGCTAACATGCCCGAAAGCGTTGGGCAAGCGGTTTTAAAGGGCGGGGGCGATCACTCGATGAACTGGGATTCGGTGATGATTTCCTGCAGGATTTTTTCGGCGAGGGCTTGGCTGTCGACGTGATAGGTGTTGTCGGCGACTTGGCCCTTGATCGCGGCCACTTTTTCCGAACGGATGTCCGGCGAAGACTGGATCGTTTCCAGGGCTTTCTGGATCCCCTTGGCTTTCGGTGACAGGGCGATCTGCTCCCCTCCGGAGACCTGCCCGGCGGCGGAGGATTCGGATTTCTGATGGGCCGTTTTCTTGCCGGTCACATCCATCCGGTCCTGGATCGTCTTGCTTTTGATCCGTAGATCGTTTTCTGGAATTTCCATGGGTTTGACCACTCCAACTGTTCAGGAGAAGGCCGGTCTGTCCCGTCGGCCCCAGCCGACAGGTGGTCCTTCAATAATTTTATCGGTTTCCGGGAGCAAAACTTAAGGCCCGAGGCCTTTAATTTATGGGATTTTTTCCATATCCCGGCCACACCCTGTCAAGATAACTGTAATTGGGGGAGTTGTCAATACGGGGCCCAATAGGGGGTGTTTTTCCTGGGAATTTTTTTCAAAATAACGGGAAATCCACCGGATACGGCGGGTTTTGCAACATAACTTTAAAGAATTCAAATAATTATGAGTTACACTCATCCGGTGCCGGCGGTTGACCTCATCATCGAAATAGAAGGCCAGGGATGGGTGCTGATCGAACGGCGCAATCCGCCTCCGGGATGGGCCCTGCCCGGCGGATTTGTCGAAGTCGGTGAATCGCTCGAGCAGGCGGCGGTGCGCGAGGCGCGGGAGGAAACCTGTCTCAAAGTGGAACTGCTCGGCCAGTTTCACACCTATTCCGACCCCGCCCGGGATCCCCGCATGCATTGCATCTCCACCGTTTTTGTGGCCCGCGCCGAGGGCACGCCGAAAGCCGAGGACGATGCCAAATCGGTCGCCGTGTTTCCGAGGGACCGGCTTCCGGAAGTGATGGCCTTCGACCACCGGAAAATTCTGGAGGACTATCTGAATTCCCATTGGTGTCCATCCCGGTAGACTATTGAACGCGCTGAAAGGAGACAGGATCACTAGGTTTACGATATTTAATGATCCCTCTCCCCTCATGGGGAGCACCCACAGGGTGACGGGCAGGGTGGGGGGGTGGAGTACTTATAATATCCCCTCTATCCCCTCCTTAGTAAGGAGGGGAATATTTCGGTCGCCCTTTTCTGCAATTCTCCGACGGACTGTCTTGGTGACTTTACTGATGGTTTCCATTTTGCCGGGAACGGCGGGTGCGCAGGACCTGCCCGGATACAAGCCGATTCTCTGGGAGTATCTGGAGACGATTTGCGCCTTCGGACCCCGTCCGCCGGGCAGTCACGGGCACAGGATGCTTCAGGCGTACATCAAAGCCGTGGGCGGCAAGTACGCCGACGAAGTCCGCGAGCAACCCTTCACGTTTCAGAAAGGGAACAACCCGCCGGTTTCCATGATGAACATCGAATTGGTATTTCACGGTGCCTCGCGCAAGCGGCCGATTCTTCTCGGCACGCATTACGACACCCGCCCGTTTGCCGATTCCGAAACCGACCCCTATTCGTGGAAGTTTCCCATCTTGGGCGCGAACGATGGCGGGTCGGGCACGGCGGTGCTGCTGGCCCTGGCGCAATACCTGCACGCCCACCCGCCGGTGCGGCCGGTTCGGCTGGTGTTTTTCGACGGCGAGGATTACGGCGTCAAGTTTTCGTCCGATTATTTTCTGGGGTCCAAGCATTATGCCGCGCAATTGAATAAAAAGGATCGCGGGGAATGGCCGTATTGCGTACTGATCATCGACATGGTGGGCGACAAAGAGCTGGAAATTGCGAGAGAAACTTACTCCCACGAGAACGCCTCGTGGTTGCTAAAAATGATTGTCGAGTCCGCCCAAAAGCTCAAGGTCACCCAGTTTCTCACCCAACCGAAACACACGGTGCAGGACGACCATCTGCCGTTTATCGAAATCGGCGTTCCCGCCGCGTTGCTGATCGATTTCGATTATCCCTACTGGCACACCCTTCAGGACACGCTCGACAAGTGCTCGCCGGAAAGCCTGTTCGCGGTATTTTCCGTGGTGGTCGATGCGATGAAGAAAATTTAGGCTCACAGAGGAGGTTTAGCTCCCCCTTCTCCGAAGGGGGCTGGGGGGCTTTGACAGGATAACAGGATGGGTAAAAGAAAAAACCTGGATCCTTCACGGAGTTTATCCTGAGCCTGCCGAAAGGTTCAGGATGACCATTCCAGCAATTAAATTGTCATTCTGAGGAACGGAGTGACGAAGAATCTGGGTTTTCTCCCCCTTCAAAGGGGGAGCCTTAAAATTCTTTGATCCGGTCCGCTTCGCTTAGGCAAAGGTCTCGATTTAATCGGATGATCTAATGGTGGGAGGACTGCAGTTCCTGTAACTTCTGTTTAGCGTCGGGGTGTTGCGGATCCATTTGCAAAATGATCCGCAGTTCGTCGATGGCCCGGTTGCGCCGTCCCTTTTTCAAATGAATTTCATGCTGCTTCCAGTGCAGGGATAAGAAGTCGATCCCCTGTTTGACCGCAGTTTTGAAGGCCTCTTCCGCCCGCTCCAGTTGTCCCGTCCCGAAATAGGCGTTGCCCAGGTTGAAGTAAGCGACCGCAAACTCCGGGTCCAGCGCCAGCGCTTTTTTCAAATACGTCAGCGCCTGCTGGGACTGGCCCTGTTTGTTGAGCGCCGCGCCTAGGTTAGACAATGCCTGGATGAAATTGGGATACACTTCGATGGCTTTTCGAAAATGGGTGATCGCCTGGTCCACGTCGCCCTTCCGGAAATACTGGCCGCCCAGATTGGACAGCGCTTCGGGAAACCGGGGATTGAGCTTCAACACCTTTTCGTATTCGGCAATAGCCTGCTGGACCTGTCCCAGACCGCGGTAGGCCACCGCAAGATCATACCGGGCCAGAATGAAGTTCGGATCGATCTGGAGTGCGCGTTGATACAGGTCGATGGCCCGGTTGGTTTCCCCCAGCGCGTACAGGGTGAAATTACCCCGGTAATACAGCGCTTCCTTGGAAACTTGGTCCGCCTTCAGCAGTTGCTGGAAGGTGAGCAATTTTTGGCTGTTCAGGTGAGGTTTCAGGTATTTGATAGGCAACGCCAGGTTGATGGACCGTCCCTCCAGCGTGGCCAGCCCCACCACCTGATTGTTCTGGTTGACCAGTGGCCCGCCGCTGAATCCCGGTCCGAACGGCGTGGTGGTGTAGATATAGGAAAATCCCGGAAGCGCTTGCGGATGCACCCCGAGAACGAACCCGTAGGTCTGGAGCAGAAATCCCTTCATGCCGCCGCGCTCCATTTGCACCGCCTGGGAGGGATAACCCAGCACGCTGGTGTAATCGTATTCCTTGAGGCGGTCCGAGTCGCCGATCTCCAGCGTCGAATACAGGTCGCCATCCAGCTTGAGGACGCTGAAGTCCATGTTCCGGTCGAGGCTCACCACCCCTTGCACCGGCACCCGGTCGCCGTTTCTGAAGATCGCTTCGACCGAGGCCGCGTCCACCAGCACATGGTAATTGGTGATCAGGGTGCCGTCGGGTTTGACGATAAAACCGGTTCCCGTCCCGAGGGTTTGACCCTGGCTGTTTTGGGCGACCAACAGAACGATGGCGTTTTTGTTGACCTCGTCGCCGAGAGCCGGGCTGGAGATCAGAAACAGAGTGAGGACAACCCCTGCAAGAATTTTCCAGCCGATTTTTGATGATATGCGCACGTTATCAAACATGGGAATGGTGGCCACGGGCGAAAGCCATGCCGGGCCCTGCAAATATGATTATTATATTCAGGATTGTATAACAGGGGCGGGGGATTACAACCGAATTCCGTCCGGCGAAGCGCCGGGACTAATTTAGCTGGGGCATCAAGGCGTGATTAACGAGTCACTTTCGCCAGCCAGGGTTTTAAAAAATTACCTGCGGAGGTACTCCGCCCGGGCAAGGCCCGGAGCTAATTTAATACTCCTCCCCTTACTAAGGGGAGGATACAGGTAGGGTTGGTTTTGATCGGATCACTGAATCAACCCCAAAAGCAAAAGGAAGAAGCCCCCCGCCCCCCTTCGGAGAAGGGGGAGTTTTTAACCACCCCTAAATCCCCTCCTTTGGTGAAGGAGGGGACCGGCGAGTAGCCGTTTGGTGAGGATAAAAACTTACTTCACGTTGACGATCACGGTCGCCGTAATCGGCGGGTTGTAGGGAACGTGATTGCCCTTGGCGAACAGAGCGCGGATGACATGGATACCGGCATCCAGTTTCACATCCTTACAGGTGGAACCGTCGCCCATATGCAGATGTTGCGCGTCTTTGCCGATGGGTTTGCTCAAATCGCCCGGCAAATCGGTGTTCACCAGAATATGATGATGGCCTTTGCCGTCGTTTACACCTTTTTTTGCCGGTTCCACGGTCACACCGTTAGTGACCATGCACACTTTAACCGGGCTGGGGAGGGTGGCGCCATTGGCCGGCTCGGAGATGGCAATCGCGCGGGTTCCCGCCAGGGCGGTGGAAGGGCTGAAAACCAACAGAGTCAATAAAAGGACACTTAGTTTCAGAAACAATTTTTTCATGAAAACGCTTCCTCCAAAATGAAATTAAGAAATTAAATTCTTGCCCCGGCCGGGAAAATATATTTCCAGCCGGATTCCTGTGACCACTTCCACCGCCGGGCTGGTGCGGCGCCAACGGTATAACTATTTGTAAATTAATGTATTATTTCATTCAGAAATCCGGAGAGAGCGCCCGACGCACTGCGGGGAATAGAGATTTCAGCGCCCGCCTCCCGATTAACTGATTAAGAGAGGCGCTAGTCTAAACTGGATTCATATTATTTTCAACCCGTTGAAGGATTTTCGGGCGGCTGGGGAATTCTTTTTTATGCTTTCCATAACGGGGAGAATAATTATATACTTGCCGTACACTACCCCCTGAAAGGGTTAAAAATTCAAGGCAATGAGCGCGAGCTCTATTTTTAATAAAAGGCAACACAGGAGGATGTAATGGATTTACCTGTTACTGGAGATTGTCGTTTGCTTCACACCTGCGAAATGTGTGAATATAACAACGATGACGATTGTAAAGCCGATCATAATGAACACAACCGCTGGCTGGTCAACAAGCGGATGAACGATATCAAATTCAAGCTGATCATTGGTAGTAACAAAGGCGGTGTGGGGAAAAGCACCGTCACCACCAATCTGGCCATTGCGCTGGCGGAAAAGGGATATAAAGTCGGGCTGGCGGACGCCGATCTGCACGGCCCCAACATCCCCAAGCTGATCAACGCCGAAAACATCCGCCTCAAGATGGAAGACGACGGCATCATTCCTTACGAAACGCGTAACGGGGTGAAGGTGGCGTCCCTGGGGTTTCTGATCGAAGACCCCAACATGCACATCGCCTGGCGCGACGCGGTCAAATACGATTTCATCATCGAGCTTCTGGGAAACATCAACTGGGGCGAGCTGGACTACCTGCTATTCGACCTGCCGCCCGGAACCGGGAACGAGCAGATCACCATCATCGACTTCATCGGCGAGGTGGACGGCGCCGTGATAGTCACCACGCCGCAGGACCTGGCGATTCTGGATGCCCGCAAGATGATTTCCTTTGCCCGCGACAGCAACGTCCCCATCGTCGGCATCATCGAAAACATGAGCACCATGCTGTGCCCGCATTGTTCGGGGGAAATCGATGTGTTCAAACGCGGGGGTGGACAAAGGCTGGCGCAGGAGCTGGTGCTTCCCTTCCTGGGGAGCATTCCGCTCGATGCCGAAGTGGTGATCCGGTCGGACAGCGGGGAGCCGGTGGTGCTGTCCCGGCCCGACTCGGCGGCTGCCAAAGCATTCCTGAGCCTGGCGGAGAATTGTCACAAGTTTTTGAATCCCGAGGAATCGCTGAAGGCAAGTTGAGGACATGGGGTGTCCAAAGCCCCTGCTGAATCAGATATTCACCCCTTCACGGGGCGGCTTCCGCCGCCCCTCTGTTTTTTAACCGGCGAAAAATACGCGTTTTCCCCTTGTTTTTCCCTTTGACAATCCCGTTGCGATTGAGGGTTCAAATGTTGGATAATAGTAGTAATCTCAGTTGGGATCACTATTTCCATCAGGGTTGATTCGCAGGGCCTTCCCGGGCCGTTATAAATATAAGTCTCAATGGATTGTGTTATGCATAGTATTTCCAAAGCCGGTGGGTCCTTCGTTCTGGCCGTTCTCCTTTTAAATTCTCTTTTCTCAAACACCCTTCTGGCGCAGGATAAAAACGGCAAGCCGGAAAAAGTGGAAGAGAAAAACGGTCTCCTCGGCACCTTCTCCAACAATCCCGTGGTCGCCGTGGCGGACGGACAACTCATTCATCTGGACGATCTCAAAAACGCCCAGATTCATGAATTGATGGTGCGTCTCTATCAGATGCAAAGCGCTCAGTTGAAACAGAAAGTCGTGAATTCCCTGTCCCAAGCCCATCCCGAACTGAAATCCCAAGCCGCCCAACGAATCAAAAAGGAAGATATTGAATATTTTTATCTCAACGAACCCGGTATCCGGGACTTGGGAGACCTGGATCAACTGCGCGGGCAGATTCGGAACTATCTGGAGAAATTGCGGCGGCAGGGTTATTTTGAGGTTTTGGAAAAACGGTACCAGATGGCCGTGGACAACGGCTGGGTGAAGGACTACTTGAAACCGCCCAACGATTTCCGTCTCCAGGTCCGGGTGGGTTCGGCCATGCTGTGGTTCAACGGCAAGGACGCGAAAAAACGGAAAGTGTTCGTAATGGAATACTCCGACTTTTTATGTCCCTTCTGCCGGAAGGTTCAGGGGACTCTGCGGGACCTCCGCAAAAAATATCCGGAGACGGTCCAGTTCGGCTACCGGCATTTCCCGATTCATCAGGAGGCCAGGGATCTGTCGGAAGCGGTGGAATGCGCCCGCGACCAGGGCCGGTTCTGGGAGTTGCAGAGCCTCGTGTACCTCGATCCCAAGCGCCTCCAGCAGAGCAAGCGGGAACTCCTTAAATACGTCAAGCGGGCCGGTGTCCGGGACCTCCATTCGTTCGAACAGTGCCTGGATTCCGGAAAATACCAGAAGCGTGTGGAAAAAGACATGAAAGAGGGGGTCTCTCTCGGCATCCAGGGGACGCCGACGTTTATCATTGGGATCTACAACCACTCCAACGCGACCATCCACGGGGAAATGTTTTCCGGCGCCGTTCCTCCCGCCAAATTCATCAACCTCATCGAAAAATATCTGAACCCCCTCCAGAAATAATCCAAGGAGACTGTTGAACGTGTCCCACTCCCGTTTCAGAAAAATGGCCCGACAGAGGACGATCGGGGGACTTCATCTTTTCCTTAAGTCTTTCCTTTCAGGATTTCTATTACTGTCCGGAGTTCTCGGGACCGGGTCTCCGGGGTACGGGTTCGAGTCCTTCGAGAAATTTGAGCAATCCAAAAAGCAGAGTTTGGCGCTTCGGCTGGAAGCCATGCCCGGCAAGGATCGGGTGCATTCGGGAGAAACCTTC
>SMUZ01069731.1_pt1 | contig 19294 bp, 19 predicted proteins | sample 2456421 | NCBI WGS metagenome assembly SMUZ01 (sample SAMN11095932, study PRJNA526329) | marine sediment metagenome | biome: Marine sediment; feature: Surficial sediment; material: Deep marine sediment; isolation source: Hadal surficial sediment | place: Pacific Ocean | collected 2014-11 | depth... | reverse complement strand
CTTGAGACGCCACTCGAGGAGCCACTCCGGTTCTTCTTTTTTGGACGAGATCAGCCGGATGACGTCCTCGTTCAGCCCCTTGGGAATCGTCTCGGTCTCGACCTCGGTGACGAACCCGTATTTGTACTCCTGGTTGGTAAGTTCTTCGATGGTCTGGGTTGCTGTGCTCATTGATGCTCCTGCATTCCGTGTCACCAGAGGGCGGTACTGTCGTCCCCGGACCTCCGCGACAAGACCTGTTCTTATTTCCGACCAGTTCGGTCGTATATAAACATATCACGTAGGGCCGCTGCGGCCAAGTATCACAGCGCCCCCAGCAGCGTGTCTTCCGAGTCCACGAAACCGCGGGTCGGAGACTGGGGACACGGGATGCTGGGTGGGGGGGCGCCCCGATCTTCGAGCGCCGTCGATCCCGATTCCAGATCCCGGCAGCATCGGATCACCCAGCCGGCGCGGGCTGCAAGAGGCTGATCGCCATCCCCACGACGACGACGGAGACGGTCCCGACCACGTTGTACCAGATGAAAGAGATGTCGGTCGTGACCTCCACGAGGCCCACCACCACCATGCCCGCCAGCAGGCCCCAGAACGCCCCGTTCGCGGTCGCACGGCGCGCGGCAATCGCCAACACAAACACCCCGAGCAACGACCCGTAGAAGTACGAGCCTACCCGGTTCACGACCTCGATCAGCGACCCGAGGTTGGCGGCGTAGAGCGCGAACACCATGGCGAAGATGCCCCAGAAGGCGGTCGACAGCTTGGACACCAACAGATAGTGCCGGTCGCTGGCCCCCGGTTTCAGGTGCCGGCGGTAGAAGTCGATGACGGTCGTCGCCGACAGCGCGTTGAGCTCCGCTGCGATGCTCGACATCGCCGCAGCGAGCACGGCGGCGATCAGCAGCCCGACCAGTCCGATCGGGAGCCGGGTTGTGATGAAGGTAGGGAAGACATAGTTGACGTCGTCGTAGGCGGTGTCTCCGCTGACCTCCTGGACCAGCCTGACCGCGCTGCGCCGGATGTCGGCGACCCGCTGCTGGCTCGCGGTGAAGGTGGCTCGGGTGTCCGTCATCCCGGCGACGTTCCTGTTTCGCCGCGCGGCCATCATCCGGTGTGCGGCCTCCCGCCGCTGCTCGAACGCCTGATGGAACTGCGTCTCCAGGCCCGCGTACTCGGTCGCCCGGGTGCCCGCCCGGACCTGGCTCTCGTGTACCGCGTTGAACAGCATCGGCGGCTCGTTGAAGAGATAGAAGGTGAACACGAGCACCCCGGTCAGCAGAATGAGCGCCTGCAGCGGGATCTTCGAGAACGCGCTCATCAGCAGCGCCCGGCGCCCGGCGTCGACCGACTGGGCCGTCAGATACCGCTGCACCTGGCTCTGGTCACACCCGAAATAGCCGAGCATGAGGAACAGCCCTCCCAGCAGACCGGACCAGAAGGTGTAGGTCTCAGTCAGGTCGAGACTGAAGTCGATTGTCGTCAGCCGTCCAGTCGAGCCGGCCACGTGTAACACTTCGCCCAACCCGACCCCGGTGGGCAACCCCAGGATCAGGAAGGCCACCGTCGCCAAGACCCCGCCGATGATGACCACCATCTGCTTCACGTCGGTCCAGGTGACCGCCTGCACGCCGCCGAACATGGTGTAGAGGGTGGTCGGCACGCCGATCGCGAGCGCCGTGAACACCAGGCTCCATCCGAGGACGATCGACAGCACCACCGCGGGCGCCGAGACAATCACGCCCACGGCGAGCCCGCGGGAGACCAGGAACAGGAGGCCGGCGAGCGCCCGTGTCTTCTGGTCGAACCGCCGCTCCAGATACTCGTAGGCGGTGAACACCTTGGCCCGGTAGAAGAACGGGACCAACGTGACCGACAGGATGATCATCGCGACCGGCAGCCCGAAGTAGAACTGCACGAACCGCATCCCGTCCTTGTAGCCCTGCCCGGTCGTGCCGACCAGCGTGATGGCGCTCATCTGCGTCGCCATGACCGACAACCCGACCGCCCACCACGGCAGCGAGCGCCGCGCGAGAAAATACCCCTCGATGGCGTCGGTGTCCTGCGAGCGTTTCAACCCGTCGTAGATCACCCAGGTGAGGTAGCCGACGACGATTGCCCAGTCGATGGGATGCATGGGGGGCGAGGGGCTCCTAGGAGGCAGACGTCAGAAGGCAGAAGTCGGAAGACAACCGGTTGGCCTTCCCGCCTGCAATGTGTCAGGGGCCTTCCTGATGCTGGCGAAGCCTTGCAGTTCCATGCTGACTTCTACCTTCTGACGTCTGTCCGTGCTTACCCGGAGAAATACCGGGAGAAGAACCACAGGGCGGCAAGCACGACCACTTCGATCACGACCACTGCCGCGTAGGTGGACGAGAAGCTCGCGTCGCCCCTGGTGTCGATGATGCGCTGCGACCCTGAGGGCCCGCCGGTCGGCTGTGTCATGTCGTCCGGCAGTATACCGTCCTGGAACCGGCGTACAATGAGCGGTCCGCGAAACCGCGACCCGCCACGACGCATCCAAGACAGTGAGGATGCTCAAGGAGTCAGGAGTCAGAGCTCAGGAGGAGCCGGAGGGCTTCGCCAACGACTGGTCCAGGTGCGGGGCGCTCCCTACAGAGAACGGCCGTTGACACTGGCGTCCACGAACCCTGCCCTGGGATGACGACGGAAAACACCGCGAACCGACCGGCAATCACCCGGGTCTCGGGTGGCCGGATCGCCGCCGGCGTCGTCGGCCTCGTGGCCCTGGTCCTGCTCGGCCGCCAGCTCGGCGGACTGCTGCCACGGTTCGCCGAGTGGGTCGATGGGCTGGGGTTCTGGGGCCCGGCGGTGTTCATCGCCGGGTACGTCGTGACGACGATTGCGTTCGTCCCCGGCGCGGTGATGACGCTGGCGGCCGGCGCGGTCTTCGGGCTGGCCAAAGCCACCGTCTACGTCCTGACCGGCGCGACGATCGGCTCGGCGGTCGCTTTCCTCATCTCCCGTCACCTGGCGCGAGAGGCGATCGCGGCGCGGGTGGCCGGGAACCCGCGGTTCGCCGCCATCGACCGGGCCGTCGGCGCGCAGGGTTTCAAGATGGTGCTGCTGATGCGACTGTCGCCGGTCTTCCCCTACAACCTGCTGAACTATTCGCTGGGGCTGACCACCGTGCGCTTCACCGATTACGCGCTCGCCTCGATCGGCATGCTCCCGGGGACGCTGCTCTACGCCTACTACGGCGTCCTGGCCGGCGATGTGGCGCGGCTGGCAGGGGGGACCGCCGTCGAGCGCGGCTCGGCCTACTATGCGGTGCTGGTCCTCGGGCTGATCGCGACCATCGCGGTCTCCACCCTGGTCACCCGCGCCGCCCGCCGGGCGCTCCGCGACGCGAGCGGCGGCGAGGACGGGCTCTAGGAGAGGTGGGATCCTCAAGGAGTCAGAAGTCAGAAGCAAGCCGGAGGGCTTCGCCAGCGTTCGGTTCAGGGCCGGCCCGTCCCGGCGATCGGGGTGTCGACGCGGAGAACGCGGTCCGGATGCCGGCGCTGCGTCCGTCGGACATCCGGCATCGGGGGGTTGCAACAGCGTCCTGGCACCGATAGAATTGCGCGGGTGTCAGTGAGCTTGTGAAATAATGCACGTACGGGGTGTCGCGTCCTCGAGACCTCCCCCCGCCGCGTTGTCCTTGAATCCCGCTTACGTCCCGACCGCGCTACGGTCCCCAAGGCTCGGTCGGTTCCCGGGTGGTTCCAGAAAGGAGTCACGATTTTGGAGAACGTGACCACCGCCGAACAGATTGCGCACGCCGAACACGGGCACGAAGAGCACACGCTGAGCTTCCTGCAGAGCTACGTCTTCTCTCAGGACCACAAGGTGATCGGCATTCAGTACGCCATCACCGCCATGCTATTCCTGCTGTTCGGCTTTAGCCTGATGATGGTCATGCGGTGGAACCTGGCCTTCCCAGGTGCGCCGATCCCGGTCATCGGCAACTTCCTGGGCCAGGCGAACGCCCCGGGCGGCATCATGCTGCCGGAGTTCTACAACCAGCTGGGCGCGATGCACGGCACGATCATGGTCTTCCTCGGGGTCGTGCCGCTGGCGGTCGGCGGGTTCGGCAACTTCGTGCTGCCGTTGCAGATCGGGGCGCCGGACATGGCGTTTCCCAAGCTGAATATGTTCAGCTACTGGGCGTTCTTCCTGGGCGGCGTGGTCATGCTCGCCAGCTTCTTCGTGCCGGGCGGCGCCGCCAACTCTGGTTGGACCTCCTACGCACCGCTGTCGGTCATCGCGACGGAAGGTCAGACCTGGTGGCTGGTCGGGATGGTTTTCCTGATTACCTCGTCCCTGCTCGGTGCGATCAACTTCATCGTCACGACGATCCAGCTCCGCGCCCCGGGGCTCGGCTTCATGCGGCTCCCGTTCTTCGTGTGGGCGCAGCTGGTCACCGCGTTCCTGCTCCTGCTGGCGTTCCCACCGCTCGAGGCGGCCGCCGTGCTGCAGCTCATGGATCGGCTGGCCGGCACCAGCTTCTTCATGCCCGCCGGGCTGGTGACGACAGCGGGGGTTCCGCTCGAGTACAGCGGTGGCGGCAGCCCGCTGCTCTGGCAGCATCTCTTCTGGTTCCTCGCCCACCCCGAGGTTTACGTGCTGATCCTGCCGGCGATGGGCATCGTGGCCGAGATCATCGCCAATAACACGCGGAGGCCGCTCTGGGGCTACGGGGCGATGGTCGGCTCGCTGGTCTTCCTCGGCTTCATGTCGTTCGTCGTCTGGGCCCACCACATGTTCATGACCGGTATGGGCACCACGATGAGCGCGTTCTTCCAGACGACCACGATGATCATCTCGATACCATCGGTGGTCATCCTCTCGGCGCTGTTCATCTCGCTCTACGGCGGGGCGATCCGGTACCCCGTCTCGATGCTGTTCGCGCTCGCCTTTCTGCCGATGTTCGGGATCGGCGGGCTGACCGGCCTGCCACTCGGTCTGTCGGCCCCGGATCTGCACTTCCACGACACCTACTACGTCATCGGGCATTTCCACTACGTCGTGGCGCCCGGCACGATCCTGGCACTGTTTGCCGGCATCTATCACTGGTATCCAAAGGCGACCGGCCGCGTGATGAACGAACTGCTCGGCAGGATCCACTTCTGGGGCTCGTTCATCGCCATGAACGTCGTCTTCATGCCGATGTTCATCATAGGATTGGCCGGCGTCAACCGGCGGCTCTACGACGGCGGGATGCAGTACGCGCACGCGCAGGACGTGATCGGGTGGAATGTCGTCAGTTCCTACGGCGCCTGGACACTCGGGTTCTTCCAGATCTTCTTCATCTTCAACTTCTTCTGGAGCATCCGACACGGCAAGCAGGTGGACGACAACCCCTGGAAGGCAACCACGCTCGAGTGGCAGACCCCCTCGCCGCCGCCGCACGGGAATTTCACCACGCCGCCGGAGGCGCGCCGCGGGCCGTACGAGTACAGCGTGCCCGGCGCGTCGACCGACTTCACCATGCAAGGCCAAGCGTAAGGGCTCGGTCAAGAATAAGTTCGCGTTTTGGGGTGTCGAGGCGCCCGACTGGCAAGGCGCGAGGAGGAAGCATACCGGCAGTATTCGACCGACGAGTCACGCCGCCAGACGGGGTGGATCGGCGGCCAAAAATGTGAAGTTGTTCTTGAACGGGCCCGTAAGGTCCGGACCCGGAACCCGCGAAGGTGTAACCCGCGATGGACATCCCCTATACCGTAGCCGAACGGCCCGATACCGGCCTGAACAACGTCAAGCTCGGAATCTGGCTGTTCCTGGCCTCCGAGGTCATGCTGTTCGGCGGTCTGTTCTCGAGCTACATCCTGTTGCGAGTGGGCGCCACAGAATGGCCGGTTGGCTCCACCCTCTTGAATGTCCCGATCGGCACGTTCAACACGGCCGTCCTGATCATTTCGAGCATCACGATGGTGATGGCGCATGCCTCCCTCAAGCTCGACGAATTCGGCAAATACAAGACCTACATGGGATTGACCATTCTCCTGGCGCTCACGTTCCTGGCCGTGAAGGGATACGAGTACTGGGAGAAGGTCTCGCACGACCACTTGCCGGCTGAGAGCACCTACCTGGCGATTTACTGGACGCTGACGGGGTTGCACGGTCTGCACATCATCGGCGGGATCATCGTGAACTCGTATTTCTGGGGTCCCGGGAGTGCGATGTGGCGCACCAAGCGGGAACAGTTCATCAACCGCGTCGAAGCCGCCGGTCTGTACTGGCACTTCGTCGACCTGGTGTGGATCTTCCTGTTTCCGGTGCTGTATCTGCTGTAGCGAGAAGATGCTCGAGGAGTCAGTCCGCCTTCGCCAAGGCTGCGGCGAGACCTCGCCGTAGTTCACGGGGAGCAGCGGACCGCGAACGAAGGCGGGGAGGCGTCATGAGCGGTAGCATTGAAGAAGTCAAGAAACATGTCGCGGCCTACCAGAAGGTTGGTGTGACACTCCTGGTCCTGACCGGCGTCACCGTGGCGGCGTCCTACCTGCCGACCGCGGTGCCACTGGCGATCGTGATCGCCCTGATCATCGCCACGACGAAAGGCTCGCTGGTGGCGAGCATCTTCATGCATCTCCGCAACGAGCGGAAGGCGATCTACTGGGCGCTGGCGATGACAGTGCTCTTCTGGGTGTTCCTCATGTTTCTGCCGCTGCTCGGGCAGTTGGACCACATCGGTGTGCCGAAGACGCTATCAAACGCCAACGCGCCGGCGATGCACGCCGACGAGGAACACTGATGTCGCTGCGCGCCTTTCACCTGCTGTTCATCATCGCGTCGATCACGTTGTCGCTGATGATGGCGGTGTGGGGCGGGGTGACCTACGACACCGACCGCGGCACGGTCTGGCACCTTGTCACCGTCATCGGCGCGCTGCTGACCGCCGGTCTGCTCGCGGTCTATGTCGTGAAGTTCGTTCGCAAAACTCGCGAAATCGGGTGGAGCTAACAGCCCGTTGCTGAGAACCGAGACAAGAACGATGGCACATCGATACATACGGACAGTCCTGTCGGTCGTGGCGCTGACACTCGCGGCCCCACGGGTGTCGTGGGCGTGTCCGGTCTGTTTCGGGGACCCGAACTCCCCGATGGCGCTCGGCGCGACCTGGGGCATCCTGTTGTTGTTCGGGATCACCGCAAGTATGCTCAGCGCCTTCGCCGGATTCTTTCTGTATCTAATGAAGCGATCACGCATGGCGCTTGACGGCGAGCGGATCGGGCTGTCTCGGTCGCCGCAGGCCCGCTAGGAGACGTTGAGAATGCTTGAGCTACTCGGACTGCCGCCGCAGGCCTCGGCGCATGCCGCCCAGATCGACGACATGATCGTGATGCTGCACTGGTTGATGCTGGTGCTGTTCGTGGGATGGATCATCTTCTTCGTCTACACCCTGATCCGCTTCCGCGCGTCGGTACACCCGAAGGCCGACTACCAGGGCGTCACGAGCCACACGTCGAGCTATCTCGACGTGGTGGTGGTCGTCGTCGAGGCGGTCATCCTGCTTGCGTTTGCCATCCCGGCCTGGGCCGTGCGTGTCAACGCGCTCCCACCGGAAGAGGGCGCCACGGTCGTCCACGTCATCGCGAAGCAGTTCGAATGGCACGTGGTGTATCCGGGACCCGACGGTCGGTTCGGCCGTCGCGACGCCAGTCTGATCACCTCGACCAACGCGATCGGTCTCGACCGGAGCGACCCCAACGGCGCCGACGACATTCACAGCCTCGCCTATCTGAACCTGCCCGTGGACACCCCGGTCATCGTGTATCTGACGACCATGGACGTCATCCACAGCTTCGGCATCACCTCGATGCGGGTGAAGCAGGACGCCATCCCGGGGATGGAGATTCCGGTCTGGTGGGAACCGACGATGGTGGGCGACTACGAGATCAACTGCTCGCAGCTCTGTGGCCTGGGTCACTACCGCATGCGCGGATTCGTGACGATCATGACTCAGGCGGACTACCAGGCGTTCCTCGCGGAAGAGGGCGCAAAGCTGTCCGCCGACTAGCGAGGCTCCGCCTCGCGAGTCGAGCTTTTCTCACAGCCCCGCTACGTCCCGGCTGCCGGCATTGCTCCGCTGCCGGTTTGCTCCCGCGTCGGGCCGTGTCCTGGCCGGACGCGACGTCCTTCAGGACGGGTCTCGGTGCGACGCCGGACTGTCACCACGAACTGCCAGCATGGGGTCGCTGTGTTTTCGAGCAAGGGTCGGAGCGTGTCGCGTGTGGAGCACCCAGGGGTCTTCTTGCCGGACGATCCGCCCGGACGCGCCGGGTGTCCTCCCCGTGGCAGACAGATCGACCGACCGCGTGCAATCCGACTCTGATGTCGAGACTGGCAGGCACCGATACCTGATCTATCAGGATGAACACGCCCCCAGCCTTGACACATCACGAACCCGAACGTCGGGACGCGACCCGCTCGCCGGTCGTCGCGACTGGCCGGATGACCTGGACCGACGCCCAAGGCGCCGCCCGATCGGCCAACATCCGCATCGAGAACATGAGCGAGGTCGGCGCGCTGGTTGAGTGCCTCTCGACCAGGGAGATCCCGCTGCACCGCCTCGTCAGCCTCTCGCTCTCCGCGCGTGCCCGTGAGCGGAAGGAGCTCCCGAACGCCTTGCGCCGTCGAGACGTCCAGGCGGTGATCCATCGGGTCGAAACACCGGCCGACCCCCACCAGCCGACGCGACGCTACGCGCTGCGTCTGCTCGTGTCACCAAAATAAGGATCCGGGTTCCACACCTGGCCACCTGCAGACACACGTGGGCTTCGTCGACGGCCGACTGTGACGTGGAGTTCCCCGCGGCGGCCGCTTCACCACGACCATCACCGCCACCGCACGCGACCGACACCACCAGCATGACCCGTAATTGTGTACCGCCTTCGGTCCATGGGCGGTACACAATTACGAGACAAGGACGTACGGATTCAACCTTGTGGCCCATCTGCTGGCGGTAGCGGTCGCGCAGATGCGCACGTCCTGTACTCGCACTGTTTACCGGGACAGCTTAGCCGACCCGGCAAACAGGTACCCCGATCAAAAGCACCGACCGCAGCCGGCTCATTGCTGCGCGCGCTCCAGCTCCTCGCGGATGATTTTGTCGAACACCTCGAACGGCGCGGCGCCCATCACCGCGCGGCCGTTGATGAACACGGTCGGCGTCGAGGACACACCGTACTGCTGACCCGCCGTCAGGTCCGCGTTGACCTGCTCGGCAAAGCGGCCGCTGTCCAGACAGGCATCGAAGGCGGCCTGGTCCATGCCGAGCGCACCCGCATGCCGCTTCAGGTCATCGACCCCCAACTCGCTCTGCCGTGAGAACATCGTGTCGTGCAGCTCCCAGAACTTCCCCTGCTGGTTGGCGCAATTGCCGGCCTCGGCCGCCTTGAACGCCTGCGCATGGTTCGGCAGCGGGTAGTCCTTGAACACCAGCCGGATGTCGCTGCCGTATGCCGTCTTCAGCTGCTCGAGCGTGGCGGTCAATCGCTGACAGAAGGGACACTGGAAGTCTGAGAACTCGATGATCTCGACCGACGCACCGGCCGGACCGAACACCGGGTCGTCGGCGTCGACCTCGATGACGGTGCGCGGCGGCTCGAGGGTGATCTGCACATCGCCGGCATCCGCCCGCAGTTCGTTCATGAAGGCGTGCAGCGCCTGTGTCGGGCGCTGCTGATCGAGAAACATCCGGATCTCTGACCTCATGTCGTCCAACGTACGCCCGCCGAACGAGTTCTGGTTCTGCCCGTAGAGCAGAGCGATGTCCTCGTCGGTGACCGGTAGGGTTCTCGACGGAAGCTCCTGCGCCAGCAGCGCGTCGCGCGAGATGCCACGCGCCACCGCCTCGCGATCCACGAGAATGTCGCCGATCACGATGTCGAGCGTTTGCCGTCGAGTGTCGTAGAGATCCTGGAGCATCCGGATCCGGGCCGACGGGTCGTTCTTCCGCCACGCCTCATCCAGGTCCGCCATCGTGACCGGCCGGTCGCCGACCCGCCCCACTACCTCGCTGCCGGACTGGGCACACGCCGGAGCCACGGTGAAGACCGCCGAGAGCGCCAAGCCGCCGCAGACGGCGCCGATGCGTTGGAACATGTGGATCACCTTTCTCGGCGTAGGAGGCAGGAGACAGGAGACAGGAGACAGGAGGAACGCGGCGAACGCACGCCCCAACTGTGCTTGCCTAGCCCGGCTCGCTGGCGAAGAAATCACTCTATCACGATACGAGTGGGAGGCTGCGTCACCCTCCCCTTCTCCCGCCTCCTGCCTCCGATCTCCTCGTATAATCCGTTCTCCCCCATGCCGACCCATCGGATCTGCGCGCGGCGACCCCACGCAGGCACCCAGACGCCGGTCGAGCTGGTCACGGCCAGCGACCGAGTGGCGGAATTCCTGGAGGACGCGGCGCACTATCCGGGCGGTCACGCGCCGGCGGTCGTCTTCCCGCGGGACGAGGCCCAACTCGCGTCGGTACTCCGGGAGGCTGCCGCCGTCCTGCCGGTCGGCGCACAGTCGTCGCTGACCGGCGGCGCCACCCCGAGGGGCGAGGTGGTACTGAGCCTGTTGAAGCTCACCCTCATCGCCGAGCCGGCCCCAACCCACATCACCGTCCAGCCAGGTGTCACGCTGACGAGCCTGCGAGACACGCTGACGGATGCTGGAAAGGCCTACCCGCCAGCGCCCACCTTCGAGGGCGCGACCATCGGCGGCATCGTCTCGACGAACGCTGCCGGCGCCACGACCTTCAAATACGGGACCACGCGCGACTGGGTCCGGAGTCTGACCATCATGCTGGCGTGTGGCGAATTGCTGGACCTGGAGCGCGGTCAGGTGCGTGCCGCTGACGGCCGCTTCGAGATCGAGACGTCGGACGGCACGATCACCGTTCCGATCCCGACCTATCAGATGCCCGATGTGCCGAAGCGCTCGGCCGGATATCACGCGGCCCCCGAGATGGATCTGATCGACCTGTTTATCGGGTCGGAGGGGACCCTGGGCGTCGTGACGTCGGTCGCGCTGGACATTCTGCCGCGCCATCCGGACATCTGTCTCGTCCTGGTCGCGCTCGACGACGAGCCCCGGGCGGTCAGGGTCGCCTCGAGGCTGCGTGACGCATCGGTCGAGACGAGACGCGCCAGCATGCCCAACGGGCTCGACGTCGTCGCCATCGAGTACATGGACCGGCGGTGTCTCGAGCTGCTGCGCGAGGACGGGGCCGACCGACGGTCGCGGGTCACGGTACCGGACACGGCGGGCGTCGTGCTGCTGGCGCAGGTCGAGCTGCAGCCCGGAACGACCGCGGCACAGGTCCACCAGGAGGTCGGCCTCGCCGCCTCGGCCGAGGCCCCCGACACGCCGATCGTGCGGTTGTGCCGTCTGCTCGACGCCGAAGGGCTGCTCGAGACGACGGAGCTGGTCGCGCCGGGCGACCGCACACGCGCCGCGGAGCTGTTGGCGTTCCGTGAGGCGGTGCCCGAAACGGTGAACCGCCGGGTCGGTATCGCCAAACGTACGGTCGATGACACAATCGAGAAAACCGCCGCCGACATGATCGTACCCTACCCCCGGTTCGCCGACAGCCTTAGCCTGTTCCGCGACGCGTTCGAGTCGCGCGGACTCGATTACGCGATCTGGGGTCATATCTCGGACGCGAACCTGCACCCGAACCTGCTTCCGCGGACCGCGCACGAGGTGCGTCTCGGCCAGGACGCGATCCTCGCATGCGGCCAAGAGATCATCCGGATGGGCGGCTGTCCGTTGGCCGAGCATGGGGTCGGCCGGAACCCGACCAAGCAGGCCTTGCTGCGGCAGCTCTACGGCGACACCGGGATCGAGCAGATGCGCGCGGTCAAGCGCGCACTCGACCCGGAGGGGAAGCTGGCGCCGGGGGTGCTGTTTCCGGTGACGCCGGAGACGGGCCGGGAGACACCATGAACGCCCGGTTCCTGGCGCATTGGCTGACGACTGCGGCCGCCCTGGGGGTCACCGCGTGGATCCTGCCTGGCGTACGGGTCGACTCGTTTGCGGCGCTTGCGGTCTCGGCGCTGGTCCTCGGCTTCGTCAACGCCATCGTTCGACCGGTGCTCGTGCTGTTGACGCTCCCGTTCACCGTGCTGACGCTCGGTCTCTTCTACGTCATCGTGAACGGCGTCGCCTTCGGCCTCGCGGCCTTCCTGGTGCCCGGGTTCAGCGTCGCGTCGTTCTTCACGGCAGTGCAGGCCGCGTTCGTCGTCGGCGTCATCTCCTGGTTCATCGGTATCTTCAGCGGCCGACGGGGCAAGACCGCCGCGCGCTCCGCTGTGGTCGACGTGCACCGCCACCACGACGGGCGGTGGGGGACATGAACGCTCGCGGTCCTGGATGGGCCGCGAGAACCGTCGTGGCCACGCATCCCGCACGTTGTCGAGGGCTGAGGGTGGCTGTCGCCATCATCTGCTGCGCGCTGGTCTTCCTCGCGCTGCCCGCGCGCGGGTGGGCGCAGGAACCGGGCTCGCTCGAGGTGGCGGGCGGCTACAGTTTTCTCGGTGACAGCGAGCTGGTCGATGGATTTGGCCTCGGCTGGTTCGCCGAGGGCGGGTGGCGAACCACGCGCTGGTTGAGTCTGAGTGCCGAGGTGAGCCGGCATCGCCGCACACAGGACGTCGGCTTTATCGACGTCGAGGTGACGTTCCAAACGTTGCTGGCCGGCCCCCGGTTCTGGTGGCCGACGCCGCGGTTCACCCCGTTCGTGCACATCCTGACCGGGGCCACCCGGCTCGACGTCGTCGCCCGTACAGCAATCCCGGTCGACGCAGCCGGTGACGACGCCGCGACCCACCCCACGCTGCAGGTCGGTGGCGGCATCGAGGTGCCGATCGCGCACCGTCTCGCCCTGCGAGTTGGGGTGGACTACCGGCGCGTGTTCACCAATGCCGGCCTCAACGAGTCGCGGTTCGCGACCGGCGCAGTCTACCGGTTCGGCCGCTGACGCGGCACGCGGACGACGTCCCCGGGGCCCCTCTCACCCCGTCGGCAGCGTCACGACGCGCTCTGCTTAGGGCAGGCAGGACGCGATCATTGAGTCAAGTCTTGGTCGAGTTTGTTTCGCTCTCAGCACGACAGCGTCCGTTCAAGGAGTCTGGCCCCCGCGTAGCGGGCCTGTGAGAAATGCTCGGTCAGCGCGAGCGAGGCGGAGCCTCGTTAGAGCTGGAGCCGTGCCAGGAGATCGGCGAGGTGCCGCAGCCGATACGCGCCGTCCTCCGGGTTGTGATACCCGATGGCCCGCTCCGCCGGTGACAGTGCCGCGGCGTCCTTCATCGGCTCGTACTGGTGTCCCTCGTGCCATTCATTGAACGAGGTAATGTGCACCAGGAAGAAGCCGTTGTCGACGTTGCCCAGCCAGGGATGGGTCTGGAGCAGCAGATTCGACTGCAGCGATTCCTCCGTGCGTCGCTCGGCGAGCACCCGCGCCGTCTCGCGGTCCGCGGCCCGTGACCACGTCAGGTCTGCCGTGTGCGGGAGAAACGGTCGCGGGTTGTAGCAGGACCCGGGCTCCACAACACGGCGTTCGATCTCGTCCAGACCCGGGTTGATCGGAAACGAGAACACCATGCCGACACGCGACGCCACCAGGGCATGGTCGAGCCACCGGTCCGGCGTCTCGGCCGGGTCGTAGACCGAGATCCCGTCCAACCCGGCCGCGGCGACCCGTTCGGCGTCCCACGTATCCGACAGCAGCGTCAGGTGGTCGAAGGCGCCGACCACCATCTCGCGCAGCCGGTCCGTTGCTCGCCGCCAGTCGCTATCCGGCACATAGTCGGGCAGCGCCTGAACCACTCCATGGCAGTCCTCGATTCGCTGCGGCAGGGTCGTGTTGAACAGCTTGAACACCGGCCCCTGCGACCCGTCGTCGCGTTCGTGGAAGAAGAAGCAGTCCCACCGCCGCCCTTCGCCGTATTGTTGTAGGAGATACAGGACGTCGTCTGGAAACCGCGAGACGCGGTCCTGGCTGTAAGGCTCGAGATGAAACGTGACGTGAATGTCGTGGTCCGCCATCACGTCCATGATGAGCGGCACCGCGCGGTCCGAGAAGCTGCCCTGCCCCCACCAGCTCATGTTGATGACGCCGACCCCCGACGCGGCGATCCAGCGGGCGTGCTGCTCGACGACCGCCCGTGACCGGGAATCGTAGGCCCCGAGCAGCGGCATCGCGTTGGCGGCGAGGTCGACCGGGGGCACCCGGTCCCACTGCGTCCAGTGACGGAACGGGTCGGCAGCGTACCAGGGATAGTAGTCGAAGACGAAATGACGCCGGGGGTCGCGAAACCGGGCGCGTAGCAGGTCACCGAAGGGACGCCACGGGAACGGTTCGTTGCCGGTCGCCGTACGCCCGGCCAGACCGAGTGGCGACGGATACGCACCCCCACGCGCGGCAAGATCGGCCGACCCGCCGGCGGCCAGACAGGCGGTGAGAAAGTCCCGTCTCGTCACGTGCATGAGAGTCGGCTGGCGCACGTCGCTCGAGCCCGGTCCTTCCCCCGACACAGTGCACGAGTGCCCCGGCGGCCCTGCAGGGCCGTGCTGCCGTGACACGGGACGAGGCGGGGCGCGCACTAATGCGACCCGAACGGAAACGCGGTGAGCCAGGCGCGGGTGTGGACGAGGTCGTCGGTGCGTAGCGTGTCCGGGTTATAGCCACGCTCGGCGCCAAGATAGTAGCCAAGCAGCTGAAACGCAATGGCCGCCAGCGGTGGCATCAGCATCTCCCCGAGCGGCTCGGGCACCGCGATGACGAAGGTGGCGTCCGGCGCGATGGCCTCGTCGCCTTCGACGACCAGCGCCAGGCTGGGTGATCGTGCGGCTCGAGCGGTACGGACGACATCATGCAGCCGCGCGTACGCCTTGCCGGGCGGCGCGATCACGACGGTCGAGACCTCGTCGGACAGCAGGGGAATCGCGTTGTGGGTGTACTCGGCCGGCCGATACACCTTGCAGAGCAGACTGCTTTCTTCCTCGACCTTCAGCGCACCTTCGCAGGCGGAAAACCAGTTCGGTCCGCCGCCGACCACCATCAGCGCGCGCTGGTCCTTCAAGGCGTTCGCGATCTGCGAGACGTTCAGGTCCTCTTCCTGGAGAAACTGGGCGGCAGCGTCCGGCAGCTGCCCGATGGCGTGGCCGAGCTCGTCGGCGTCGTGGGCGCTGAGTGTCCCGGTTGCCACGCCCACCTCCAGCGCCAGCAGATAGAGCAACAAAAGCCGGGTCGTCAGCACCGACACGTCCGGGCCGCACCGCTGGCCGGTCGGGAAACAGATGCTCTCGTCACACAGCTCCTCGAGGACGCTGCCCTGGGTGTTGGTCATCGCGACGGTCAGTACGCCGAGGTCGGCCGCATGTCGGGCGGCGTCGAGCGTCTCGATGCTGGCACCGGTTGCCGACTGCAGGATGAGCGCGGTCGGCTCGTGCACTTGGGCCCAGTAGTTGGTGAACTCTAGGGACTCGTGACACTCGGTGGTCCATCCGGTCCACTGGCGACACACGAACGACCCGAACTGCGCGCCGTGAAAGGCCGAGCCGCATCCGGTGAAGACGAGATGTCGGATACCTTGCTCGATGAGACGGTGGGCCAACGCCGCCAGCTCGGAACGCAGCTCGAGCACGTGGCGCATCAGGTCGGGCTGACTCCGCACGTCCTCGATCAGGAGATAGGGATGATGCTGGCGGATGTCGTCGGTCCCGCGGATGCGGGCCCACAACGGCACCCGCGCGAGCTCGGCCTCCAGCCAGGCAGGCATCGGGTCCTCGGGTGTTGGCGCCGCTCCTGCCGGATTCCGTTCGAGCAGCTCGCGGGCCCACAACGGCAATTTGTTCGTCATCCGCCAGTGTGGCGCGCCTGCAGCGACAGACCCGGACGCCGCCGGTCGAGACATCTCCAACAGGGTGACATCGTGACACGTGAAGCAAGTCTTCGTGACCGCGGAGATGTCCAGCAGCCCGCGTCGCGGGGCTCTGAGAAAAGCTCCTGCTCGCGCGGCGGCGCCGGACTGTCACCACGGGCTGCTCGGAGGCGCGTCTTCGCCCCACATCTCAGAATACTACGAGCGCAGGCTCGCGGCCCGTGGCCGGTCCGCAGCGCGGCGTGCATCCGGCTCCTCATCCCTGCCGTTGTCTCTCAGGACTTAGTGGTCCCGGTCACAGATACGGCCGCATTCGGCCGCCGATGCATCCCGTCCCACGGCATTGCTCGTCGGTCGAACCCTGCCGGTATGCTCCCTCCTCGCGCCTCGTGGGACGGGCGCCTCGACGCCCTCGGTGCGTGGCCGTACTCATGACCGGGACCGCGAAGCCGACCGGTGACCCTGTTACAATTCACCCATCCACCCCGTTCGGGTTTGACGACGGGATGGGGGCGCCCGTCGCCATGAGAAAGAATAGAGTTCATAAACGGGTCAGCCTCCACACCGAAGTCTGGAAGGGGGAGGACGGCATCTTCACGCGCGGCAACGAACGGCTGGCCGACCTCAGCGTGGGTGGCGCGTTCATCCAGGGTGCCGGCACGACGATCGGCAGCATCCTGAACCTCCGCTTCAGGCTGCCCGGCAGCGACGACTTCATCACCGCCACCGCCATAGGCCGGAACACACGCGACGGCGGTCTCGGTGTCCAGTTTCTCGATCTGTCGCCGGAGAACCTGAAGCGACTGGCGGCGTTCGTCGACGAGAACTCGTGACCTCTCCAGCCCGTGGCGAAGGTCCAGCGTCGCACCGAGGCCCGTCGTGAGTGATGCCGCGATCGGCCATCGCGCGGCGCGGCGAGGAAGCACATCGAGCACTTGTGACTGAGGAGCAACGTCGCCAGGCAGGATGTCCCGCCCGGGACAGCGGTCGTGCATTTCAGAGACGGGACACGAGTCAGCCGGTCCGCTCCGCCCCCACCTACCCTGCCTCCAGTCCCCTCGGCAGTTTGACCCGGTTCCGGCGCGATCCCCTGGATCTGCTGATGAGCGGGTTCCGGGAGCTCGGCGACGTCGTGCACTTCCGGTTGTTCACGCGCGATCTCGTGCTCGTCGCCCACCCGAACGATGTGCGCTGGGTGTTACAGGAGCACACGAGCAACTACAACAAGCGGACGCGCGGCTTCGAGGTGCTCCGGGCGTTTCTCCGCCAGGGGTTGCTCACCAGTGAGGGCGACCACTGGCTGCGGCAGCGCCGGATCGCGCAACCGGCGTTTCATCGGACCCGGATCGCCGGGTTCGGGGACGCGATGACGCAGGCTGCCGGCGAGCTGGTCGACCGCTGGCTGTGCGGGTCGGCACCCGCCGTGGTCGACGTCACGGCAGAGATGATGCGTCTCACGTTGCGCATCGTCGGCGAGGCGCTGCTCAGTACCGATGTCAGCCACGAGGCGGACCGCGTCGGGCAGGCCCTCAACATCACGCTGCGGCGGGCCAACGCCGCGATCTATCAGATCGTCCCGCTGCCCGGGTGGTGGCCGACCCCGGCACGCCGGCGGCTCCGCGCTGCGATGCGAACCCTGGACGACGTCATCTTCGAGATCATCGCCGAGCGGCGAGCGAGCGATTCGGAACCGGACGACCTGCTGTCGATGCTGATGCGGGCGCGAGACGAAGACACGGGTGAAGGGATGAGCGACGCGCAGCTGCGCGACGAGGTGATGACGGTGTTTCTCGCCGGCCAGGAGACGACGGCCCTCGCGCTCGGCTGGACCTGGTATCTGCTCTCGCGGCACGCGGCGGTCCGGCAGCGTCTCCAGACCGAGATAGACACGGTGCTGGGCGGTCGGACACCGACGGTCGCCGATCTTCCGCGGCTCGGCTATGTCGAACGGGTCGTCAAGGAGTCGATGCGGCTGTATCCGCCGGCCTGGGTCATTTCGCGCTGCGCGATCGAGGATGACATCATCGGCGGGTGTCGGATTCCGGCCGGCTCAATCGTGCTGTTGAGCCCGTATGTCACCCATCGCCACCCCCGATTCTGGGCGAACCCCGAGGACTTCGACCCGGACCGCTTCGAGACCTCTCGCCAAGCCGAGCGTCCCCCGTTTGCGTATTTCCCGTTCGGCGGTGGTCCGCGTCAGTGCATCGGGAACAGCTTCGCGATGATGGAGCTCGTGCTCGTCGTCACGACCATCGCGCAACGGTGCCGGTTGGATCTGCTCCCGGGGGAACCGGTCGGCACCAGCCCGTCGATCACGCTGCGCGCCGCGACGCCGATCACGATGCACGTGAGCCCGCGAGCGCCTGCGCCCGTGTGAAGAAGCCCGCGGTATTGAGCCGCGCGCAGATCTCGAAGAACACGGGACGGGGGCCGGTCCACCGCAGATCGTCCACCGTCTCGAAGACCGCAGCGCTGGTGCGCAACGTCGCGAGGTCACGAAACCGGGCGGCCAGGTCTCGGTGCGTCGCGAGCTCGGCAGCCAGACGGCCGGCCCCCCGCACCTCGACGTCCCACGCCGCGGCATCGTCGGGAATCGCCTCGAGATGGAGATAGCGGCCGAGCACGAGCGCCGTCGACTTGGCGCCCCACCCGCGTAGCCCCGGGAACCCGTCGGCTGTGTCGCCGACCAGCGCCAGATAGTCGGGGATCGAGGCCGGCGGCACCCCGAACTTCGCCCGCACTCCGTCGGCGTCCCGCAGCGACCCCGCGCGACGGTCGAACTGGACAACCCGCCGACCGGTGACACACTGCGACAGGTCCTTGTCCGGTGTGCAGATGAACACCTGTTCGACACGCGGGTCGTCGCTGGCCTTCGCCGCAGCCGAGGCCAGTCCATCGTCCGCTTCGAGGTCCGTCATCGGCCAGACCACGACACCGAGCGCCTCGAGCGTCTCCTCCAGAGGATGAAACTGCGCGAACAGTGCCGGGTCGATGTGCTCGCCGGTCTTGTACCCGGGCCAGAGCTTGTTACGGAACGACTCGATGACGTGGTCGGTCGCCACGCCGATGTGCGTCACGTCGTCCTCGAGCATGCTCAGCACCGAGCCGACGACACCACGGATCGCCCCCACCTCCCGGCCGTCGACGTCGGTCGTCGACGGCACCGCATAGAAGTGCCTGAACAGCTCGTAGGTGCCGTCGATCAAGAACACGTTCATGGGGGTGTCCCCTGAAGACGTCAGACAGCAGAAAGAGCTGCTCGAGGAAGATCAGCTCCCCACTGAGTGTACGTCCATCGTCGCTGTGACGCGGACCGAACATCTGCCCACCGCGTCTTCCCTCCACACCCCCAAGAACTCGGCGCGCACGTCACACGGTCCAGACGGGCGTCGACGTAACTCATGGGCGCAGAG
>SMUZ01000812.1_pt1 | contig 19338 bp, 16 predicted proteins | sample 2456421 | NCBI WGS metagenome assembly SMUZ01 (sample SAMN11095932, study PRJNA526329) | marine sediment metagenome | biome: Marine sediment; feature: Surficial sediment; material: Deep marine sediment; isolation source: Hadal surficial sediment | place: Pacific Ocean | collected 2014-11 | depth... | reverse complement strand
TGGACGGCGCATGTGCTCGAGCAATACGCGAACAACCGCCTGATCAGACCGCGGGCGGAGTATATCGGCCCGGAGTATCCTCAGACGTTCGTACCGATTGCGTCGCGCTAAGTGGCCCCGGTCATCATTCCGGTAGCATTCGGCTGGCGATGCATCCCGCCTGGACGGCGTTGCTCCTCGGTCACACATCCCCCAATGTGCTCCCTCGTCGCGCCTGGCCAGCCGGGCGCCTCGCCACCCTCGGTGCGTGACCGTCATGATGACCGGGACCACTACGGACCCGCGCAAGAGCCACTTCACTTGCTGGCCGCCGATCCATCCCGTCCGGCGGCGGTACTCCGCCGTGCCGGTCTATGCGGTGCCGGTCTATAATGACGATCCGTTCATGGATCAGCGCCGCATCCGCAATTTCTCCATCATTGCGCACATCGATCACGGCAAATCGACCCTTGCGGATCGGTTCCTCGAGCTCACTGGCGCCCTGCGGCCACGGGAGATGGCGGCCCAGGTGCTGGACACGATGGACCTCGAGCGCGAGCGCGGCATCACCATCAAGGCCCACGCCGTGAGGCTGCTCTACACGCCCGAGGGTGACGTGCCGCACGTCCTCAACCTAATCGACACCCCTGGGCACGTGGACTTTTCCTACGAGGTGACCCGCGCGCTCACAGCGTGCGAGGGGGCGGTGTTGCTGGTCGATGCGTCCCAGGGTGTCGAGGCGCAGACCGTGGCCAACGCGTATCTGGCGGTCGACCAGAACCTGGAGATTGTGCCGGTCGTCAACAAGATCGACCTGCCGGGCGCACAGCCGGAGGAGACCGCGAGACAGATCGAGGAGATCGTCGGTCTCGACGCCGCCGACGCCATCATGGCCAGCGCCAAGGACGGGACCGGCACCCGCGCCATTCTCGACGCGGTCATCGCCCGGGTGCCGCCACCGGCCGGCGAGCGGGACGCGCCACTCAGGGCGCTGATCTTCGACTCTTGGTACGACTCGTATCGCGGGGTGACCGTGTTGGTCCGCGTGGTGGACGGCGTGATTCGACCGAAGATGAAGGTCCGTCTGATGGCTCGCGGCCGGGATTACGAGGTCGAGCAGGTCGGCGTCTTCTCGCCCAAGCCGCTGGTGGTGCCGGAGCTGGCGGTCGGGGAGGTCGGTTTCGTGATCGCCGGTATCAAGACGGTGAGCGACGCGCAGATCGGCGACACGCTCACCGAGACGGCGCGGCCGACTGCCGTCCCGTGCGCCGGCTTCGCCGAGGTCAAGCCGATGGTGTTCGCCGGGCTCTACCCGGTTGAGGGGCACCAGTACGCCGATCTCCGTGACGCGCTCGAGAAGCTGCGGCTGAACGACGCGTCGTTCTTCTTCGAGCCAGAGACCTCGACGGCACTCGGGTTCGGGTTCCGGTGCGGCTTCCTGGGGCTGCTGCACATGGAGATCGTCCAGGAGCGGCTCGAGCGCGAGTACGACATGAACCTGGTCACCACGGCGCCCGGCGTCCTGTATCGGGTGACCACCACTGACGGCGAGACGTTCGAGGTCGACAGCCCGGCGAAGCTGCCGGACGCTGGCCGGATCGCGACCCTCGAGGAGCCGGTGATCACGGCGATGGTCCTGACCCCGTCCGAGCACGTCGGGGGGATTTTGCAGCTCTGTCAGGACAAACGGGGGGTGCAAAAGGGGCTCGAGTATCTGGCGTCGAACCGCGTCATGATCACGTACGAGCTGCCGTTCAACGAAGTGGTGCTCGATTTCTACGACAAGCTGAAGACGCTCTCGCGCGGCTACGCGTCACTCGACTACCATCTGAGCGGATACCGGACGTCGCCCCTGGTGAAGCTGGACCTGATGGTCAACGGCGAGCCGGTCGACGCCTTGTCGATCATCGTGCACAAGGAGTCGGCGTACAGACGGGGCCGTGCGCTCGCCGTCAAGCTGCGACGGCTCATCCCGCGCCAGATGTTCGACGTGGCGATCCAGGCGACGATCGGAGGCCGGATCATCGCGCGCGAGTCGGTCAAGGCACTGCGCAAGAACGTCCTGGCCAAGTGCTACGGGGGTGACATCAGCCGCAAGCGCAAGCTCCTCGAGAAGCAGAAGGAAGGTAAGCGCCGGATGAAGCGGGTCGGCCGGGTCGAGATTCCCCAGGAGGCGTTTCTGGCGATCCTGACGGTCGACTCGGACTAGATTTCCTTCGAGGGCGGCGCGGCCGCGGCTGAGACACACGTCATGTCGTTCCAGAAGTCCACGACACGGGAGTACTTCGAGTCGATCGTCATCGCGGTGATTCTGGCGCTCTTCGTGCGCACCTGGGTGGTCCAGGCCTTCAAGATCCCGACCGGGTCGATGGAGCTGAACCTGCTGATAGGCGACCACCTCCTGGTGAACAAGTTCGTCTACGCGCCGGCGGCGACCGCCGCCGAGCGGATGCTGCTGCCGGTCGGGGAGTTTCAGCGGGGGGACGTCCTCGTGTTCAAGTATCCGGAGGAGCCGGAACGCGACTTCATCAAGCGCCTGATCGGGCTGCCGGGCGAGACGATCGAACTGCGGCAATCCCAGGTCTTCATCAACGGCGAGGCGCTCGCGGAGCCCTACCTGGACGCCATGCGTCAGGGCGGTCACATGCCACCGGACATCCGGGGCACCTTTGGCCCCCAGGTCGTGCCTGAAGGGCACCTCTTTATGATGGGGGACAATCGGGGCGATTCCCAGGACAGTCGCTACTGGGGTCCACTGCCGGTCGCCTACGTCAAGGGCAGGGCATTCGTGTTGTACTGGTCCTACGAATCCGAGAGCGAGTTCTACAGCGACGTCGGTCTTGGCGCGACCCTCCGTCGGCTGACCTCGGCGGTCACGCACTTCTTCACTCGCACCCGGTGGGAACGGCTCCTGCGAGCGGTGCACTAGCAGTCGGTGGTGAAACCCAGCGTCGCACCGAGACGGGCGATGCGCCCGACTGACAAGGCGCGACGAGGGAGCATACCGGCAGTATTCGACCGAGGAGCAACGCCGTTAGACGGGATGCAGCGCCCGTTGAATGCAGCGGGGCTGTAAGAACCGCCTCTGCGAGCGAGGCTGCGCCGTCTTCGCTCGTCGGTGTGTGGCGGAGCCTCGCTCGCAGCCTCGCCGAAGGCGGGTGGCGCGGATTCTGCACCTGGCACACGCGGATCCGACGGACCGCCGCGTCGTGAGCGCGGTGGGTCGAGCGACACGAGGACAGTGGACCCAATGGTTCTGGCTCTTTTTGGGAGTCCTGGCCCCTGTGGGACGGCTCGCGCAGTCGGCGGAGGAGACGGCATGATTCGAACGATCGTGACATGTGTGTTCGTCCTTGGGGTCGTGTACCTGACGTGGAATGTCGGTCCGGTCTATCTCGCCTACCGGGAGTTCAAGATCGCGGCCGCTGACATGACCCGGGTCGGCGGTCGCGGGTCGGAGCGCGAGCTCGCGGCGGAGGTGGCGGAGCTCGCCGAGCGGATCGGGGTGCCGGTGGCGCGGGAGGCGATCACGGTACGCAAGGAGGGGACCCGCACCTATCTCGAGGTGACCTACACCGAGGAGCTCCGTGTGGTCCCGGCGGTTACCTATCCGTGGACTTTCTCGATTGCTGCCACAGGGCTCGCGGTGAAGCCGCAAACCATGGGCGACGTGATTGGAGAGGTGTTGCCGTGAGGCCCATGAAAAGACAGAAACCAGCATGCAGAAGGCAGAAGAAGCCGGAGGGCTGCGCCAGCATCTCTTCCGTTGTCGGGGTCGGACGCATCTGCCAGGAAGCCTGACGATGCGGATGTGATGCTGTCGTTGCGAACCACCGGCGACGGCGTCGTGGTCCCAGTGTGGGTGATCCCGCGCTCGTCACGCACCCAACTGGCGCAGATTCGGGACGGTCGGCTCGCAGTACGCCTCAACGCGCCTCCTGTCGACGGTGCGGCGAACGCGGCGCTCATCAGACTGCTCGCGAAGAGACTGGGGGTGCCTCGGCACGCGGTTCGGATCGTCACCGGTGAACGCGCGCGGCAGAAGGGTGTGTTGATTCATGGATTGACGGCCGACGAGCTTCGCGGCCGCTTGGGCGAGTGCGTGTAACGCCCGCACACGTGCCGTGCCGTCGGACGTCTTCTGCCTGCTGACGTCTGCTCCGTCACGCCGAGGGCTGGGATTCGACGACCGCGATGACGCGGTGTGGCGCGGGCCGGTCACCCCCGGCCCCGCTCTCGTTGGGCCGGGGGTGGTGCTGGCGACTCGTGTCGTCGTGGCACCGCTCGCGGTCCTGTTGCTTCATGAACTCGAGCGCGTGCCGCAGCGCCACGATCGAGCCTTCGATCGAGGCTTCCACAGCGGTGCGCGTTTGCCGTAGATCCGTGATCTCCCGCTCGACATCCTGACACTGCGCGCCGGCCTTCCGGGTCAGCTCGTCGGCCCGGCCACGCGCCTCTCGCACGATCAGCTGCGCCTCCTGCGTGGCGGTCTCGCGCATCTCGGCCGAGACCCGCTTCGCCGTGAGCAGCGTGTCCCGCAAGATCGCCTCGCGCTGGCGGTGCTCTGCGAGCTGCGCCTGCAGGGCGCCGACCTCCTGCCGCAGCCGGTCGGTATCGCGCAGCGTCTGTTCGTAGCCGTCGGCGACCTCGTCGAGGAAACTGAGCACCTCGGGGCGGTTGAACCCCCGGACCGCCGAGCCGAAGCGTGCCCGCCGCATGTCCTGTGGTGCTATCCTCATCGCTCTGCCTCCACGTCGTGGACACGACCCCGCGAGCGAGGCTGCGCCTCGAACCGACGAGTGCAACGCTCGCTCGTCCTATGTGTCGGTCGTAGCGGCGTGTCACTCCAGCGTCGGGGACGCGGGAGGTCGTGGGCCGAACAGCGCGGTCCCCACCCGGACCATCGTGGCACCTTCCTCCACCGCCACCTCCAGGTCGTGGCTCATGCCCATCGACAGCTGGTCGAGTCGCGACCGGTCGGGTCCCGACGCGCGCAGATCGTCGCGTAGCTGGCGCAGGCGGCGGAAGTAGGGGCGGGCCGCCTCCGGGTTCTGGGACCACGGTGGCAGGACCATGAGGCCACGGACCTCGACGGACCGGCAGGTGGTCGCGGCGTCGAGGATGCGTTGCACCTCCGCTTCCGGCGCGCCGTGCTTTGTGGCCTCGCCAGCCAGGTCGACCTGGATGAGCAGCTTGGGCGACCGGCCGCAGTCAGCAGCCGCCCGATCCAGCCGGCGCAGCAGGTCCACGCTGTCGACCGAGTGGATCCAGTCGAATGCCTCTGCCGCCTTGCGGGTCTTGTTCGATTGCAGATGCCCGATCAGATGCCAGTGGACCCGGGGTGCGCTTGTCGCCGCCTGTTTCAGGAGCGCTTCCTGAACTCTGTTCTCCCCCAGGTCCTGCAGCCCGGCTGCCACCGCGGCCTCGATGTGCGCGGGGCCGAACTTCTTCGAGACGGCGACCAGTCGGACATCCGTCGTCACCCGCCCGGCCGCCGCGGCGGCGGCCGCGATCCGGGCGTTGACCGTGGCCAGGTTCGCCGTGATCCGGGGTACCAGCTCCATGAGGGGTCGACACGCGGGACTCGCACCACGGACTGCTAGCAAGGCTGCGCCTCACACCGACGAGCGACGGCGCCGTCTCCCGAGCAGACGCGTGTCTTACAGCCCCGTTTCCCGGGGGCTACACCTCTCCACGTGTCATGACAACGTGCGTCCAACGCGACGAAGTCACCATCAGGAGATGTCTAGCGGTCGCCTGCGGCAAGGCGCCGTCTCGCTTCGTCGGCGTGCACGCCGCTGGGAGCCGCACCGAGATACCGGGAGAATGCCTGAGTCGCGGCGTCGGGATCGCCGCTGGCCTCATACGCCAGCCCCAGCCAGAAGTAGGACTCGATCAACGTCGTGTCGGTCTCGAGCGCTTCCCTGAACTGTCTGACGGCGTCCTCCACGTTGTCGGATCTCCAGAACGCGATCCCGCGGTTCAAGGTGTCCTGGGCACGGGCGCGGCCGGCGGCCAGCGAGCTGACCGCGATGCGGTTGGCCTCGCCCCGGGCAATCGCCGCCGCCTCGGTGCGGTTCTGTCTCGAGTAGATGTCGGCCAGACCATAGTAGGCGGCGGCGTAGTCGGTCCGAATGCGCAACGCGTCCCTGAAGGCGGCTTCGGCTGCCACGAACTTGTCCAGCCGGCCATACGACACCCCGATGTTGAAGTGACAGTCGACACAGGTCGGCATGACCTGCAGCACCGCCTCGAATTGCGCGATGGCGTCCTCGAAGTCGCCAGCTCGGCTTGCACGGACCCCAGCCTCGAAGGCCGCCACCCGCGCCTGGGTACCCGGACGCGCTCGCAGCCACGGCGCCGGTGCGTGCCCAGGTTCGAGAACGAAGCGGACGTCGACCGAGCCGCCAGGATGCACGAGGACACGGACGACCTGTCCGCCGATCACGTCCTTCTCGGCGGTCACGCTGTATTGTCCCGGTGTCAGCCCGGTGTGCTGAAAGCGACCGGTGTCGTCGGTTGACGTCTCGTGGCGGCTGCCGCCGGCCGCGAGCGCCTCGAGCGACACCGTCGCCCCGGGCACTGGCTGTCCGTTCCGGTCGGCGACACTGCCACGCACCGTACCGGTCGTCTGAGCGTCTGTGTCGGTGACCCAGAGCACCAAGACGACGGCGAGGCCGCACACGCCCCGGAGACGCGCAGTGGGAGGGAAGGTCACGAGTCCGGGTCAGTGTACACCCGTTTTCGCGCCAGGAACTGATCGAGCCGGGCGATCTCCCGGACGATCGGTGTTGGTGGCAGCGAGGCCAGAAAGCGGCGGCCGTAGCCCTTGGTCAGAATCCGCGGGTCGAGAATCGACAGCACCCCGCGGTCCTGCCGGTGTCTGATGAGCCGGCCGAGGCCCTGCAGCAGCGTGAGGATGGCGAGCGGCACCTGATACTCGTCGAACGGGTTCCCGCCGAGCTTCGCGATCGCCTCAATGCGCGCCGCCGTGATCGGGTCACCCGGCGCCGCGAACGGCAGCTTGTCGATGATCACGCAACTCAGCGTGTCGCCGGCGACGTCGACACCCTGCCAGAAGCTCGAGGTGGCCAGCAGCACCGCGTTTGGCGTGGCGCGGAAATCGCGGAGCAGCACCGAGCGTGGGGCGGTTCCCTGCACGAGCAACGGGAACGGTGTCGTGTGCTCGATCAACCGGTGTACCTCGTGCAGGTTCGCATAGCTGGTGAACAGGATGAACGCGCGGCCACGTGTCGCCTCGAGCACGGCGCGGATCTGCTCCGCCGCGGCGCTGGTGAAGTCCGGAGCTCGGGGTTCCGGCATTCGCCTCGGCAGATACAGCACGGTCTGCTCCGCAAAATCGAACTCGGAGGCCAGCCGGAGCTCTACTGCGTCGTGAATCCCGAGCCGCGTTCGCTGATAGTCGAACGAGCCGTCCACCGCGAGGGTGGCCGACGTGAGGATGGTGGCGTGCATCCGTTCGAGCAGCAATTCCCGGATGATTGCCGAGACGTCGACCGGTGCCGCGCGGAGAAACAGTCCCCGTCGCCGTCGTTCCAGAAAGTAGACGAAGCCCTCGTCATCGGCCCCCAGCACGAAGTCGACCTGCTCGCTGATCTCGCCGGCGCGCCGCCCGAGCGACCGGATGTCCTCCGAGACGTCCGTCGCGAGCGCCACCGTGGCTTCGAGTGCTCGGAGGGTGCTGGCGAGACGTTGTCCTGGCTCCGCCACCGGTTCGAGGGTCGTCGTATCCAGCCGTGTCCGGTCGGCAGAGGGCAGATGGACCTGGACGGCGCCGAAAAACAGCGTCGTGCGTTGTTCCACCCGGTCGAGCGCTGTGCGGAAGCTGTCGGCGGCGTCCGGGTCATCCCCCAGGTCGCGGTCGACGTACCGGCGGCCGTCACTGACCAGCCGCTCCAGGCGGTATGTGCTCACCGAGATCCCGAAGTACTGTGTCGCGACATCCTCTAGCTGATGGGCTTCGTCGATCACCGCGTAGGCGCAGGCTGGGATCACCTCGCCGTAGGCGGACTGGCGCACCGCGGCGTCGGCGCAGAGCAGGTGATGGTTCACGATCACCAGATCCGACTCGGCCGCCCGCTGACGCATGCGGGTCACGAAGCATTCCTGGAACTGGGGGCACTCGGTGCCGATACAGTTCTCCGACGTGGCCGAGATCTCACCCCAGAAGGGGAGATCGTCCGGCAGGTCCTCGATCTCCGCGCGGTCGCCTGTCTCGGTCTGCTGGACCCAGTCGGCGATCGATTCGACATACCCCTCGTCGGTGGCAGAGCGCAGCTCATCACGCGTCCGGTAGGCGTCGAACCTGTGGAGACAGAGGTAGTTTCCCCGTCCCTTCATGTAGGTGGCGGTGAAGTCCACCCCCAGCGCGTCGCGCAAGGCGGGCAGGTCTTTGTCGTAGATCTGATCCTGTAGCTGCTTGGTGCCGGTCGAGATGAGCACCCGGTGCCGGCTGAGGATGGCCGGCACGAGGTAGGCGAGGGTCTTGCCGATGCCGGTGCCGACCTCGGCCAGCAGTACCCCGCCGTGCTCGAACACCTCGGCGGCGGCGACCGCCATGTCCCGCTGACTGTCCCGCGTCTCGAACGACGGCAGCGCGCCGGCCAGCGCGCCATCTCGGGCGAACGCCTCGGCGACCTGCTGCGGGAGGCTCCCTGGCGTCCCGTCCGAGAGATGCGCACCATCATGCCCGGGTGGGGCGTCCCCTGACGGGACTGTGCCTGGCGTCAGTTCCGCAGGGTCAGGACTGCCCAAAAGGTGCTCCCTCGTCGCGTCTTGCCCGTCGGGCGCCACGCGCCGGCAACCGCGACTGACTCGCCCGAGACGGCCACTCGCGACGCGCGCCTCACACCGACGGGCGAGGACGGCGCAGCCTCGCTAGGTCGTCTGGTCAGGATACAGCGGAAACTTCTGGCACAGCGCCTCGACTTCGATGCGAACCATCGCGGCCACGCCGTCGTCCTCCGGCGCCGCCAGCACACGGGCGATGTACCCGGCCATCAGCTCCATCTCCGGCTCCGCCATCCCGCGGGTCGTGACTGCGGGCGTGCCGATCCGGATGCCGCTGGCCACCATCGGCGGGTGCTCGTCGAACGGGATCGCGTTCTTGTTCACCGTGATGCCCGCCTTGCCCAGCGCCGCCTCGGCCACCGTGCCCGTGATCCCGCGCGAGAAGACGTCGACGAGCAGCAGATGGTTGTCGGTGCCGCCGCTCACCAGCCGAAAACCGGCGTCCCGGAGCGCCGACCCGAGCCGCGCCGCATTGGCGACCGTCTGGCGTTGGTACTCGGCGAATGCCGGCTCGCCCGCTTCCTTGAAGCAGACCGCCTTGGCGGCGATCACGTGCATCAGCGGGCCGCCCTGCACCCCGGGGAACAGCGCCCTGTTTATCGCCTTGGTGTGGGCCTCGCGGCAGAGCACCATGCCGCCGCGCGGGCCGCGCAAGGTCTTGTGGGTCGTGGTCGTCACGACATCGGAGTGTGGAACCGGGCTTGGGTGGACTCCAGCGGCGACCAGCCCGGCGATGTGCGCCATGTCGGTCACCATGAACGCCCCCACCTCGTTGGCGACCGCCCGGATACGGGCGAAGTCTATGACACGAGAATAGGCGCTTGCGCCGACCATGATCATCTTCGGGGTGTGCTCACGCGCCAGCCGTTCCAGCTCGTCGTAGTCGATCCGCTGGTCGTCCCGTCGTACGCCATAGGGCACGATGGTGTAGAGCTGCCCGGAGAAGTTCAAGGGGTGCCCGTGCGTCAGATGGCCGCCGTGGGCGAGGTTCATCCCCAGCACGGTGTCGCCCGGGGCGATCAGCGCGAAGTAGGCCGCCATGTTCGCCTGTGCACCAGAGTGCGGCTGCACGTTCGCATGGTCGGCGCCGAAGAGCGCGAGGGCCCGTTCGATCGCCAGCGACTCGGCGACGTCCACGAACTCGCAGCCGCCGTAATAGCGGCGTCCCGGGTAGCCTTCCGCGTACTTGTTCGTCAGCACCGAGCCGGCCGCTTCGAGCACGGCGGCGCTGACGAAGTTCTCCGAGGCGATCAGTTCCAGCCCGGTGTTCTGACGCGTCGTTTCATCACGCACGACCCCGGCGATCGCCCGGTCGGTGTCGGCCAGGGTCCGCCGTCGGCTGTTCACCAGGCTGTCGGTGATCGCGGCCATGAGGTTCTGTCGAGAGCAGTTGTCGACAAGATCGGACACGACGTCACGAGGTCGTCAGTGGAAGAATCTTACTATAGCCGGGTTGTCCGGTTCTGGGCGTCATCCGCGCCAGTCGTGCGTGCTATAGTGCGGTGCATGGCCACACACATTCCCCTCCCAACGTCGCCCACGGTCGGCTTTGCCGAGGCGTTTCCAGGCTCTCGCAAGGTGCTGGTCGATGGCGACCACGTGCGAGTGCCGATGCGCGAGATCACGTTGTCGGGTGGCGAGCCGCCGCTCCGTGTCTACGACACGAGCGGGCCCGATGGGTGCGACGTGCGGGAAGGGTTCCCTCCGCTCAGAGACGGCTGGATCCGGGCGCGCGGTGGGGTCGTCGAGGCAGCTGAGCCACGTGCGTCTCAGGGCGCCAGGCGGTCCGATGTCGCGTTGCCGGCGGCGCGTCGCCCGGTGCTCAGGGCGACTGAGGGGGTCACCCAGCTGCACTACGCGCGACAGGGCATGGTGACCGAGGAAATGGAGTTCGTGGCCGTGCGCGAAGGATTTGCACCCGAGTTCGTGCGCGACGAAGTGGCGCGCGGCCGCGCCATCATTCCGGCCAACATCAACCATCCAGAGCTCGAACCGATGGCGATCGGCCGGAACTTCCTCGTCAAAATCAACGCCAATATCGGGAACTCGGCGGTGTCGTCGTCGATCGAGGAAGAGGTCGAGAAGCTGCGATGGGCCACGCTCTGGGGCGCTGACACGGTGATGGACCTGTCGACCGGGCCGAACATCCACGAGACCCGCGAATGGATCATCCGCAACTCGCCGGTGCCAATCGGCACCGTGCCGATCTATCAGGCGCTGGAGCAGGTCGATGGTCGTCCGGAAGAACTGACCTGGGAGATCTATCGCGACACGCTGATCGAGCAGGCTGAGCAGGGGGTGGATTACTTCACGGTGCACGCCGCCGTGCTGCTGCGCTACATCCCGATGACGGCGCGGCGGTTGACCGGGATCGTCTCGCGGGGCGGGGCGATCATGGCGAAGTGGTGCCTGGAGCATCACGAAGAGAACTTCACCTACACGCATTTCAACGAGATCTGCGAGATCATGAAGGCCTACGACGTGTCGTTCTCGCTCGGTGACGGCCTGCGTCCCGGGTCGATCGCCGACGCCAACGACGAGGCGCAGTTCGCCGAGCTCAAGACCCAGGGCGAGCTGAACCGGATCGCCTGGGAGCACGACATCCAGGTGATGAACGAGGGGCCGGGGCATGTGCCGTTGCACCTCATCAAAGAAAATATGGAACACCAGCTGGACTGGTGCAACGAGGCGCCGTTCTACACCCTGGGGCCGCTGACGACGGATGTGGCGCCCGGGTACGACCACATCACCTCGGCCATCGGTGCCGCCGTGATCGGTTGGTATGGCACCGCGATGCTCTGCTATGTGACGCCCAAGGAGCATCTGGGGTTGCCCAACCGCGACGACGTCAAGGTGGGGGTGATCACGTACAAGATTGCGGCGCACGCCGCCGACCTCGCCAAGGGGCACCCGCGGGCCCAGGCCTGGGACGACGCGTTGTCCAAGGCGCGGTTCGAGTTTCGCTGGGAGGATCAGTTCAACCTGTCGCTCGACCCGCAGACCGCCCGCGCATATCACGACGAGACCTTGCCGGCCGAGGGCGCGAAGGTCGCCCACTTCTGCTCAATGTGCGGTCCGAAGTTCTGCAGCATGGAGCTGACACAGCAGGTCCGCGACTACGCGGCCGCCAAGGGTGTCAGCGAGGCCGAAGCGCTGAGGCTCGGGATGCAGGAGAAGTCGGCGGAGTTCCGCCAGGAGCGTGAGATTTACGTCAGGAGCACCGCGGGCGACTAGCGAACAGACTCCTTGCACATCGTGTGTTGTCGCTCTCACCACGACAGCCCTTCGTTCACGGAGTCTGGTCCCCGCGTAGCGGGGCTGTGAGCAAAGCTCGGCGAGCGTCGCGGAGCCTCGCTCGCCGCTACCGTCGCGTCTGACCGGCGGGCGCCGGCACGAGCTGAATGACCGTTTTGAATCGGGCCGGCGCACCGCCGGCCGGGTTCAGATAGCCGTCGGAACCGTTCCACGTGTAGTCCTTGACCGTCACGCCCGGCGGGAAGGCCATCTCTCTTTCCCGAAAGCGCCCGACCTCGAACATGTGGGTGGCGGGCGCGTCGAACACGCGGTGTCCGCGTGTATCGAGGACCACGGCGTAGTAGCTCACCATCTCGTCGAAGCTCGAGTTGGTGCCGAAGAGATAGAATCGTTGGCCGCGGCCGGCGTCATACGACGTGATGAAGCTGGCGTTCGGGTAGATCGGCAGCCCGAGCATCGCCTCCGTGGGTGTCTCCTGCGGCCCGGCGGTCCAGATCGGGGCCGGCGTTGCCGGGTGCTCGTCCGGTGTCTCGATTGCGTCTTGACCGGGATTGCCCGGACGGGGAAACGGACGCGGCACCAGCTGCCGTTGCTGCGGTCCGGCACCGGCCGACGCGATGAGGGTCGCCGCCGGCGCCGCCAGCGCGGCGACCAAGCAGATGGCACACAGGCGACGCACGCTCATGTGGTCATTATGAGGGCCGTGTCGACACCGCGCAAGGGGGATGGACACATCGGGAGCAAGACAGGTGGTTCGCCACCGGCTCGATTGAAATGAACACCGTGACAGGAGACGCCGTCGCGTCCGCCACCGCGCGCAACCTCCTCCGCTACTGCGAAGCCAAGCGCGACTGGGTGCTCGAGACCACCATGGCGCTGGCCCGTCTCGAATCCCCGACCACCGATAAGACGGCGGTGGACCGGTGCGGCGAGGAGCTGGCGCACCGGCTGAGGGCGATCGGCGGCGCCGTGACGCGTCTACGGCAAGGGGACGTGGGCGACCACCTGCGGGCCGAGTTCGGCAGCGGTGCGAGCCAGGTGCTGCTCATTGGGCACTTCGACACTGTCTGGCCCACGGGACAGATCGACCGGATGCCGCTCGAGACCCGGGATGGGTGTCTCTTCGGGCCCGGGGTGCTCGATATGAAGGGCGGCATCGCGATCGGGATGCTGGCGGCGCGTGCCCTGGCGGAGGTGGCGCCGCCCACCGCCCGGCTCGTCATGCTCTGGACCACCGACGAGGAACGTGGCAGCGGCACCTCGCGCGCCCTGATCGAGGAGGAAGCGCGGCGGAGCCGGGCCGTGTTCGTGCTCGAGCCGGCCCTGGTCGGAGGCGGGGTCAAGACCGCGCGGAAGGGGTGCGGTGAGTTTCATCTGAGGGTGCGCGGTGTCGCCGCGCACGCCGGAGTGGACCCGGACAAGGGGGCGAGCGCCGTCCACGAGCTCGCAGCCCAGATCGTCGATCTGCAGCAGGTGCGCGACATGGCGCCCGGCGTGTCGATCAACATCGGGATGATCAGCGGCGGCACTCGTCCCAACGTGGTGGCGGAGGAAGCGCATGCCACCATCGACGTCCGCGTGACAACATCGGAAGAGGCGACACGCGTGGCGGCGACAGTTCGCGCACGCGTACCCACCATCCAGGGGACACGGATCGAGGTGACCGGAGGCTTCGACCGACCGCCACTCGAACGTACCGACGCGGTCGCACGTCTCTATGGGCGCGCGCGCGCGATCGCCGCCAGACTGGGGTACGACCTGCGGGAGGGTGGCACGGGCGGCGGGTCCGACGGTAATTTCACTGCCGCGCTAGGTATTCCGACACTGGATGGTCTGGGCGCCGAGGGCGCGGGGCCGCATGCGCTGGACGAGCACATCGAGGTCGATCGGTTGCCCTGGCGGGCTGCGCTCCTGGCCGGGTTGATCGCCGAGACGATGGCTGACGACTGGTCTGGGACGCGCTGACGAACACCCCCCCCAGTGCTGTGGGTGTGTGCCGGTGCTGTGTGGCGAGGCCGGACTGCTAGAGCCCCGCCGACGCCTTGGGCGACGGCGGATGGGCGCTCGAGGCCCCAGCTGAAGCGCCCCTGATTCTCCTCGCGCGGGACCGGGATGCGCGCGGCCGCTCCCGGTGGCCGTGACCGTGTCTGGCCCCCGTGTAGCCCGTAGCGCCGACGCAGCAGCTCCAGCACGCCGTGCACCTGGTCCCGGTACTGCCTGGAGGCGTATTTGCCCGCGTACAGCCGGTCCACCCGTGGCGCGAGGTCGGGGAACTCCCGCGACAGAAACCGCATGAAGTGGTCTCGTGTGCCGCCCTCCAGATGCATCACACTCGCGCCGCAGAACCGCGCACCGTGGTCGGCAATCGCCTTGATGGTCCGTTCGAGCTTCGCCGGCTGTGAGGTCAGACCGGGCACGACCGGCGCCATGAGCACGCCGACGTCGACCCCCGCGTCGGCCAGCGTGCGGACGGCGCGCAGCCGCTGGAGCGGGTGCGCGGTGCCTGGCTCGAGTGCCTGCCACGCCTCTTCGTCGACCGTCGGCACGCTCATGTGCACGGTGCAGGTGGTCCGCCGAGATAGCTCGACCAGCAGGTCCAGGTCGCGCACCACCATCGGCCCCTTGGTGATGAGGCCGACCGGCGAGGGATGATCGACGAGCGCCTCGAGGGCGCGCCGGGTCAGCCGGTAGTGTCCTTCGATCGGTTGATACGGGTCGGTGGCCGTACCGAACCCGATGCGCTCCCCCCGCCACGTCGGGCGAGCCAGCTCCCGGCGCAGCACGTCGGCGAAGTTCACCTTGACCAGGATGAGGGACGAGAACTCGTCGCCGGGGCCGAGCTCGAGGTACGTCTGGTATCTGCGGGCGAAGCAGTAATGACACCCGTGGGTGCAGCCGCGATAGGGATTCAGGGTCCACGCGAACGGCATCCCCTCGACCCGGTTCAGCGCGGACCGGCAGGTCACCTCCTGATACTGGGCATCATCGGCCCGGCGGATGGCGTCCGGCAAGACCGGCTGTCCACACGGGCCTGCGCCACGATGTTGCTTGATGAAGTCCGCCAGCTGTCGCGTCGTCGGGCGACAGGGTGACAGGTCGAAGAGGGAGGGCGCCGCCGCCGCGCTCTTTACTTTCGATGTTTGTTCGCCCACGATGGCGCCATGGTGCCCTACCCGACTGGCGCGAGTCAAGTGCCCCTTGAACGGAGCCCAAAGGCGGCTCCCCTTCGGTGACCGCGTCTCTGCCGTGCGAGTGTGTCAGCCGGCGATCGTCACGCGCCAGTAGTCCAGCAGATCCGAGAGCGTCCGGGAGAGCGGGATCTCCGGCGACCAGCCGACGTCCCGGGTGATCTTGGACCGGTCGCCCAGCAGCAGCGGATTGTCGCTCGGCCGCGCGCGGGCGGGATCTGGCCGGACCGACACGTTGACCGCCGTGTTGGCCAACAGCCCGTCGAGGACCTCCTGGATCTGGTACGCCGTGCCGGAGCACACGTTGTAGGGCGTGGCCGGTGTCCCACGGGTCATGAGGAGCTGGTAGGCCCGCACGGTGTCCCGGACGTCCGTCAGGTCCCGGCGTGCCTCGAGGTTGCCGACCGACAGCACCGGTTCGGTCCGACCCGACTCAATCCGCGCGATCTGCTCGGCGAAGCTCGAAGCGGCGTAGGAGAGCGCCTGACCGGGACCGACGTGCGTGAACGAGCGGCTCATGAGCACCGTCATGCCGTCCTGCCGGGCGGCGGCGAGCCCGAGCATCTCCTGTGCGAGCTTACTCAGACCATAGGGACTGACGGGACCCAGCGGCGCCGTTTCGTCGATCGCCGAGGCCGACGGCCGGTAGACGAGGGCCGAGCCAGGGATGAGCACGCGCGCGCGGGCGCCGTGGTCGCGAAGCGCCGTGAGCAGGTACTCGGTGCCCAGCACGTTGGCTCGCAGCGTCGCGTGGTTGTTGGACCAGGATTCCCCGACGTTCGCCACGCCGGCGCAATGATAGACCTGCGTCGGGTGCGTCTCGGTCACCGCGCGCGTCACCGCTGTGAGGTCGAGCAGATCGACCTCGCGCCAGGTGACGCGGTCGTCGGCGGGGGTGGGTCGCGGTGGTGATGGGCTCGCCTGTCCCCGGGACGCGGCGGGTCGGCGCCAGGCCACGAGGGTGGTGCCCGCCGGGACGGTGCGATCCAGCAAGGTGAGCAGATGGCTGCCGACGAAGCCAGCCGCGCCGGTGACGAGGATCGTGTCGGACACTGCCAAAGTTTTTGAATCCTAGCAGGCTGCTGAAGAAGGTCAGCCAGCCGGCGTCAGGCTATGGGCGCTCGCTACGCGCACCGAAAAGGAGGGCCGCGAGGCGCAAACGGCCAACATCGTGTCCATCCCAATGCCCAAAGCCCAAAACCTTACGCTTTCTGTCGGTCGCCTTTGCCGTACTGGGTCTGGTAGTACTCGCGATAGGCTGGGTCGACCTCCTTGATCGGCCGCCACCACCAGTCGTTGTCCCGATACCAGTCGACCGTCGCGCGTAGCCCATCGAGGAACGCGTGCCGCGGCCGCCAACCCAGCGCGTGCAGCTTCGTCGTGTCGAGCGAATAGCGCCGGTCGTGCCCCAACCGGTCCCGGACCGGCTCGATGAGGGAGCGTGGCCGGTCGAGCAGCTCCAGGATCTGGTGGGTCAGATCGATGTTTGCCACCTCGTTGCCGCCGCCGATGTTGTACACCTCGCCGTTCTCGCCACGTTCGATCAGCAGGTCGAGCGCCCGGCAGTGGTCATCGACATGCAGCCAGTCCCGGACGTGTCGTCCGTCGCCGTAGAGTGGGAGCGGCAGCTGGTCGATGGCGTTGGTGACGAACAACGGGATGACCTTTTCGGGAAACTGACGTGGCCCATAGTTGTTCGACGCCCGGGTGATGATGACCGGCACGTCGTAGGTGGCCCAGTAGCTGTAGGCCAGCCGGTCGGCGCCAGCCTTGCTCGCCGCGTAGGGGTTGCGCGGCTTCAGCTCGTCGTGTTCGGTGCTGGAGCCGGTGTCGACGCTGCCATAGACCTCGTCGGTGGAGATCTGCACGAAGCGCCGCAGGCGGGGCGCGTGTCGCGCCGCCTCGAGCAGCACGAAGCTGCCGTAGACGTCGGTCGTGATGAAGGCGCCGGCGTCCAACAGTGAGCGGTCCACATGGGTCTCAGCGGCGAAGTGCACGACGATCTCGGCGTCGCGCACGAGCGGTCCAGCGACTGCCGGGTCCGCCACGTCCCCCTGGACGAACCGGTGTCGAGGATCGTCCAGCACGTCGCCCAAATTCTCCATGCGTCCCGCGTAGGTCAATTTGTCGAGGGTGGTGATGCGCCAGTCGGGGTGCGAGGCAAGGGCGTGCAGCACGAAGTTGCTGCCGATGAATCCAGCGCCGCCAGTGACCAGCACCTCCACGATCGTGTCGCGGTCTACCATCGGATGCCGACCTCGGAGTTGTCGCCGAGCATGAAGCGATAGGCCGACGGCTTGAGGGGCTGCCGATAGATGCGCACGTTGCGTCCGATCAGGCTGTCGATGACGCGGTTGGAGAGGTCGGTGAGCACGCTGCCTTCCAGCACGATGCTGTACTCGATCTCCGAGCCCCGAATCTCGACGTCGTTCATGATCGAGGTGAACGGACCCACATAAGCGTGCTCAATCTTGGCGTTGGCCCCAATGATGGCTGGTCCACGCACTACCGACCGGACGATCTGCGCGCCGGCCTCCACGATGACCTTGCCCTCCACCCGAGAGTCGGCGTCCACGGCCCCATCGATCCGCCTTTCGAACGTTTCCAAGATCAGTCGGTTCGCCTCGAGCATGTCATCCAGCCTACCCGTGTCCTTCCACCAGCCGTCCACCAGATGCGGGCGCACCACGCAGCCGCGGTCAATCAGGTCCTGGATCGCGTCGGTGATCTCGAGCTCGTTCCTGAAGCTGGGGGTGATGCGTTTGACCGACTCGAGCACCTCCGGTCCGAACATGTAGACCCCGACCAGGGCCAGGTCACTCTTGGGGTCCTTCGGTTTCTCGACGAGACGCACGACCTGCCCGTCGGCGAGCTCTGCGACGCCGAACATCTGGGGGTTCGGCACCCGGGTCAGCAGAATCTGCGCCGCCGGTCTCGTGCGGACGAACTCTTCGACGAACGGGGTGATGCCCTTGTTCAGCAGGTTGTCGCCCAGATACATGACGAACGGCTCGTCGGCAAGGAACGCCTCGCTGATCAGCACGGCGTGGGCGAGGCCGCGGGGGGCGTCCTGCTCGATGTAGGTCACGCTGACGTCCCACTTCGACCCGTCTCCGACGGCGGCGCGGATCTCTTTGCCGGTGTCGCCAACCACGATGCCGATGTCCCGAACCCCCGCGGCCGCCAGCGCTTCGATGCCGTAGAAGAGCACCGGTTTGTTGGCCACCGGCACGAGCTGTTTCGCCCGCGTGTACGTCAACGGCCGCAACCGGCTCCCTTTGCCGCCGCTCAGGACAAGGCCCTTCATCGCTGTCGACCGCCTCCCGCGCCGAACGCGCCCAGCATGTTGGAGAACGTACCGAGCCCCGCCGGTGTGAACGAGAGGTTGAAGCGGCGGTCGTGGTCGACCCGCACCAGGGAGCCGAGCCCTTCGAGGTTATACGACTGGTATTCGATGCTGATGCCACAGCACTGCGCGTTGTAATACGCGAGCACCCGCTGCTGCAGGAACCGGCCCAGCTGGATGTCGTAGTTGAACTGGTAGACCCCGCCGATCCGGTTGCCCCGTAGCCGCAGCCTCGTGGAGGAGTTCAGGTAGTGGTCGAGCAAGTCGGGGTTGTCGAACCCGGGCAGCCCCTCGATGAACCGCCGCTGGCTCCAGCCGACGGTCTGGTTGAACCAGCCTCTGGTCTCGATGGTGGCGTCCGCGCTGATGGTGCGCAGCGCACCGAACTGCGTGTCGTACTCCGCGCGGAATGTGCCGGACAGCTCGCTGGTCAGGTCAACGCGCGCGATCAGCGACACGGGCGAGAAGTTGGTCGGCTCGGCGACCTCGAGGTTGGAGAAGCTGGTCTGGAACTGTCGATCGTACTGGGCGGCGTTGGCGTCCGTGTAGTAGCTCTGCTGGATGGAGACGGTCAGGATCTCGCGTGCCACCGCGGGGCCGTCCCCCTCGGCGCGTCGCGCATAGAGCCTGTTGTCCAGCCCGTAGCGGATCTGCGTGACGTTGCCGACGGTCCAGTCGCTGCCCTCGAGCTGCACAATCTGGTCAAAGTTGTCGATCGCTGTGATCCGTTGCAGGTTGACCCACGGCTCGATCACGTGT
>SMUZ01001068.1_pt1 | contig 19347 bp, 13 predicted proteins | sample 2456421 | NCBI WGS metagenome assembly SMUZ01 (sample SAMN11095932, study PRJNA526329) | marine sediment metagenome | biome: Marine sediment; feature: Surficial sediment; material: Deep marine sediment; isolation source: Hadal surficial sediment | place: Pacific Ocean | collected 2014-11 | depth... | reverse complement strand
GTTTCTTAACGCCGAAAATCAGCGTCCGTTCTTCGGCGGCACTTACTTCCCGAAAGACCAACGTTACGGCATGCCAGCGTTTAGCGAATTACTGCATAACGTCGCAACCTACTTTGACGAAAAGCGCGACGAAGTGCGGGAGCAAGGCAGCCGCCTGAGCGACGTGCTCGGCCAGCTTGAGCCCTCGCCCGCCACGGACGACACGTCATTGTCGGCAGAACCGATCCACAAGGTCCGCGAGCAGCTAGGGCAGAGCTTCGACGGCGATTACGGCGGTTTTGGCGGCGCACCGAAATTTCCACACCCGGGCACGATCGACCGGATGTTGCGGCACTGGCGCACGACCGCAAACGATGCCGAACCGGATATCGACGCACTGTTCATGGCGTCGCTGACGCTAACCCGTATGGCCGAAGGTGGTATCTACGACCACGTCGGTGGCGGATTTTGCCGCTATTCCGTCGATCGCCACTGGCAAATTCCGCACTTTGAAAAGATGTTGTACGACAACGGCCCCCTGCTCGCGATCTATGCGCAGGCATTTCTTGCGACGGGCGAGACACTATTTGCAGACACAGCGACTGAAACGGCGGACTGGATGCTGGCGGACATGCGGTCGCCCGAGGGTGGATTTTTCTCATCGCGTGACGCCGATTCGGAGGGCGAGGAAGGACGATTCTACGTATGGACGCCCGACGCAGTCGGCAAACTATTGCCGGCTGATGATTATCCGATCGTTGCTCGCCGTTTTGGACTCGACCAGGACGCGAATTTTGAGGGCAACTGGCACCTGACCGTGCGTGAATCGCTGTCCAATATTGCGAGCGATACAAAAAGACCGCTCGATGAGATCGCGGCCGTGCTTACAGCAGCCAGAAGTGCATTGCTCGCGGAACGCAATCTACGAATTGCGCCCACACGCGATGAAAAGCAATTGACGGCTTGGAACTCGCTCGCGATCCGGGGATTGTCAATCGCGGGTCGAGTATTGGGTCGTGAAGATTTCATCGACGCGGCCGCTGGCGCGATCGATTTCCTGCGTGAAAATCTGCTTCTTGATGGGCGACTGTACGCCAGCTACAAAGATGATCGGGCACGATTTCCTGCCTACCTTGATGACCACGCGTTTCTCGTTGACGCAATCATTGAAAATTTGCAGGCGCGCTGGAGTACAGAGAATCTATCCTTCGCGGTGCAGATTGCCGATCTCATGTTGGACTATTTTGAAGATACCGACAAAGGCGGTTTTTATTTTACAGCTAGCGATCACGAAACCCTGATGCACCGGCCCAAGCCACTCGCCGATGAGGCAATGCCGTCTGGCAATGGCGTGGCGGTGTTTGCGTTGCAACGGCTTGGACATTTTCTCGGCGAGGATCGCTACATCGCCGCTGCAGAGCGCGGATTGCGAAATGCATGGCAAGCCATTGCCGAGCACCCACACGGTCATGTCACATTGCTGAATGCGCTCGAGGAATATCTGAATCCGCCTGAAATCATCGTTATCCGGGGCAAGACCGATGATATCGCTCGTTGGCAAGATTCAGCGACGAAAATCTATGCTCCTACACGACTGGCATTCGCAATCGATGAAAATGCACAAGACTTACCGGGGCTATTGGCCGAGCGAAGAGCGATAGCGGGTAAGACCGTCGCCTATCGCTGCATCGGCACGCACTGCGAATTACCCGTTACTGACCTGGACGCCCTGATCGCTTGACTGTAGGAGGGCCTTCGCGGCTGAAGCCGCTCCCACGATCATTCAATAGGCCGTCAGTGACTTCCCGGTGACGGCCACGACAGCCTTCGAGTTGGCACCCATAAATTCGACCGGCACGGACTCCAGCGACAGGCCGACATTTTTCAGGACCGCGAAATGCAGGTGCGGTCCACTGGAGAACCCGGTATTGCCCGAATCGGCAATGTACTCACCACGTTGAACCATGTCGCCGGGCTTAACGCGAATCGAATTCCAGTTGAGGTGGGCGTACAAGGCATAGGTGCCGTCGTCGTGCAGAATTTTAATTATGTTGGCACGGGGTGCGTCTTTGACCTGATCGAGACCACCTTGAAAATTTTTGCTCGCAACATCAAACACGATGCCTCCACGAGCGGCGAATATATCGGTACCAACAGGCAATCCCAGGTCAACCGCGAAGTAGCTGTCGGGTGTTGCATGCGTTGCAATATTGGGGAACGCTTGTGTTACCTGATAATTGTTTGAAATTGCGACCGGCACGCGGTACGGCTCGGTGGGGCGGTGCTGCGCGTCCGGGTCTCCCGTGAGATATTGAACTTCGTATTCGAGCGACGGTGCGGCACCGTTATTAAGAAAATCGAGCTGCAGCAACCGCGTATCGCTGCGAGGGGGCAATACCCATTTCAGTTCCCGATCTGTGGCCGGGAATTCCAGGCCACGAATACTGGTAATGACAACCAAAATTTCCATCGGAACATGGAAGTCATTTCGCGCGAAAAGCTCGACGCTGTCCCCGACAAAACTATGAGCAACGTTAACTTGAGCGTCTGGCGATCCCTTATCCAGCCCGCGAACTTCTACGGGTTTCTCGCCATCGGGTGGACGATCCGAGTAGATCCATTCGCCGGTTTCGCCACGATACTTGTAAAGCGATTGGCCTTCGGCCGTTTGGCTCGCCCAGGTAACAAGGGCCAGCGCGACGACCAACGCCGACAGACACCAGGCCGCAACACGATCAGGAACCAATGGATAGACGCTGCCAGCCATTATCCGTCCTTCTGATTTCATACGCCGGCCAATACTGGTTATCCAGTTTCAGAGTGATGACCTCGACAGCGCCATTCCAGGTTACGGTTTTGAGGCGAACCGATGCCTGATCCTGCTTGCCGGCGATAGCATCAACAAAAGCCTGCAGATTCGGTGTCGGTATTGTGTCGACTGCGACGATGCGACGCCCGGCCCACAGGCCGTATCTCGTTGCCGGAGACCCGTAGCTGAAAAATGCGACATAGACACCATCGGGCGCAATGCCTCGTTGCGCCGCCATCGCCCGATGCGGATTCTGTAGAAGCGCCCCCGCCCAGGACACGGCTCTGTCGATGCCGCCGCCGTCGAGCACGGTCGTCTCAATCCGGATGTCTTTGGCGCCGCCATTTCGCCAAATTGTGACTGTAACTTCTGGTTTTTGAACGGCTTTTTCGATACCTCTGAAAGAGGTTACGACATTGCCATCCACTGCCAGCACGAAATCGCCATTCTTGAGAACTTTCGCTGCGGCCGTCCCTGCGACCAGCCGCGTGATGCTCAAGGCGCGGCGGTGTACGGGATTATTGTCCTCGAGCTTTGCCAGCCACTCTTCGTCAAGGCCACGGTTACGCGCGGCGAATAGCGGCGCATAAACGAATTCGGCCTCGAGCGAATAGAAGGGTCGACCTTCACGAACAATGTCGACGAATTCCTTGACGAGATCGGCGCCAATCCCACGGTTGAATTGTGCGGAATCGCTGCCTGACTGCACAGCGAAGCTCGACCAGAGCGCCGCCACACGACCACGCTTGTCGACCAGTACGCCATCAACGTCCATCGGGCCATTCACGAGATCGATGCCCTCGATATTTGTATCTCGGAATCGCAGCGTTCGAGACAACGGCAATATCAGCGGCTCGACCGCGGACACAGTGCTCTCCTGGTGCACGAGCTGGTGGTCTCCTTTAATACCGACCACCCAAACTTTGTCACCCGCCTCCAGCGGAACGGTATTAAACGACGCTTCGCGTACTGGCGTGTCGCCGATCGTCTTCGGATCGTATGAAATGATGGCCAGGTTGTGCAGCGGATGCAGCTGTTCCACTTTAGCATCGACTTCCAGGGATCCGGCAAAAGTAACAGTGACATCACCGATCGCGACCGGCACCGTGTTGCGATCGACAAGAACATAGCCGCGCTCTTTGTCGACGATGAGTCCTGTGCCGTAGTAGTGGCGATCGGCCACGCCGGACACGGTATAAGGCAAATCAAAGGTCACAACGACCAACGACGGTGAGATCGCTTTCAGACGTGGATCGCTATAGGCCGTCAGGTCCGTGCGACCGATCTGAGGTGGCTCTCGGTCGGGCCCCGGCCCGAGTGCCTGACACGGCCAGACGCCAGTGCGATCGTCGCGCACGCAGCGACGTACCGGAAACCAGACGCGATCCATTTCGAACGCGCGAACAGACGAATTCCGCGGGCTATCCATGGTGACAAACCGAGTCAGTGATCGCGATCCGTCTGCAAGTTGATCGAGCGCGTTCGCGAAATCGTCGATATTCGCAATCGGCTTGCCGCCGAACTCGGTAATTACGGCGCCTCGCGGTATGGCGGCCTTCGACAACAGGTAGCCCGGATTGGCGACATAGACACCGCTCACCGGCAGGTTGTAATGGCGCGCTTGCTGGTACGACAGATTATTGACGGTCGCATCGCCAAACTCGAGAAACTCATCGGGCGTAATCGTGTGCAGGTCAGTGACAACCAGAGTCGCTTTCACTGGTCGCCCACCGCGTTCCACTTCAATCTCAATGTCGGCGTTGACGCTGGCGTCGAGAATAGCGGCCAGTGGAATGAATTCCGTCACTAATTCACCGTTGACACGTATCAGGATGTCACCGGGCTCCAGTTTGCCGGCCGCCGGCGATTGCGGAATGACCTGTTCAACCGTCAACATGCCGGTTTGATCAGGAAATCTGGACCTTGCGATTCGTTCCGACTCGTCGCTCAGGCCGAGACGTTTCAGCTCGTCGAATGCTTTCCTTTCGAATATCGTCTGCAACGTACCGCGCGTCACGGGCAGTTCGTTCTGAATCAGGGTTAGCGCGCGATAAATTCGATCGAGCGGAAGAAAGAAACTGCTCGCGGCAGAATTGTTCGCGCCCGCGTTGAGGGCTACAACTTCGCCGTCGATATTGACGACCGGTGAACCAGACGACCCACCCGACGTCCCGGATGCAGCCTGCAAATAAAAGGTATTGAAATCGTTGTACTTGCCGCGGCCGTAATCCGGCGCTTTCCGGTCCAGCCTTGCGATTGTGCCGGCAAGAATCGATAGCTGCTCGCCAGCATCGTTGCCGATAACTCGAATCTCGCGGCCAATCCCTGCGCCATCGGGGACCAACGGCAACTCGGCGGGCTCGATGTAATGCAGATCGGCCGGATCATAACGAAAGAACCCGAAATCGTGCACGGGGTCGCGATAGACAGGCGTCAGCCGGACTTCTTCGTTGTTGCGAAACACTGCCTCAGCGACGACCGGACCCGGCGTCACAACGTGCCGGTTGGTCAGGATTAGTCCGCGTTCCGCGTCAACGACGAAACCGGTCGCCTGGCTCGACGAATTCCACTCCGTATCAAAGGCGCGCGTGCTATCGACGCGAATCGATACGACGCCTGAAGAAATTCTTTCGAGCGTTTCAGTCCAGGCCGTATCTTCCGCGGCCATTGACGCAGTCGCCAGGCCAAGTCCTGCCAGCGCAGCGATTATTGATCCGTATCTCATAAATGTCCTGCTGAATAATCCAGTTACAGGTGTATCTGGACTGGGGCCGAGCAAATCGGTTCCCTATTTGACCAGATAAATCGCTCTCTCGCAGCAGATCAGGTCACAACGCAAGCCGGACCCACGAACGGGACGTTTTTTGACCGAAGTAAAGCGCAGCGTGGCGAGCCATAAGGGCAAGAAATGTCCCGTTCGTGGGTCCGATCAGTCTTGTGGTCTGTATGCAAGATCGAGTTGCCTGGCCGCCTTGACGTCGTCGAGCCGGCGCACCGGCATTGAATACGGCGCCCCTTTGAAACTGGTGCCACCCGTCGCCTCCTTCAAGATAGCAGTCATCGCAGCGACGAAGTTGTCCAGCGTTTCCTTGCTTTCGGTTTCAGTAGGCTCAATCAGCAAACATTCCGGCACGAGCAACGGGAAATAGGTCGTCGGCGCATGATAATTGTGATCGAGTAACGCTTTGGCGATATCCATGGCCGTGAGACCGATCGTCCGGGCGTCATTCTTGAGCGTCACAATGAACTCGTGGCTGGCGCGACGATTCGGGAAGGCGAGCTCAAAACCGGCATCGCGCAGCTTCACCTGCAGATAGTTGGCATTTAGCGTGGCGTACTCCGCCAAGCGACGCATGCCGTCGCGACCGACCATGCGCATGTAAACGTAGGCTCGAAGCAACACGCCCGAATTCCCCATGAAGCCCGACAAGCGGCCAATACTCTGCGGATAATCGTCTTCGGTTTGCCAGTAGTAAGTCGTCTCGCCCTGTGCCACTTTGGCGGCAACCACCGGTATCGGCATGAAGGGCAATAAGCGTTTGCCAACACCGACTGCACCCGATCCCGGACCACCTCCACCGTGCGGCGTCGAAAATGTCTTGTGCAGGTTCATGTGCATGACATCGAAGCCCATGTCGCCTGGTCTGACCTTGCCGCAGATCGCGTTGAGATTCGCGCCGTCGTAGTAAAGCAGGCCACCTGCTTCGTGCACGATCTTGGCAACTTCGACAATGCGCCGTTCGAACACGCCGAGCGTCGACGGGTTGGTCAGCATGATGCCAGCAGTCTGTGGTCCAACCACAGCCTTGAGCGCCTCGACGTCAATGTCGCCGTCGCTGCCCGTTGGTAATTCGCGCACGACGCAGCCACACATCGTCGCAGTTGCCGGATTGGTACCATGCGCTGCGTCGGGAACGATAATCTCGTTGCGCTCCAGATCGCCGCGCGCCTTGTGGTAGGCCCGAATCATTGCAACGCCAGCCAGCTCGCCTTGTGCTCCCGCCATCGGCGTCAGTGAAACGCCCCGCATACCCGTCAACGCTTTGAGCATCTCCTGCAATTCGTACATGCAAGTCAGGAATCCCTGGCCGTGACCGACCGGGCCAAGCGGATGCCGGCCGGCAAATCCAGGTAGCAATGCCAGTGCATTGCACGCGCGCGGATTGTATTTCATCGTGCACGAGCCCAACGGATAGAATTGCGTGTCAATCGAGAAATTCAACTGCGACAAGCGTGTGAAATGTCGCACGACCTGCAATTCTGACGCCTCAGGCAGGCGCGGCGTGTCCTGACGCAGGAAAGACTCCGGAATGGTCGGCTCGCCGGAGGTTCCGGGCGACTGTGCAAATGCGCGTCGGCCACTCCGGGATTTTTCAAAAATCAGAGTTTCCATGCGAGTTACCAGCTAGTCCTCATCTGCATTTATGCCGAGCGCGCGCAGCGCCGCATCGTAATCGGGTTCGGTCGATATGTCTTCGATATGTTCCTGATGCACGACCGTGTTGTTTTCATCGAGAACAACAACTGCTCGTGCAAACATGCCGGCGAGAGGCCCGTCGACAATCTGGACGCCATAGTTTTCACCGAAGCCCTCATGTCGTATCGCCGACAGACCAATGACTTCACTTAAGTCGTGTTGCTCCTGAAATCGCTGAAATGCAAACGGCAGATCGTAGGACACGTTCAGGATAACGACGTCATCGACTTGCTCCGTACGCCGATGGAATTCGAGTACTGACTTCGCACAAACTTCAGTGTCGATACTGACGATGATGTTCATGATCTTGCGCTTGCCACCCCAGTTCGCCAGCGTGGCGCCCTGCAATCGTGTGTTGACGAGTGAGACATCCGGCGCACTACTGCCAATTGCCGGCAATTCACCGGAAGTTCGATATGTCACGCTTTCGTATTTGACGATTGCCATGTGTTCAGGCGCTGCGCCTGCCTCCTTCAGTCAGAATGTTGTCGAGCGCTGCGGCATACGCATCAATGTCCGCCTCGGTCTTGGTCTCCGTGGCGCAAACCAGTAATGCATTACCGAGATCCGGGCAGGTTGCTCCGAGATCGAAACCGCCGAGGATGTCCTGTTCGGCCAGCGCGTCCAGCACAGAAGCAACCGGCAAGTCGAGATGCAGTGCCGTCTCATGGAAATGCGGCCCGTTGAACAACTGTTCCACGCCATCGATCGCGGTTAATTCGCCAACGAGCCGGGCCGTGTTTTGCTGCGAGCGGCTGGCAATCTGCTGCAGACCCGCGAATCCGAGCAGTGACATATAAATGGTGGCCGCTGTAACCATGAGGCCCTGGTTGGTGCAGATATTCGAAGTCGCCTTCGAGCGACGAATGTGTTGTTCACGCGCTTGCAGTGTCAGGGCAAAGCCGGGTTTGTTGTCGAGGTCGGTGGTGCGGCCAACGATACGTCCGGGCATCTGCCGCACGTATTTCTGTTTGCAGGTCATGAAACCGAAATACGGTCCCCCTGATGACAACGGCACACCCAGCGGCTGGCCTTCGCCACAGGCAATATCTGCACCGTCTTCACCCCAGTCTCCGGGTGCCTTAAGCAGTGCAAGCGAGATCGGATTGACGACAGCAATAACGAGCGCGCCGCGCGCGTGTGCCCAGTCGGTCAGACGATCCACGTCTTCCAACGTGCCGAAAAATGACGGCTGCTGAATGACAACAGCGACCGGGTCCTCCGGGTCGGCCAGAGAATCCACGGCATTACCGGTCGCCTTGTCCATTGGCAGGCGTTCGAACGAAATATTCTGGCTGCTCGCGATCGTTATCGCGACCTGTTCGTAAATCGGGTTAACACCAGGCGTCAACAGAATGCGGCCCGAGGTCGCTTTACGATTGCTGCGAACGGCCATGAGCGCGGCCTCGGCCAGTCCTGACGCACCGTCGTACAGAGAAGCATTGCTGACATCAAGACCGGTCAGCTCCGTTATCATCGTCTGATACTCGTAAATGGTCTGCAAAGTGCCCTGACTCGCCTCAGCCTGGTAAGGCGTGTACGCACTGTAGAACTCGCCACGCGTCGCAATGTCCCAGACGGCGGTCGGAATATGATGTTCATAAGCGCCGGCGCCGATGAAGCAGAGCGGATTGCCATCTCTGGCTGCCCGCCGATGCATCAGTCTCGTTATCTCCATCTCCGTGAGAGCGTCCGGAACTCCCTCGAGTGTCTCAATCAGCAACTCCTTTGGTATCTCATCGAACAACTCATCAAGACTGGAGGCGCCAATAGCGGCGAGCATCTCCCGGGTATCGTCTTCTGTATGCGGTATGAAGGGCACGGTCTATCTCAAACGTCTTCTTCATCGAGCAGGTCTTGATAAGCGCCAGGAGTCAGGAGCTCGCCGTTGTCGAATTCTCCGCCCAGTCGCAATTTGACAATCCAGCCATCGCCGTACGGATCGGCATTGATCTTTTCGGGATCATCGCCGAGCGCCTCGTTGACTCCGATCACTGTGCCGGATATCGGTGACAACACATCCGACGCGGCCTTGACCGATTCCACGACAGCCATATCGCCACCAGTGTCGAGTTCCTGCCCGACCTCTGGTAATTCCACGTACACCAGGTCACCCAGCGCGGACTGCGCGTGGTCGGTGATCCCGATCGTCACGCTGCCATCGTCCTCTCGACGCAGCCACTCGTGTTCGCGCGTGTACATCAAGTCTCCAGGCAATTCATCCATTGCTTATTCTCCCCGTCTGATTTTGCATCTCTCATGTTTCAATTTGAACTTGTCCATTGCGGACGAACGGCGTTTGCACGACTCGCACGCTCAGTAATTTGCCGCGCACGTCGACCTGTGCGCTTTCGTAGTTGCCGGCCGGCGCTCGCGCAAGCGCTATCGAGCGACCAATCGTTGGCGAATATCCACCACTAGTAATTTCACCGTCGCCGAACCCTTCCACAACGACACGCTGATGATTACGCAAAACGCCTTTGTCTTCGAGCAGTAATCCGATAAACCGTTGCCGCTTCGGGTCTGCCTTTTTCACCTCGAGTGCCTCACGACCAATAAAGTCGCGGTCTTCGGGATCCCAGGCAATGGTCCAGCCGAGCCCGGCCTCAAGCGGCGATATTGATTCATCCATGTCCGTGCCGTATAGATTCATTGCGGCTTCGAGGCGCAAGGTATCTCTTGCACCGAGCCCGCACGGCGCCACACCCTTCGCCAGCAATTGATCCCAGATCGCAACTGCCCGTGCCGCCGGCATCACGATCTCCCAACCATCCTCGCCCGTATATCCTGTCCTTGCCACGAACAGGTCGCCCGCCTCCATTGCTGTAAATAACTTGAGTGCGAGCGTCTGTTCGCGCCACTCGTCATTGATGCACGATGCCGCAAGCTCTCGCGCATTAGGTCCCTGCACCGCGATCATCGCGACCCCGGTACATTCGCTGACCTCCACATCATACGATTCTGCCGATCGCCGAATCCACGCCAGGTCTTTTTCCCGAGTCGCCGCATTCACGATAAGGCGAAACCAGGACTCGTGCATAAAGTACACGATCAGGTCATCGATGACTCCACCCGTCTCATTGAGCATCGCTGAATACAGCGCTTTGCCCGGTTCTTGCAGCTTGACCACATCGTTTGCAAGCAAAAATCTCAGGAAATCGCGTACGCCCTCGCCACGCAAATCGGCAATTGTCATGTGCGAGACATCAAAGACGCCGGCATTGTTGCGCACCGCGTGATGTTCTTCTTTTTGCGAGCCGTAATGCAGCGGCAACTCCCAGCCGCTGAAATCGACGATGCGGGCGCCGGCCTCCAGGTGCTTATCGTACAGCGGTGTTTTCGAACCCATTTCTCAGTGTTCCTGTGAGCAACAAAAAGGCGACCGACCTTTCGGCCTGTCGCCCCTCTGTCCTTCAAAACCTGAGAGATCAATGGCTTGACAGCCACATACCCCTTCGGTGGGCCCCTGTTCGGGCCTCTCTCCAGAGCCAATCAGCGAGCACAGTCCTTCTGCCTGAGCGTTTCCGAGCGAGTTGCGCCTTCGGCGCCCCGATGAATCGATGATAATTCGGGGACTCTTCTGTACGCGCTGTTGATTGGTGCGCGCAATCATAGCCAAAGCGAGTGTTGGTTGCCAGCTAACCAACCGCAAGTGACAATGCACCAAACTCGAGACTGGAAGCCTGGTATGCGAATACTTCGTGCAATTGTTATCTCCTTCAGCCTGGGCCTCTCCGGGTCCGTGTTCGGTGATGCCGCTGACGAATTCGATGCGTTGCTTGATGAAGCCTGGGAATGGCGCCTCGAGAATTTTCCGATGTTCGCGTCTCAACTCGGTGACCGACGTTATAACGATCGCTGGACAGACCTGAGCATCGGGGCAATCGAGGCACGGCACGAACAGACCCGGGCGTTCTTGAAACGTGTTTACTTGATTGACCGCATCGCCTTGAGTGATTCTGATCAGCTCAACTACGAGCTGTTTCGCCGCAGCCTGCAGAGCGACGTCGACGGCATGGCGTTCAAGGGTCACCTAATCCCGCTCGATCATCAGGGCGGTGTGCAGAACCTGGACAGTGAGGCGAATTACCTGAATTTCGATTCGGTCCGGGATTACGAAGACTGGCTCGCCCGCATGGCTAAGGTGGGCGACGTTGTCGAGCAGACGATCAAACTCGCGGAGCGCGGGCGCAAGGCCGGCTACATGCCGCCGAAAATTCTGATGGAGCGGATTCCCGGCCAGATAGCCGGACAACTTGTCGACGACGCCAGAGCCAGCCCATTCTACGCCGTATTCGAGGAAATGCCTGCGTCCATCGCCGACGATGATCAACAGCGCCTACGTGAAATAGCGCGTGACACAATTGATGAAACCGTGTTGCCAGCATATCGCAAACTGGCGCGGTATTTTTCCGGCACCTATTTGCCAGCCTGTCGAGAAAGTATCGGGCTGTCTTCGATGCCAAACGGAAGCGCGTGGTATGAGCATCATGTACGCCGCTTCACAACGACACAGATGACGCCCGATGACATTCATCGCCTGGGCCTGGCTGAGGTTCGCCGCATTCGCGATGAAATGCAGAAGATCATTGACGAGCTCGAATTCGCCGGTGATTTCCAGGATTTTCTTGTGTTCCTGCGTAGCGACCCGCAGTTCTACTACGATAATCCCGATGACCTGTTTGAATCCTATCTCGCCACCAGCAAACGAATCGATCCGGAAATAATAAAGCTGTTTGGCAAGCTGCCGCGTATGCCTTATGGCGTCAAACCGATCCCCGACTCCATCGCCCCGGACACCACGACCGCCTATTATTCGCAACCCGCTGCCGATGGCAGTCGCGCCGGCATTTACTGGGTCAACCTGTACAAGCCCGAGGTGCGGCCCAAGTACGAGATCGAAGTGTTGACCGTGCACGAGGCGGTGCCGGGACATCATTTGCAACTCGCTCTGCAGCAGGAACTCGGAGACATGCCGGATTTTCGCCGCTATGGCGGATTCACGGCATTCGTTGAGGGCTGGGGTCTTTACAGCGAAAGCCTCGGATACGATCTTGGCCTCTACAAAGATCCGTACTCAGAATTCGGTCAACTCACTTACGAAATGTGGCGCGCCGTAAGACTCGTTGTCGACACGGGTATTCATTACAAAGGCTGGACTCGACAACAGGCCATCGATTTTTTCAAAGATAATGCGGCCAAGACCGAACTCGACATCATCAATGAGATCGACCGCTACATCGGCTGGCCAGGCCAGGCGCTCGCGTACAAAATCGGACAACTAAAGATCAAAACCATCCGGGAGCGTGCCGAACTTGCGCTGGGTAACGAATTCGACGTCCGCACATTCCATGACGAGCTGCTCGGTGGCGGTGCCCTGCCACTCGATATTCTCGAGCAACGCATGGACGCGTGGCTCGAACAACAACTGTAGGAGCGCCTTTAGGCCCGAATTTTAGTTGCGGCTAAAGCCGCTCCCACGGTCATGCGCTAAACAGCATTGACGTCTGGCGCGCCGCCGGAAATTCGCGGCGCGCGATTCGCGCCCGGTAGGCCGGCTTGTCGTCTTTGTTATAGATCTCGTCAATGCGTGCCAGTCGATTGGTAAGGCCGGCACGATTGGCGATCTGAATATTGAGCCCGGGTCGCGCATTCATTTCGAGAATCATCGGCCCAAGTTCGCGATCGATCACCAGATCCACACCCAGGTAACCCAGGCCGGTCACCTCAAAACCGCGCGCAGCAGTTCGTAAAATGAAATCCCATTGCGGTATCTGCAGTCCGGCTATCAACACACCGGTATCCGGGTGTTCATCAACAACGTCGTTCCCCAATACACCCGTCAATGTCTCACCAAGACTCATGTCGACGCCCGCACCAACAGCACCCTGATGCAGATTCGCCTTGCCATCGGATGCACGTGTCGGCAGACGAACCATCGCCATCGTTGGATAGCCCCGATAAACAATAATGCGTATATCGGGAACTCCCTGGTAACTGACATCGGCAAACACCGGCCCGAAACGCACACAGTATTCGATAAGCGCTTTGTCCGGGTTGCCGCTCAGACTGTATTGACCACTGACGATGTTCGAAATGTGATGCGCGATTTCGGCCGCCGATATCCGCACACCGCTGGACAACCGATAAGTGTCTCGCCGGCGCTGGCTACGGCCCGTCACAACAAGAATGCCATCGCCACCGCTCCCTTGCGCAGGCTTGATCACAAAGCTTTCGCGATCACTAACGATGTCGCCGAACGCCCGCACCTCACCTTGATTACTGATGATGCCGTAAAGTTCCGGCACGGCCATGCCCGCCCCAATCGCGAGTTCTTTCGTCAACGCCTTGTCGTCAACGCGTGGGAACCAGCGACGCGGATTAAGCCGCGAGATGAACTCAGTATTTCGCTCGTTCAGACCAAGAACACCGGCCTGGCGCAGCACTCGTGCGGACACCAGCATCAGTTATCGACCAGTGCGCGGAACCGGCGGAGCTCGAGCAGCCGATAGCCCGTATATCGACCCGCGACCACAACCAACGCGAGAACGACCAACAGAAGCTCGGGAAACGTAAAGATCAGGTGCTCCAGCCAGGACATGTCCATGAAAACGTAGGCCACCATCGCAACGACAAGGCTGCCCCAGGCTGCCCGCATCGCCTCGGCGGCACCTCGCTCCTCCCAGACGACGGACATGCGTTCGATCGTCATCGCAATAATGACCATCGGAAACAAGGCGACAGACAGTCCGGTTTCCAGCCCTAGCCGATGCGATACCAGGCTGATTACCAGCATGAGCATGACGACAACGATCAACACAGCACTGAGCCTCGGCACCAGCAATAGTCGCAGTCGATCGAGAAGAAACCGAATGCTCAGTCCGAGCGCGACCAGCATCGTAAATAAAACGACGCCCCAAAACAGTTTGGTTTCGCGAAACGCGAGTGCAATCAGCACAGGCATGAACGTACCGAATGCATCGATGCCCACGAAGGTCCGCAGTGCGACCATGACAAGTGCGCCAATCGGTATCATCAGCAATACGCTGTAAACAGCCTGCGTTTGAATCGGCAGACTGTACAAGGAGAAGTCGATCAGACCGACCCCGCTCTTGGCCGCCTGCGACTCCGCGATCGCAACCGCATCGAGGTGGTTCTCCTGCACCGCGAAATTGACTTGTACATTGCTGCCACCGGCGACATCAACCAGCGGCTCGTTGCCACGCCACCAGATCAGGAAATTGTCGGGCAAAGTCTCATTGCCCGTCGCCGGGTTGAAATAACGCCAGTTATCACCATCGTGCACTTCGAGCCAGGTCACCAAATTTGCGTTGCGCTGCCGACCTTCAAGTTTGAAGCCGCGCACGAGCCGCGCCGGAATACGTGCAGCGGCAAGTATCATCGTCACTGTTTCCACGAAACGTGTGTTGGAGTTTGCGTCGGTTCGCAAGAGTTCGACATTCGGGTCGGGCGACGGATCGTTCATCAGACGCAGCAGCTCAGACGTGAACGACGCGGTATCCGCTGAATGCTCTTTGACGTCTGCAACGATCACTTCAACTGCCGTCTTGAACGGCTCGTTGATGACGGGTGGCGGTGGAAATGGCGGCGTCGTATCGGACTGGTCGCGCATTGAGTCCAGGAATACCGAGATCCGGTAATATATTTTCTGCGGACCATTGGCGCGACGGATCGCCCACTGCGCCTCACGACCACCCGTGCCGTAATTGAGGCTGAAGCCATATCCGCGGGACACCGAGTTTTCGTTGAGCATGCGAAATCCAGGTGTCAGCGTCGGAATGTGCAGATTGACTTTGATTGAGCCCGGCCCACTGTCGAAACTGATCGACGACTCAATCGTCCATACCGACGTCTCCTGGCCCTTGCTGACCGGGAATCCGAGTACCTGCCACTTGTAAGCGAAAACGGACAAGCCGATGACCGCCAGCATTGCGGCGAGGCCGTATACATATTGCTGCTTCATTGTGGCCTCCCGGTGTCACTTTGACCCCAGCGCAACACTCACCACGTGCTCACGAATCGGCCCACTTCGGTTGAATAACCGCATGCCGGTTGCGCGCAGTTCTTTTAGTAGTACGGAGTCTGTCGCAAACAGGCGATTTAGACCAGTCATAAAATGCAACATCGCGGCGTTGGGACCTTTTCGGGCCCGTTCGTAGCGCCGCAATATGGGCCTGTCGCCCGGGTGCTCGCCGTTCGATAATGCCGTAGCGACAACATCTGCCAGTGTCGCAGCGTCCTGCAGACCGAGATTGGCACCTTGTCCGGCAAGGGGGTGCACCGCATGGGCCGCGTCGCCAAGCAGCGCGATACCAGCTTTTACATAATCTTGCGCATGCAGGGAGTGCAGCGGAAACAGGCCGCGCGGTCCAGCGACGGTGAGTGCGCCAAGCACACGGTCAGATGCGTCGCCAAGCGCCGCGCCAAGCTCGTCGTCTCCGGCCGACATTGCCCACTGCGCCTGTTTCTCGTTTGTGGACCAGACCACTGAAATACGGCCGTCGGGGAGCGGCAACATGCCTAGCGGTCCGGCAGCCAGAAATCGTTGCCAGGCCGTATTACGGTGAGATTTTTCGGGCTGCAGGTGGGTAACAAATGCTGTCTGGTCATACGCCCAATTATCGGTCTCAATGCCAACGCTATGTCGCACAAAGGAACGTGCACCATCGGCCCCAATGACCAGGTCCGCATCGACTTGCCGCCCGTCCTCGAGTCGCAGCCGATGCCCGTGATTGCGCGACTGCAATGACTCGATCGGCGTCGCAAAGATCAGTTCAACATTTTGCTGATCGAGCACTTTGAGTACGGCGTCCTGCAACAGCGTGTTCTCGACGATAAAACCGAGTTGCGGCACGCCGAAATCCGCCGCATCGAAACGCAACGCGTCGCTGCTTTCTGCCGTAGACGACTCGTCCCACACTCGCATGCGATCGTACGCGCAAACCCGTGCCTCACGCACAGCCCGCCATGCGCCGATGCTGTCCAGGAGCGCCGCCGAGCCGCTGGCGATCGCTGATACTCGAAGCCCGACGTCATCGTCGGGCGAATGATGCGGGCGCTCATTCGCGTCGACAACCGTCAACGTCAATCGATCGTTGTATTCGCTTTGGGCGAGCAACGCCGCAACCGTCAAGCCTGTTACCCCGGCTCCGACAACGACAATATTGAAGTGCTCGTTCATGACAGCGGCACACCACGCGAGAGTTTCGGAAGACGACCCGCAAGACCCATCGCATGTCTCGCAAACAACGACCGCACTCCGGGAAGCAGGTCAAAGCTGAGCATGCCGATGTCCCGGAGCACACGAACCGGGCGGCTCGAATGCCCGAACAACCTGACGAGTCCGTCTGTAAAGCCGACCAGTTTGGATTGGTCACTTTTGCGCCAGGCGGCGTAACGCTCCAGCAGCTCAGGATCGTCGAGATTGAATTCGGCTATGCAGTCACACAGCGCGGCCACATCCCGCAATCCGAGGTTAAATCCCTGGGCAGCCACGGGATGGAGTCCATGTGCCGCGTTTCCGATCAGCACTGCACGGGTTGCCGTCAGACGCATGGCCTTGCTCAGAACAAGCGGATATGCGGCTCGGGCGCCGACCTGTGCAAAGGTGCCCAGGCGATACCCGAATGCCTCCTGCAGCTCGCAAAGAAAAGCCTGATCGCCGAGCGCGAGAATGCGATCTGCATCGCTGTCGGATACGGTCCAGACAAATCCCGCGCGACCATCATCTACGGGCAGCAAGGCCAGTGGGCCGTGCTCAGTAAATCGCTCGTATGCACAGTTGGCCAAAGATTTTTCGGGCAGCAAATTGCCGACTATCGCGCATTGATCGTATGCGACATGTTTGGCGGAAATGCCAACCATTTCGCGAACCGATGACTTGGCACCATCTGCTGCGACCAACAAACGACAGGCCAACTCTTCCGTCTCACCACCGGCGTGCTCGACTGTGATTATCGCGCTCTCCGGTCCCAACCGCGTGCCGACGATACGCGCCGGGCACAAAATGTCCAGCGTCGGCGTCTTGTCCAACGCCTCCTGCAACACGGCGCCCAGCACCCGATTGATAACGACGTATCCCAGCGCCTCGACCTGTTGCTCAGCGGCATCGATATGCGAAAAACCGAAACGGCCTTTATCCGACACGTGAATGCGTGTAACTGGTGTCGCTGCCACTGCGATGTCATCCCACAACTGCATCGCCTCGTACATGCGCTGAGTGCTGCGAGAGAGTACCGTCGATCGGTCATCAAAGCTGGGCTGTGCGTCCGCGGCACGCGGCACAGGTTCCACGACCGCAACTCGCAGTTTGAGCGGCCCGAGCGCCAGCGCGAGGCTGGCCCCGACCATGCCGCCGCCAGCAATGACAATGTCGTAGTTCATCCGCTTTGCATCAGCGACTCGATCTCGTCCGGATCCTTGACCAGTCCCTTACTCAGTACGTCGGGACCATTGCTCGTAACTACCACGTCGTCCTCGATGCGAATTCCGATGTTGTGCCAGCGGGCCGGCACCTTGCGACTGGCCGGTATGTAAATGCCCGGCTCGACCGTTGTCACCATGCCGGGCTCAAGCAACCGCCATTCGTCGCCAACCTTGTAATCGCCAACGTCGTGTACATCCATGCCCAGCCAGTGACCCGTGCGATGCATAAAAAACTCGCGGTATGCACCGTCTTTTATAAGTCGCGACAACGTGCCGTCAAGTAAACCAATTTTCTTCAGGCCGCGAGTGACAACTTTAACCGCCGCGTCGTGCGGTTCGTTCCAGTGGCTATCGGTGCGAGTTTTCTCAATCGCCGCAAGCTGTGCCTCGAGTACAATGTCGTACACGGCCCGTTGTTCAGGACTGAACTTACCGTTGACCGGAATAGTCCGCGTAATATCCGACGCATAGTAGTCGAGTTCACAACCGGCATCGATCAATAATAAGTCACCGTCAGCGACGCGATCGTTGTTCTCGACATAGTGCAACGTACATGAATTTGCGCCTGAGCCGACAATCGGGCTGTAGGATAACCAGGCGTTGTTGAATCGAAATTCGCTGACGAATTCCGCCTCGATTTCGTATTCGTACATCCCGGGACGAACCGCCTGCATTGCTCGTATATGGGCTTTGGTCGCGACTCCGGCTGATTTCCTCATTGCCGAAATTTCCGCTCGACTCTTGTACAAGCGCATGTCATGCAACAGATGATCGAGCGCGACAAATTCTTGCGGCGTGTGGACGCCTCGTGATTCGCGCGATCGCAGGGAATTTACCCAATCGGCAATTCGAGAGTCGAACTCTGAATACACTCCCATCGTGTAGTACACACGACTGCAGAACTCCATGATGCCAGGAAGGATGTCGTCAATGTCATCAATGGGAAAAGCGTCGTCCGCATCATGATCGCGAATTGCCCCATCCTGACCGGCGCGCCTGCCGTCCCAAAGTTCTTTTTCCGGATCGCGTTCGCGACAGAACAGCAAATATTCGCCATTGTCACGTCCCGGTACCAGGACTGCCACAGAATCCGGTTCTGCGAAACCGGTGAGATAGTAAAAATCACTGTCCTGGCGAAACCGGTATTCGACGTCGCGGCTGCGCATGCGCACGGGCGCCGACGGAAGAATTGCAATGCCGCCGTGACCAACCATGCGCATCAGCTGTCCTCTCCGGCGGGCGAATTCCTTGCTGTTCACTTTAGTTCTACCTGGTGCTCTGATTAGTGCAAGGCGTCGACGGCCGGTGCACGCGTCGGCTGACGAAGGTCCGCCAATTCCTCGTAGACCAATTGCGCGGCGACCCGCACGTACTCGACGAGTTCGGTATAGGCGGAATCATCTGACTCCGTATCGTCGTCTTCATCGGCCGACGCTCGTGTTATCTGCAGCATGTCCCTGATGATGTCGGCCAGCGGATCTGCCGCGAGCCGCGTCTCCAGTTCGTCGCCATTATGGGCAGCCACGAGGCCGTGCAAAAATCCTTCGCACCAATGGGCCAGCCCGGTCGCGCGTACGGCGGTGCCGTCGTCCTCGCTGGGCAACAATGGCTCGAATCCTGACTGCCGTTCGGTGAG
>SMUZ01027811.1_pt1 | contig 19418 bp, 18 predicted proteins | sample 2456421 | NCBI WGS metagenome assembly SMUZ01 (sample SAMN11095932, study PRJNA526329) | marine sediment metagenome | biome: Marine sediment; feature: Surficial sediment; material: Deep marine sediment; isolation source: Hadal surficial sediment | place: Pacific Ocean | collected 2014-11 | depth... | reverse complement strand
GGCGATCGGGTCCTCCAGCCAGATCGCCCGTCCGATGACGAGGAGGGCGTAGAAGCCGAGGAAGGCGTACGTCACATCGCTGCGCGCGGCGCGATGGACCACCAGTCCGCCCAGACCCCCCAGCAGGAACGCGAAGAACGCCACGCTGCCCCACTGCCCGGGTGACACCCAGATCTGGCCGGTCGCCAGCATCATGACGACGAGGCCGAAGTTGGTCGGGTTGAACAGGTGCCGGCCGTCAACCCGCAACAGGAACTTGCTGACGACTGTGATGATGGCCGTCAGTACCACCAGCGCCGGCAGGCCGGTTCGGAGCAGCAGGCAGAGCGACAGCCCGGAGATCAACGGGCTGCGGGGGTCGAACCGGGGGAGGGCCCACAGCCGCGTGCACAGATACTGGGTCGCGAGACAGGTCGCCAGCGTCAGCCCGATCCGGCCCACCGAGACATCGAAGTCGAGCCGGCCGACGCCGTAGACCAGCAGACAGCCGAGCATGACAATCTGATACAGCCGCGGGTCGCGGCTGCGTGCCGCCGCTGAGAGTCGAGTCTGGGTCATCCTCTGCCTGCCTCCTCTCTCTGAACGACCCGGCTCCACCTTCTTGCAGCACGCGGCGATCTGTTCGTTGCGTGCCGTGTGGCGCAGGCCGGTAGGCCCGCGAAGCCAGGCGGTCCGCCTCCGCCGAAGCTACGGCGAGATCTCGCCGTAGGTCGCATGCAGCTCGGGCGACCGGAGGCGGCAAGCCTCGCCCCACGGATCTCTGCACACGCGCGCCTCGTTGTAGCGCCAACGGCGCGAAGGCGGGTACGATCTCTTCCGAGAAAGGAGCCCCACAGATGCCGCCGACCTTCACTCGTTTCTCCGCCTCCATCCAGCCCGAGGGCGCCTTCACCGTGCTTGCCATCGCCCGGCAGCTGATCGCTGCCGGCAAGGAGGTCATCGAGCTCGAGATCGGCGACAGCCCGTTCGCGACGCCGGACGGGGCGGTCGAGGCGGGGATCCAGGCCATCCGCGACGGCCGCACGCGCTACGGGCCGTCGGTCGGGCTGCCGGAGTTTCGCGCCGCGGCGGCCGCCTACCTCAACGAGGAGCACGGCCTGGCGGTGACGGCCGATCATGTCGTCGCCGGACCGGGGGCGAAGACCTTCGAGCAGCTGTTCTGCGAGGTGTTTCTGGAGCCGGACGACGGCGTGCTGGTGTTCAGCCCGTATTTCCCGACCTACGCGGCGAACATCGCCCGTCGCGGCGCGCGCATGGTCCTGTCGAGCCTGCGAGCGTCACACGCGTTCCGGCCGGATCTCGACGATGTCCGTCGGTTCCTCGATGAGGACGCGCGGCCGAAAGCGGTCTTCCTGAACAGCCCCCACAACCCGACTGGCGGGGTTGCCACCAAGGACGACCTGCGCGAGCTCGCCGACCTGATCCGTGGGCGGGACGTGGCGGTCTTCAGCGACGAGCCGTACGACTGCATGGTCTGGGATGGGCGGCACCGGTCACTGCTGTCCGAGCCGGGCATGCTCGAGCAGACGGTGGCGGCCTACACCTTCAGCAAGTCGTTCAGCATGAGCGGGTGGCGGCTGGGCTACGCGGTGTCGAGCCCGGAGACGGTCAAGGTGCTCGATGTGCTGACCAACACCGCGCTGTCCTGCGTGCCGCCGTTCACGCAGGTCGCCGGCATCGCGGCGATGCGGCACGACCGGCAGTATCGTGACGACCGGATGCAGGACTTTCACCGCAAGGTCGAGCTGCTGGTGACGGGGCTGAACACGGTCGCGGGGGTCGACTGTCTGATGCCGGGTGGCACGTTCTATGTGTTCCCATCGGTCGCGCCGATCTGCAACCGGTACCGGATCACGTCGCACGGTCTGGCGATGTATCTGCTGGAAGGGGCGGACGATCGGCTCGGGGTCGCCTGTCTGGGCGGGGAGTGCTTCGGCGTCGCGGGTGCCGGGTTCCTGCGGTTGAGCTGCGCGCAGCCGGACGACCGGCTGACGGCGGCCGTTGCGTTCATCGCCGAGGCCACCACCCGGGACGACCGGATCGCCGCCTACCTCGCCGTGCATCCGGAGCACCGACTCGACACGTCCTACGAGGCCCCCGCCATCGCTACCGCGTGAACGGGTGTGACCACCGGGGACGCGCGGCTGGCCAACGATCTATCGTTTTGCCAGGAGCGCAACCAGCAGTCCGACGTTGATCTCCACCGAGCTCCCCCCGGACAGCGTCAGCGTGGCCCAGCGCGCTGTCGGCCGCACGTAGCGCTCGAACATCGGTCGCACGTGGCGGGCATACTGCGCCCTGACGGCGTCGGGGTCCCGGCCACGGTCGCGGCGGTCACGCGCGATGCGCCGGTCGACCGCGGTCTGGTCGTCCACCGTCAGGAAGACGGTCGTGTCGAGCAGCGTCCGGACGTCGGGGTGGTGGAGTACCAGCAGCCCCTCGACGATCAGGAATCGTCGGGGCACGACCGGCTCCACCTCGAGCCGGCGGGTGTGCGTGGTGAAGTCATAGCGGGGACGCTGGACTGTCTCGCCGCGCCGCAGTGCGCGCAGGTCCGCGACGAACCGGTCCCAGTCGAACGCCTCGGGCGCGTCGAAGTTCCATCGCTCGCGCGCCGCCCGGTCCAGGTGGGCGAGGTCGCGGTAGTAGGCATCCATCGAGAGGACGGCGGCGTCGACCAGCGACTCGGCCAGCGCATGGGCGAGGGTGGTCTTGCCCGACCCGGACGCGCCGGCGATGCCGACCAGATGGGGTGTGCGCCGAGGCGTCACGGTGCCACGATACCGCAGACCTGGGGAGACGTTCCGGTGGTCGGCCGCCCTGGTCTCCGGGCCGGTCGGTGGTGCCGCTCGACCTACGCCAGGTCGGCGCATCGCCACCCTCGGAGCGACGCGCGACTGTCACCACGGGCTGCTAGGCGTGTGGTACCAGATCGCTCAGACCGAGCTCGGCCAGCGCCGCCTCCATCCAGGCGTCGTCGAGCCGCTGGTGCACGTCGCTCGGTGAGAGCGACAACACGAAGACGTCCGTCTCCCGACCCTCGGGCGCTATTGCTTTCTGCAGCTCCCATCCGACCCGCGTCTCGAAGGTGCCGGTGACGTCGGCGACCGGTATCTGCTGTGCCATGTGAACCTCCGGCATGACAGAGAGCAAGTCTCGCGCCAACAGGTGGGTGCGAGCCCACGTGGACACCAACCGGCTGGAATGGTCAATGTTTCCAACCTGATCTAGGCGGCGTCCGCCGTCGTGGTGTATCCGGCATCGCAGATGGTTCCACGTTTCTGTCGACGCGTCACGGCCGTCTCCACATGTGTGTACGAGCTCTGGATGGTCGGGTATCTCGACCCGGACGACAACAACCTACGCCTGCTACGGGATGTGGCACTCGGCGCGCAACGTGTCCAGGTCAGAGTGCAGGTGCTGGGCCGGGGGATGCTGCTGGTCGGCGCCGGTGTCATGGTGGGCCCGGCCGCGTCCGTCGACTCGATGAGCGTCCTGCGATTCGATGGGTCCCGTCAGCGGGTCTCCTCGAGCAACCGTTCCAGCTCGGCTTGCATCACGGCGAGCGTCTCAGCATGCGCCGGGTCGACCATGAGGTTCGTCATCTCGAACGGGTCGGCGACCAGGTCATACAGCTCATCCATCCCGTCGAGATCGGTGTAGTGAATGTATTTGTAGCGGTCGGCCCGGACCGCCTGATACCCCATGGTCCGGATCCGCCGGACCTCGGTATCGCTGTAATACTCGACCAGGAACGCGCTGCGCCAGCCTGGTGCCCGGCCGACCAGCACCGGCAGCAGCGACCGGCCGTGCAGCGGGTGGTCCGGCTCGATGTCGGCCAGATCGAGCAGTGTCGGGGCGAGGTCGATCGACAGGCTGAGCGGGCCGATCCGTGACCCGGGTCGCACGAGCGGCGGAAACCGCACGATCAGTGGGATCCGGAGCGTCTCCTCGTAGGCGAGCCGTCGCTCCGCGCTGAGGCCGTGCTCGCCGTAGAAGTAGCCGTGGTCGCTCGTGAAGATGATGATGGTGTTGTCGAGCTCGCCGGCCTGTCGCAACGTGTCGGTCAGCCTGGCCACGCTGTCGTCGACCGCCAGCAGCATCTCGAGCCGTTCGCGAATCGTGCGGTCGGTCGTGATCGTGTCCGGCCCCAGCGGCGGCAGGTCGTCGATCTGTCGTTCGAGCGCCGGTTTTCCCAGCGGCGGCACGCCGGAGCTGGGCCGGCGCGGGATGGTGGCGTCCGCATAGATGCCCCGGTGCCGCTCGGCCGGGATGAAGCCGGTAGGCTGGTCTGACCCTGGGGCGGCGGTGCTGCCGTCGTCGAGCGGCCTGGCGTTCGGGTGCAGCGCCGTGTGCGCGAGGAACAGCATGAACGGACCATCGTGCGGCTGCTCCAGAAACGCCACCGCGCGGTCGGTCAACACGTCGGTGACATACCCCTCGACACGGGTGGTCGAGACCCCGTCGTTCAGGAACGGGTCGATCGCCTCACCCGGCCCCCGCAGGGCGGCCCAGTAGTCGAACCCGGGGCGCCGCGTCTCGTCGTTGCCCATGTGCCACGTGCCGACGAACCCGGTCGTGTATCCCGCCCGCTGCAGGTCGCGGGCGAAGGTGGGCAGCTGGTGACTCTCGACACTGTGGTCGGTGTTGTCGGTGATGCCGTGCGCGTGCGGGTAGAGACCCGTCAGGATCGACGCCCGACCCGGCGAGCAGAGCGGGGTGGTCACGAAGGCGTTTTCGAACAGCGCGCCCTCGCGCGCCAGCCGGTCGATCGCCGGTGTCTGGACGAATGGGTGTCCGGCCACGCCGATGTCGTCCCACCGCAGGTCGTCGACCACGATGACCAGGATGTTGGGGGGCGGGCCCAGATAGATCGGGCCCTGGTCACGGGACGGCACCGGTTCCCGGCAGCCGGTCGGCAGCAGGAGCATCGGCAGGAGCGCCCACACACGGAGGCTCAGAACACGGGTCATCCTCGTCATGGCAGGTCCGGCGCCTGCCAGCGCTGACGCGGCGCCAGCCGGCCGCTGCCGGCCGCGCCGGTCACCCGGCCGTTTTCGTAGACCACCTCGCCGCGACGGATCGTCATCACCGGCCAGCCGGTGACCTCGCGGCCCGCGTGAATCGAGAACCCGGTGTTCGACAGCGCGTCCTCGTTGCGGATCGTGCGGGTCTCGTCGGGGTCCCAGATCACGAGGTCCGCGTCGGCGCCGACGGCGATCGTGCCCTTGGCCGGATACAGCCCGAACAGCTTTGCCGGATTGGTCGCCGTCAGGGCGACGAACTGCTCCACCGTGATCCGGCCGGTGCGCACACCGTCCGAGTAGAGCATCGGCCGCATCACCTGCAGGTTGTTCATCCCGGCGCGGTGGCGCTGGACGTTCTGTTCCGGGTCGAGCTTCTGCTCGCGGGTGTAGGCGACATGGTCGGTGCCGATCGTGTGGATCGTTCCCCGGGCGATGCCGTCCCAGAGCGCGTCCTGGTCCTGCTGGGTCCGCAGCGGAGGTTGTCCCATGTAAAGCCCGGCGTCAGGGCCCTCGAAGCGCTCCCGGGTGAGATGGAGATAGATCGGTCGCGTCTCGACGTAGACGGGCAGCCCGCGGGCCTGCGCCTCCTCGGCGACGCGCAACGCGCGTTCCGACGAGAGATGGACAAGGTAGATCGGTGCGCCGGTTGCCTCGCTGAACGCCACCGCGCGCTGGGTGGCGACCACCTCGGCCAGCACCGGTCGGGCGTCTGGATAGTAGCGGAGCGCGCCGCGTCCCTCGGCGATGAACCGCTCCGCCGTGGTCGACACGATCGCCGCGTCCTCGCAGTGCAGCATTGTCAGGATGCCGGTGTCGCGGGCGGTGACCAGCAGGTTCAGGAACCCCGGCACGTCGCGGTCGAAGCTCGGCCGCACCATGAACACCTTGAGACTGGTGTGCCCCGACGCGGCGAGCGCCTCGAGTTGCGGCGTGACCGGATCCGGGTCACCGATGATCGGGTGCAGGATGACGTCGGCGATCGCCTCCCTTTCCACCTGGGTGGCCGCCTGGGCCATCGCCTCTGCGACCTGGTCACCGCGAACGGTGACGAAGTTCGAGATCGTGGTGATACCGCCGGCAAGCGCCGCCGCCGAGCCGCTGGTGTAGTCGTCGACCCAGTTGCCGCCCAGATGCACGTGCGGGTCGACGCCGCCGGGCAGCACGAGCAACCCGTCGGCGTCGATCTCACGCGCACTGGAGCCAGCGGTGAGACGCTCGCCGATCTCGTCGATGAGGCCGTTGCGGATGCGCAGGTCCCCTTGCACGGTGCCCGCGTCCGTGATGATCGTGCCGTTGCGGATGATCAGCTCTCGTGGTTGTCCGGTGGCCACACCGGTGCCCAGCCAGAGAGCGACGACGACGGCCGGAGCCTGGAAACGGGCAGGTCGAGTCATGACAGTCCTCCCCTGGACAGCGCAATTCTCCCACGAAACAAGCAGACGGCGTGGTGCTCTCCAGGGTGCGACGGACGCATGGTTCGTACACGAGACACTACAATGAGCCGTCTTCACACACCGGTGACCGGCTGGAGGGGAAGGATCCCGAAAAGGAGCGTGACGATGACGAGACAGCAACTGTGGACGGCGGCGACGGTGGTGGGTGTGCTTCTGCTGGCCGGACCGACGGCTGCCGGTCAGGCCTCGATGTTGGATGTGTCCGAGGCGAGCGCGTTCATGGGGACATGGGTCATCACCATGGAGACGCCGCGCGGCACGAACGAGCAGAACGTGACGATCCGAGACGAGGGTGGCAAGGTGGCGGCCCGCGTCGAGGGCGGCCGCGGCGGCGCCATCGATATCACCGACATCTCGAAGGACGGTGACAGCCTGGTGCTCACCTTCGAGCGGAGCTTCCAGGGCAACTCGATCGACATCGTGATGACGCTGACGCTGGACGGCGAGATGATCAAGGCCACCCAGGACATCGGCGGCGGCCAGTTCAGCATGAGCGGCTCCGGGAAGAAACGCTAGGGGGACGGACTCTCTGGCAGGCGGCTGAGAGCGACGGCCTGGGAGCTATGGGTGCCCAGGTGAAGCCGGGACGAACAGACGGCCGCGCCGGTAATCGGGCAGCGCGACTCTGATCGTGACTGTCCCAAAGCCCGCAGGTTGAGTGTCCGCAGCCTGCTAAATGGGTTCCAGCTGGTCGGCGCGAATCCAGCCGACCTTGCCGTCCTCGAGGACAATCTCGATCCACGCGTCGGATCGGCGGTCGATCCGCACCTTGGTGCCCTCGTGCACCGCGAAGATCTGGAGTGCGCTGTCGTCGGACGGCGCGCTCTGGACTTCGGTCTCAGCGGCCATGATCACCGCCTCCTCGGCGGCGCCGATGCCCAGCTCCCGGACGGCCAGGTTGAGACCGAAGACGAGCGTCACGGCCGTGCCCGCGATGGCGACCCGCTTGCCCCACGCCGCCAGCACCGTCGCCGGTCTGAGGATCACGAGAATCACCGCCGTCATCGCCGCCAGGTAAGCGAGCGCGACCAGCCAGACCAGCGCCGGCCGGGGCACCAACCCCACCCACCAGCCGACGGCGCGGAACAGCCAGAACCCGGGCAGTGGGACAATCGCGTCCGCGGTCAGCGAACGGGCCAGGTCGAGGTTGGCCAGCAGGTCGCCGTCGCCCGGCATCAGCCGTCGCGCCCGCTCGTAGTACAGGATCGCCGGCCCGAGCTCGCCCAATTTGAAGTAGGTGTTGCCGAGGTTGTAGTAGAGCTCGCCGCTTTCGAGTCCGGCGTCGAGAATCTGTGCGTAGCGCTCGAGCGCGCCGTCGAAGTCCCCCTCCTGATAGCGCTGGTTGCCCTCGTCGAAGAAGGCGCCCTGGCCCGCGCACACGCCGGCCGTGAGGATCCCGAGCCAGACAGCCACCGTGAGTCGTGCTGTCATCACAACGCCTGGTCGAGGTCGGTCATCGCCTGTCCGGCGCGGGTCAGCATGGCCTGCATCGCCAGGGTGTCCGGCTCGCTTGGCGCGAAGCGCTGGCGGTCGCAGTCCTCCAGACACCCGAGGTAGGCGTCGATGACCTCGGGCGCCACACCGCGTGACGTCAGCCGCGCGCGGATCTCATCGCGGATCAATCCGGCCTCGGGTAGGTTCAGCGTGTCGCCGAGAAAGCCCTGCAACGCTCGCCCGACCTCGGCGTGGAACGTGCGGTGCCGGTCCGGCGAGCGCAGCGATTGCGCCCGGGCCAGCCGCTGTTTCGCCAGCCGCGCGGCGCGGCGACGCCGTGCGTAGGCCACATCACCGGTCAATCGGTCCTGGTGACGCCGGGCGGCGACGGCGCCGGCGACCGCCATTATCGGCACCAGCGCGACCGCCCAGAACCCGGCGCTGCGGACGAGCGAGCCGCCGACCGGTCGGAAGCCGGGTATCGCGATCCGGATGAACCGGATGTCCTGCCGCTCGAGATCGACCCCGGTACGGAGACGGCCGGCCGGCCCTGCCGGCGTGGCTACAGGGTCGCCGGCAATGGTGAGGGTGATCGGGTCGGACGCCGCCACGGCGTAGACCCCGGCGTCGACGTCGAAGTACGCCAGCTCCACCGCCGGAATCGTCACCTGGCCCGGCGCACGCGGCACGATGACGTACTCGAAGATCTTGCTGCCCCGCACCCCGTCCTCGGTCGGTTCCACCCGTGCACTGACGTCGGGTGGGTACACCTCGACGTCGGACGGAAAGCGCAGCTCCGGGTCCGGGAGGATGCGAATGTTGCCGGTGCCGGACACTTCGAGCCGATACGTCAGGGCGTCGTTGGTGTCGGCGTCGGTCCGGTCGATTGAGGCCGAGATCTCGAGTCGGCCGACCAGTCCCGTGAACGCGTCCGGTCGCCCCGCCTCCGGGAGCGGGAGCACCTCGATCTCGACCGGGTTGGACCCGACGATCACCGGTACCCGGCTGCTGAACAGGCTGCGGCCGAAGAGGTCGCCGAAGGGGTCGCCGAAGAGGCTGCGTGATCTCCGCTGAACGCGCACCTGGGTCTCGAGCGTCAGCGGCTCCAGGGTCTTGGTCCCGGCACTGGTGGGGAACAGGGCGAGCCGCCGGACCACGGCGCTCGCGTATTGCCGCCCGTCGCGTACGATCTGCTCGACCCCCGCCTGCGAGTCGGCAAGCTCCTCGACCCAGAAGCCGGTGGTGCCTGGCTGCCGCGTGATGTTGTAGCCGTCGAGATCGACACGGGTGAAGATTCGGTACTCGACGATCACCGGCTCGTTCACATACACGCGCGGCTTGCTCGCCGTTGCGGTGACGAACAGATCCTCCGGCGCGATAGTACCGTTCGCCCCGGGTGGGCCGGACCGGGCCGTCGGCGCGGGCCCGTCGATGATCCGGATCGTCAGCGGCTCGGTGCGCAGGTCCCGCCCGCCGGCTCGCACCGTGACCGGGCCGATCTCGAACGTGCCCTCCGCCGTCGCCTGGAACCGGTGCTGGACCGTCAGCGACATCGACGTGCGGCCGTTGACGATCTGCAGCGACGTCGAGGTGCCCGAGCCGAGGTAGGCGGCGAATGCCGAGAGGTCGGGCAGCACCGGGTCCTGGTCGAGCTGCTGCGTTCCCGAGATCTCGACGTTCAGCACGAACTGCCGGTTGAGCCCCACCTCGTTCTGGCTCAGATAGGCCCTGACTATCTGCGCGAGCCCCTCGGTCGGCAGTCCCAGGACGACGCCGATCCCGAGGACGACGATGAGCGGTTTCACCACGGCCTCCGCGGTGGACGGGCCGGCGCGGTGGTCTGGCGCTGACGCTGGATCTGGCTCGGGTCTTCGTCGATCGCCTGTAGCAGACGCTCGGCCTCCTCGCGGCTCAGCGCACCTGGTGGCGGCTGCTGTTCGGCGTTCTCTTGTTGCTGCGCCTGGGGCTGGTCGTGCTGTTGGTCCTGTGGTGCCTGATCCTCCGGCTGATCCTGTTGCTCTCGACCCTGTTCCTGGTCCGACTGCTGCGGGTCCTGTTGATCTTGCTGCGCTCGCTGATCTTGGCCCTCGTCGTTGTCGTCCGGCTGGTCGTCGGGCCGTTGCTGTTGGCGCTGGAGCTGCTCGAGCGTGACCTCGACGTTGTGCTTGGCGTCGGTGTCGGCGGGGTTGCGCCGGAGCGCCTCCTTGTAGGCCTCGAGCGCCGGCTCGAGCTGGTGCTGCCGGTACAGGGCGTTGCCGAGGTTGTACCAGGCCTGGGCCTCGACGGCGGGGTCTCCGCTCTCGACCGCCTGCCGGTACGACTCCGTCGCCCGCTGGAGCTCCTCGGTCCGATACAGCGCGTTGCCGTCGTTGAACGGCACGATCGGCGAGTCGGGCGCCTGACGCAGCGCCTCCAGATACTGCTCGTGCGCTTCCTCGTAGCGACCGTCGTCGTAGAGCCGGTTGCCCGCGTCGACCGCCCCGCGGCCCGGCTGCGCCGCGGCGAACGAGGGCAGTGCGACACAGGCCAGAAGCGCCGCCACGCCCACGAGACTCGACTGAGACCGACGCGGCGCGAGCCGGGCTCGACCTGTCGGACAGTGTGCGCATCGGTCACAGTGCGTCGGCAACGCACCGCTAGCCCCCGCGTAGCGGGGCTCTACGAAACGCTGCCTAGCGGAGCGGAGCCGGGCTGCCATCTCAGATCACCCTCGTTGGTGTGAGGCGGAGCTTCGCTCGCGTCATTTGAACCTCCCGGCCCAGAGGGTCCGGACGCGACGCCGGTCCGAGACCAGCATCTCGGCGACCAGCAGCGCCAGCGCGAGCCCGAGAAACAGCTGGTACTGCTCGTCGAACAGCGTCACCTGTTCCGCCTCGAACTCCTGGCCCTCAGCGGCAGTGAGCTCCTCGGCCAGGAGCGTCATCTCGGTGCCCGCCGGCGAGGCGCGATAATAGACGCCGCCCGTGTGTGTCGCGATCGTCTGCAGGGTCGTTTCGTCGAGCCGCGAGGTCACGACTGTGCCGTCGGCGTCGCGGGTGAACCCCTGTGGGCGGCCGGCGGCATCGAACTCCGGAATCGGTACCCCCTCGGTCGAGCCGATCCCGACGGTGTAGATCCGCACCCCTGCCTCGCGCGCCCGCTCGAGGGCGTCGTCCACCTCCCCTTCGTGGTCCTCGCCGTCGGTGATGACGACCAGCGCCCGGTGACGCCGGTCGGTCTCGGCGAAGAGGTCCAGCGCCACCGCGATCGCCTGCCCGAGATTGGTCCCCTGCACCGATATCGTGTCCAGGTCCATGGCGTTCAGGAACAGGTGTGCGGCGCCGTAGTCCAGGGTCAAGGGGCTCTGCACGAACGCCTCACCGGCAAAGGCCACCAGCCCGACGCGGTCGCCGTCCAAACGGTCGATCAGGTCGGCGATGGCGAACTTCGCCTTCTGCAGCCGGTTCGGCGCGATGTCCTCAGCCACCATCGAGGCCGACAGATCCAGCGCGATGACGATGTCCTGACCTTCGCGACGGACCGTTTCGACACGGGTGCCGAACTGCGGCCGCCCCAGCGCCGTCACCAGCAGCGCGACGGTGACGATGAGCAGCACGGTCTTCGCCGTCTGGCCGCGGCGGTTGACGGTCGCCGTCAGCCGGTCGAGCAGCTGCAGATCGGCGAACCGGGCGAGATCGCGGCGCTTCCGCGTCTGTGCCCACCGGGACAGCACGACCAGCGCCGGCACCAGCAGATAGGCGAACAACATGTCGCTCGCACCGAACCTGAACATGATGCTATGTGCAAGATGATGAAGACCGCGAAGTCCTCACGCTTCTCCTGCCTCCCCGCCTTTGCTCATCGCCGACACATGGAGCGCTGAGCTTCGGCGGGTCCGCCGTAGCCTTGGCGAACGCGGACTACCTCTTGTCTCCTGTCTCCTTGGGTGTTCACGGAATCCTCCTCAGCACCGTCCGGCCCAGACCGACCTCGAGCAGCAGTACCCCCAGACCGAACAGCAGCGGCACGTGGAACAGCTCGCCGTAGCGCGTGAATTGCTCCACCTCGATTTCGGTCGTCTCGAGGGCGTCGATCGCTTCGTAGATCCGCGCCAGGCTCTCGCGGTCGGTCGCCCGGAAGTAGCGGCCGCCGGTCAACGCCGCCGTCTCCTGCAGCGTCGGTTCGTCGATGTCGACCCGCATCTGCGCGTAGCGCCGGCCAAAGATCGGGTCGTCGACCGGCACACGCGCGGTCCCCTCGGTGCCGGCGCCGATCGCATAGATCCGCACGCCCAGCGCCTGCGCCATGTGGGCCGCCGTCACCGGGTCGATCTCGCCACGATTGTTGCGGCCGTCGGTCAGCAGCACGATCACCTTCGACGCGGCGTCCGAGCCCTGGAGCCGCTTGATCGCGGTGGCCAGCCCCATGCCGATCGCGGTGCCATCCTCGATGATGCCCACCTCGAGCTCGTCGAGCAACATGGTCACCACCCCATAGTCGAGGGTCAGCGGCGCCTGGGTGAACGCGTCGGCGGCGAACACGACCAGCCCGATCCGGTCGTTGCGCCGTCCTTGGACGAAGTCGGCTGCCACCCGCTTCGCCGCCGCGAGCCGGTTCGGCTCGAGATCCTCGGCGAGCATCGAGCTCGAGAGGTCGAGGACCAGCACGATGTCGATGCCCTCGGTGGTGACGTGCTCGGCGGTGACCCCGGACTGGGGGCGCGCGAACGCCACGATCAAGGCGGTGAGCGCGATGGCCCGGAGCCCGAAGAGCGTGTGCCGGTAGCGTCCGCTACGCCGGCGGTCGGCCCGTATGATCGGAGCGAGCGACGAGTATCGCAGCGACCCGACCTGTGGCCGTCCCCGGATGACAGACCAGTAGGCGAGCAGCGGTACGACCGCCAGCAGCAAGAAATACACCGGGTCGGCGAACCGGGCGATCATGTGACGTGCCTCTCCAGCAGGTGGCTGACGAATGCGGCAACGCCCATCCGCCGTCGCCGCGGCTTCGTCGGACAGGCCGGCTTCTCCTGTCTCCTGCCTCTTGCCTCCCGCCGCCTGAACCCGTCTCGCGGGATCATGCGACGTGGGCCTCCGCCGGCGTCACGGCCGGGACCGGGTCGGCCGGTGTGGCCTTATCCACCAATCGGCGGCCGAGTGGCACCAGGTCACGGCAGGCGGGGACAGCGGGCCGGAACTTCGCGAACTTGACGAGGTCGCAGCGGTCGAGCAGCTGCCGGAAGTCGGCGACCACTCCGCTGAGGGCACCCGTGCGGCGCAGCCCGTCTAGCACCCCGCCGGTCGTCATCTCCATCGCTTCGACCCCGAACCGGTCTTGCGCATAGACCCGTATGATGTCCGAGACGCGAATGTGATAAATCTTCACCTCGCCCAGCTCCAGCAGTCCGGACGCTTCGAGCGCATCCAGCGACTCGCGGGCGATCTCGTGCGCCGGCCGCGGCGGCACGAGTGGCACCTGGACGTCCGGCCGGTGGCGGCGCCGGTACCGACGGTAGAGCCAGTATGCTGCCGCACCCACCGCCACCACCCCCGCCAGCCATGGCAGCAGCGTCACCACACGGAACGGGATCGCAAGCGGGCCCTTGATGTCGCGGATGTCGCCGCCCTCATCACGCCCGACACTCTCCACGCTCACCATCGCGGTAGCGGTCGCCAGCCTGACGGTGTCACCGGCGGCATCGACCACCTCGACCTCGAAGGTCGGCAGCGTCAGCTCGCCGAGCTCGAATGCCGTGACGGTCAGTTCGGCGCTCGACCGCATCCGGGTCCCCTCGGGCACCGGCGCCAGCAGCCGCATGTCGACCAGCTCGAACGGGTCGAGCTCGAACGGGTCGGGCCACACCACCCGGGCGTCCGCGGCGTGGCGCACCGTCACCACGAGGCGGACCGGGTCGCCAACGGTGATCACCACCGGGTCGAGCGTGGTGAAGAGCCCTGGCGGGTCGGTCTGCGCGGAGACGTGCACGAGGAGTGACAGGACAAGTAGCGCCGCCCCCACCAGCCGTCTGCCCGTCATCTCGTCATTGGTCCTGCCTGGTCGTCACCGCTCTGCGTTCAGCGCAATCGCTTCGCACGCTGCCGGAAGAACCGCATGAGCCGGTCGGCATACGGGCGGTCGGTGCTGATCTCGATGACATCGACGCCGGTCTTCCGGAACTCGCGCTCGAGCGCGGTCCGGGTGTCGGTGACCTCGCGGTTGAACGCGTCGCGGAACGCCGGGTCGGACACGTTCACCGTCAGCTGCTCGCCGGTCTCGGCATCCTCGAGCTCGATGTAGCCGACGGCCGGGAGCTCGCGTTCCCGTGGGTCGCCCATCCGTATGACGATCGTGTCATGCCGCCGGCCGGCCACCGCCAGCGCTTTCTGATAACCGGTGGCGAAAAAATCTGAGACGACGAAGACGACCGCGCGCCGCCGGACGACCCGCACCAGATACTCGAGCGCGCCGGCGATGTCGGTACCGCGGCCTGCCGGTTGGAAGTACAGCAGCTCGCGCAGCACCCGGAGCACATGCCGACGTCCCTTGCGTGGCGGCACGAACTTCTCGATCCGGTCGCTGAAGATGATGAGTCCGACCTTGTCGTTGTTCGTGATCGCCGAGAACGCCAGCACCGCGCAGATCTCGACCGCGACCTCCCCCTTCATGCGCGACCGCGAGCCGAACTCCCCGGAGGCGCTGACGTCGACCACCAGCATGAGGGTCAGCTCGCGCTCCTCGTCGAACACCTTGACGAACGGCGTGCCGGTCCGCGCCGTGACGTTCCAGTCGATGCTGCGGATGTCGTCGCCGTACTGATACGCGCGCACCTCGGCGAAGTTCATCCCGCGACCCTTGAAGACCGAGTGATACTCGCCTGAGAAGACGTCGTTGACGAGCCCCCGGGTCGTGATCTCGACCCGACGGACCTGCGTCAAGATCTCCCTCGGGATCATCGGGCGTCTGCTCCCCTGCCCGATGGTCCAGGCCGGTCAGGAGTCAGGAGGCAAGAGACCGGAGGCACGAGGGAACCGGTGGGCTGCACCGACTGCTTCAAGAAACCACTCTCTGAGGGACACACACGTTCGGCACTCAGCAGAAGGCTGGTGAAGCCCTCCAGCTTCTGCTGTCTCCTGTCTCCTGTGTCCTCGAGCACACCGTCATGGCACTTCGATGCTGTTCAGCACCCTGGTCACCACGTCATCCGAGGTCATCTCCTCGGCCTCGGCCTCGTAGGTCAGCAGCACGCGATGACGGAGGACGTCGAGTCCGATCGATCGGACGTCCTCGGGAGTGACGTAGGCACGCCTCCGGAGGAAGGCATGCGCGCGTGCCGCCTTCGCCAGGCTGATCGTCGCGCGGGGCGAGGCGCCGAACGCGATCAGATCGGCGAGGTCGCCCAGGTTGTAGTCCTTCGGTTGCCGGGTCGCGAACACCAGGTCGACGATGTAGTTCTCGACCTGCGGGTCCATGTAGATCATCTCCACCGCCGTGCGTGCCCGCAGGATTTCTGCCGGCTCGACGACGGCGGTGACCTCCGGCTCCGGGCCGGTGGACATCCGGCGCATGATCTCCAGCTCCTCGTCCTTGTCCGGGTAGGTGACCGCCAGCTTCAGCATGAACCGGTCGACCTGCGCCTCCGGCAGCGGGTAGGTGCCCTCCTGTTCGATCGGGTTCTGCGTGGCGAGGACCAGAAACGGCGAGTCGAGCGGGTAGGTGGTGTCACCGATGGTGACGGTCCGCTCCTGCATCGCCTCGAGCAGCGCGGACTGCACCTTGGCCGGCGATCGGTTGATCTCGTCGGCGAGGATGATGTTGGCGAAGATCGGACCCTTGTGGGTCTTGAACTCGGACCGCCGCGGGTCGTAGACGAGGGTGCCAATCAGGTCGGCCGGCAGGAGATCCGGGGTGAACTGAATCCGGCGGAACGTCGTGCTGATGGCGTTGGCCAGGGTCCGAACGGCCATGGTCTTGGCCAGGCCCGGTACCCCTTCCAGCAGGACGTGCCCGTCGGCGAGCAACCCGACCAGCAGCCGCTCGATCATGTATCGCTGGCCGACGATGACCCGGCCCACCTCGTCGAGCAGCCGTCCGACGAACGCGCTTTCGGCGTGGATCTTCTCCTGAATCGCTTCGATGTCGCGGTGCATGACGTCGGCATCTGTCCTTTCCGGGGCTGTTCGCAACCCAACCTCTCATTTTAAAGGGCGGGGTGTCACGCGCCCAAGAGCGTCCGTCGGAGATGTCGGCAGGAAGGCTGGGCGATGGTAGAGTTCGCTCGTCAGCCATCGGGAAGCTCGAGAGCCGATGCAGGGTGCAGCGCCCCTCAGTGTCATCCGCGTCGTTCATGTTGGCTGGGCCGTCCTGGGCGTCATCTGGCTGGGGAACGCCGTCGTCGCGCCCGCGGCGGCGCAGACACGGGCGCGTGCGGGGGAGCTTCGGCAGGCGGTGTGTGCCGTCGAGCGCGAGCAGGTCGTCCGGGAGGCTATCTGGGACGTGCACGTGTGTAGACTGCCGTGGGGCAAGGCGTCAGCCGTGCCGCGCAGGCCTAAAGGCCTGCGCCACATAGCGGGAGGTGTTCGATGACGCGAGGACATCACGCGGTGGTCGTGTGCATGACGTGGCTGACGGCGATCGGGCTGGGCAGCCCCGCCGCGGCACAGACGGGAGGTTCCTACACGGCCGTCCAGGCCGACGCGGGTCGCGCCGTCTTCGACCGCTGGTGCGCCACCTGTCACATGACCGACCTGAGCGGTGCGTTCGAGGCGCCGGAGCTGGCCGGCCCGAACTTCCAGCGTGCCTGGGGCGAGCGACCCGTCGGGGACCTGCTCGATCTGATCAGCGTCTCGATGCCGCCGGAGCAGGGAGGATCGCTGGGGGATGAGGCCTCCACCAACGTCGTCGCCTTCATCCTGCAGGCCAACGGCGTGCCGGCGGGCACCCAGGCACTCGTCTCAGGTCAAGAGACTCGTGTCGCCGTCGGTGCCCGGCCCGGGCGTCCCGTGTCGCCGCCGCCGACCGACCGTCCGACAGGCGGACCGGCCACCGGCACCCTCACCTACGCCTCAATCGCCGACTACGTGCCGGTGACCGACGCGATGCTCCGCGACCCGGACCCGGACGACTGGTTGATGTATCGGCGGACCTATGATGGATGGGGCTACAGCCCGCTCGACCAGATCACCCGAGACAACGTGCATCAGCTGGCGCTCGCCTGGGTGTGGTCGATGCCGGCCGGTACCAACCAGCCGACCCCGCTGGTGCATGACGGGGTCCTGTATCTGGCCAGCCCGGGCAACGTCATCCAGGCGCTCGACGCCGCCAGCGGCACCCTCCTGTGGGAGTATCACCGCGGCTTGCCGGAGAGCCTGCGGACCGGGCTGATCCGCAACCTGGCGATCTACGAGGACACGCTGTTCCTCGCGTCCAGAGACGCCTACCTGGTGGCGCTCGACGCGCGCACGGGCGACGTGGTCTGGGACACGCAGATCGCCGACTACCGGCAGGGGTACTCGAACTCGGCCGGCCCGATCGTGGTCGACGGCAAGGTGATCAACGGCATCAACGGCTGCGCCCGGTTCCAGCCGGACAGTTGCTTCATCACCGCGCACGATGCGCGGACTGGCGAGGAGCTGTGGCGCACGCTGACGATCGCGCAGCCGGGGGCGCCGGGGGGCGACACCTGGGGTGATCTCTCGCTCACGCTGCGGGGCGGCGGCGATTCCTGGATCGCCGGCAGCTACGACCCGGAGCTGGGTCTCATCTACTGGCCGGTCGCGCAGGCGAAGCCCTGGGTGCCGGCGAGCCGCGGGCTCACGGTGCATGACGCGGCGCTCTACACCAACGCGACGCTGGCCCTCGACCCCGATGACGGGTCCATCACCTGGTACTTCCAGCACGTGCCGGGTGAGGCGCTCGATCTCGACGAGGCGTTCGAGAAGGTGCTGGTCGACGACCGTCAGGGCCGGAAGGCGCTGTTCACGATCGGCAAGAGCGGCATTCTCTGGAAGCTGGACCGGGAGACAGGCGCGTTTCTCGGATACGCGGAGACGGTCTATCAAAACGTCTTCGACCGCATCGACCCCGAGACCGGCGCCGTGACCTATCGCCAGGACATTGCCGCGGCGGGTGTCGGTGACTGGGTCTCGGTCTGCCCGAGCACGGCCGGCGGGCACAACTGGCAGGCGATGGCGTTCAGCCCCGAGACCCGCGCCCTGGTGATCCCGCTCTCTCAGAGCTGTCTCGAGATCTCCGGGCGCGAGGTGGCGCTGGAACAAGGATCGGGTGGGACGCAGGCGGACCGCAAGTGGTTCGAGATGCCCGGCACCGCCGGCAACCTCGGCAAGCTGGCTGCGTATGACGTCGATACGCTGGAGGAGCTCTGGAGCGTCGAGCAGCGGGCGTCGGTGCTGACCGCCGCGCTGACGACCGGAGGCGGCCTGGTGTTCACGGGCGATGTCGACCGGTATTTCCGCGCGCTCGACGTGCGCACCGGTGACCTGCTCTGGGAGACCCGGCTCGGCACCTCGGCCCAGGGGTTCCCGGTGACGTTCCGGGCCGACGGCGAGCAGTTCATCGCGGTGACGGCCGGTGTCGGTGGCGGCAGCCCGCGGCGGGTGCCGATACTGCTCAGCCCAGAGATTCACCATCCGGCCACCGGCAACGCGTTGTATGTCTTCAAGCTCGCGGGCGGATCGCGCCTGCCCTGAGCAGGGCACGTGTCGTTTTCGGTGGCACTCGCGTGGGGTAGGTAGCCATGAACCTACTGTCATCGTGGCCGCGTTTCCGTCTGGGAGCCGCCGGTCCGCTCGGCGTCGTGATCGTGATCGTGTACATCGAGTCGATGCGCTGGGTGGGCGTGAGTCCACCGACTCCCTTCCTGCTGCTGTTTATCGCATTCGTTCTGGCCGCGATCTTCGGCGGCGTCGGCTCCGCGCTTGTCAGCGCGGGGCTGGTAGCGCTGTTCACCGTCTACTCGGCGATCACCTCCTTCGGGCCTTCCACGCTGACCGGGGGGCCGTTCCAGGTGAGCCTCGGGATTGCGATGACGTTCGCCCTTGCCCTGGTGCTGGGGCGAATGCGGACCAGGAGCGAGGCAGTGCGCGAGCTGGAGGAGCGCATCCGCATGCGGATGGACGACCTCGCAGCCATGACCGAGTTGAGCCGGCGAGCGCTCGAGTACGCCGATCTCGACACGCTCTTCGGCGAGGCGGTCGCGCTCCTGGCCGGGGCGCTCCGCGCCAAATACTGCACGGTGCTGGAGTTGCTTCCGGACGGCGACGCGCTCCTGCTGCGGGCTGGCGTGCCGGGCTCGTCGGCCACGCAACGGTTCCGGCTGGCTCCGAGTCGCAGGGGGGCTACACGCTGCTCCGGTCCGAGCCGGTCGTCATCGAGGACCTGGCAACCGAGACGCGCTTCCGCGCCCCCTCCCTGCTCACCGACCACGGTGTCGTGAGCGGGATGAGCGTCGTCATCGAGGGCAAGGACACACCGTTCGGCGTGCTCGGCCTGCACACCTCCGTCCAGC
>SMUZ01059556.1_pt1 | contig 19507 bp, 18 predicted proteins | sample 2456421 | NCBI WGS metagenome assembly SMUZ01 (sample SAMN11095932, study PRJNA526329) | marine sediment metagenome | biome: Marine sediment; feature: Surficial sediment; material: Deep marine sediment; isolation source: Hadal surficial sediment | place: Pacific Ocean | collected 2014-11 | depth... | reverse complement strand
CGCCGGATCGGTTGCAGGTCTCGTTTCTCATGAGCGCACCCTCCCTGGCAAAATGTCCGCAACCAACGGGTGCGGAGGTCGCCTTCGCGGGACGTTCTAACTCGGGTAAATCCAGCGTTCTCAATCGACTGACGGGTAATCGACATACGGCAAGGGTCAGCAAGACGCCCGGCCGCACTCAGTTACTGAATTTTTTCGACGTGCAGGACGGTGGTCGCGTCGTGGATCTACCTGGCTACGGATACGCCAAGGCTGGCCGTAAAGCTCAGCAGAAATGGCAGAGTGCCGTTAACGAATACCTCTCTTATCGCGACAATCTCACCGCTGTTGTATTAGTGACGGATATCCGCCACCCCAATCAACCCTATGACAGCGAACTCATCAACTGGAGCGCAGAATCGGAACTGCCTCTGTTGGTCCTGCTCAACAAGGCAGACAAGCTAAAACAAAGCGCACGGATTAGCGCGTTGCAATACGTCCGCAAGACGGTGAAGTGTTTTCCCCACGTCAACGTGATGTGTTTTTCGGCATTCTCCGGGTTAGGCCAGACAGAAGTGCTGGCAACAATCCATGGGTGGCTCAAATAGCAGTAGCGAACTATTTCTGGAAGGACGCTAGTGAGCCTCGTCCCAGTTGTCACCCACCCCCACATCGACGACGAGCGGCACCGTCAGTTCCGCCGCACCTTCCATGAGACTCGTTACCACACTGGATAATTCAGTCACTTGATCCTCCACCACCTCGAACACGAGCTCGTCATGAACCTGCATGATCATCTTCGCGTTGATTGAACTCTCAGCCAGCCAGGCGTCCACGGTGAGCATCGCACGTTTAATCACGTCTGCCGCCGAACCCTGCATTGGTGCGTTGATGGCAGCGCGCTCCGCCGCTTGACGGCGTTGCATGTGGCGAGCGTTGATCTCTGGAAGATATAACCTTCTCCCGAATACCGTCTCTACATAACCCTGATCGTGAGCTATCGCCCGCGTTGTTTCCATGTACCTACGGACCCCGGGGTAGCGCTCGAAGTAACGATCTATGTATTCCTGAGCCACCGCTCGGGAGATATGGAGCTGACGGGCAAGGCCAAAAGCGGACATACCATAGATCAGTCCGAAATTAATCGCCTTCGCGTTCCTGCGCTGCTCGCTTGAAACCTCATCCAGCGAGCATCCGAAGACTTCAGCAGCCGTCGCGGTGTGTATGTCCAGTTCAGCGGCGAACGCCGCAAGCAATCCAGCGTCGTCCGAAAGATGCGCCATGATTCGCAGCTCGATCTGCGAATAATCCGCAGCCACCAGCTTGCTCCCTGGTGGCGCGACAAACGCCTGGCGGATACGGCGCCCTTCTTCCGAGCGGATCGGGATATTCTGCAGGTTGGGATCTGTTGACGATAACCGACCAGTCGCTGCAACCGCCTGGCGATAGGATGTGTGGATCCTCCCCGTTTTCTGGTTGATCTCAAGTGGCAGCTTGTCGGTATAGGTGGACTTTAGTTTTGCGAGACTGCGATATTCGATAATGGTGCGAGGCAGCTCAAAGTCTATCGCCAGGTCCTGAAGCACTGGTTCAGCCGTGGATGGTTTACCTTTTGGCGTCTTCTTGAGTACCGGTAGTTCGAGTTTCTCGTATAGGATCGCCTGGAGTTGTTTGGTGGAATCCAGGTTGAACTCCTCCCCCGCAAGAACCCACGCCTGTTCTTTCAGCGCACCTATCCGAATGTCGAGCTCCCGACTTTGCTCCTTGAGCAAACCGCCATCCACCAGCGTGCCTTGTCTCTCCATGCGCGAGAGAACGGGCACCAGTGGCAGTTCGATGTCCTTAAAAACCGCAACGAGCGCGTCGATTTTGGTGAGTTCAGACCACAATTTCTGATGCAGTTGGAGCGTGACGTCTGCTTCTTCTGCCGCAAATTCCACAGCCTCATCGACGGGAATCTCATTGAAGGTCAGTTGTTTGGCGCCTTTACCTGCAATGGCCTCGTAGCGGATCGTTTTCTGGCCGAGGTACTTCTCGGCGAGCGCCTCGGTGTTGTGACGATTCCCGACGCTGTCAAGTACATAGGATTCCAACATCGTGTCGTAGCCAATCCCTTTGAGCTCAATGTCATATCGTGCCAGCACGCTCAGGTCATATTTGCTGTTCTGCGCAACCTTGATGGTGCCGGGGTCCTCCAGAAGCGGTTTGAGTACCTCGAGTACCTCGCTTAAGGAAAGCTGCGAGGGGGCGCCGACGTAGTCGTGGCCCACCGGCACATAGGCCGCCTCTCCGGCCTCGGCAGAAAAAGAAAATCCCACGAGATCCGCGTTCATGTAGTCGTCGCTAGACGTCTTCACAGCAAACGCAAAAAGCTCGGCAGATGCCAAACGCTGCACCCACTTAGCGAGGTCGGCAATATTATCCACGCAGTGATAGTTGCGCTCGGCTGTTGCCGTTCTCGGCTGCGATTCACCCTCACCCGAGCCTGCTACCTCATCGAGCCAGGCTTTGAATTCGAACGTGGTGTACAGGTCTTGCAATTGAGCAGTATTCGGCCGCGGCGTCTTGAGATCGTCGATGCCGACCTCTAACGGCACATCACACTTTATTGTGGTGAGCTCACGAGACAGCGGTAGCTGCTCCAGGGCGTCGCGTAGATTCTCTCCAACCTTACCTTTTATCAGCGGTGCATTGGCGATGACCTCATCGAGGCTACCGTACGTGTTGAGCCATTTAGCAGCAGTTTTTGGTCCCACTTTCGCCACCCCGGGAATGTTGTCCACGGAGTCTCCCATCAGCGCAAGGTAGTCGATGATCAACTCTGGCGGGACCCCAAACTTCGCAACGACTCCATCACGATCCATCGGTGTGTCACTCATCGTGTTCACGAGCGTCACATGATCCGAGACGAGCTGCGCCATGTCCTTGTCGCCAGTGGAAATGATCGTCCGACGCTTGGCAATTGTTGCTTCGGTTGCGAGCGTACCGATGACGTCGTCCGCCTCAACACCGGGCACGGCGAGCAACGGCAGACCGATGGCTCGAATGATGTCGTGAATGGGTTGGATCTGCTCGCGCAGATCAACGGGCATCGGCGGGCGGTTGGCTTTGTATTGTGCAAAGAGGTCGTCGCGAAACGTTTTGCCAGGCGCGTCGAATACCACGGCGATGGGGCTGCCAACATAATCTTTTGCGAGCTTACGCAGCATGCTGATGACTCCCCGGATCGCACCGGTCGGTCTGCCGTCGGTGGTTCTGAGCTCCGGAAGCGCGAAGTAAGCGCGAAACAGATATGACGAACCATCGACAAGTATTAATGGCAGGTCGGTTTCAGGTTCCGCTTCCTGGCCTTTTTTCGTTACCATTTCCAACCAGATTCCTTCACCATTCTGTTGTTATGTGGCTTTTGAACTCGACACTATTACAGCAGGCTTTTCGGCATGCAAACCCGGTCTGTAGCGGCGCCGGTTGCCCCAGGAAATTGCCCGTCTGGACAATGTTTCTTTGCGGCATGGTATCTGCCCTGCTCTGTACCCACAGCGCGCTTGCGGCACCTGCATCGCCGCTCGAAGACCTCAAAGGCCCGGATGTCACTATCATTGTCGGTGAGGCGCGCACCGTTTACGAGTTCCGCCAGAATGGTGAACTGCGCATGGTAAAGATCGTGCCGAAATGGGGTAAACCATATTATCTGGTACCGCGCGATCGCACGACCGGGTTCGGCAATCTCGAACGAGCAGAGACGCTGTTGCCCAGTTGGGTCATCATTGAGTTTTAGCAGTCTGCGCGGCAGAAAAGATTATTCATGAACAAACTACTGCGATCGCCAATAACGAGTTTGTCATGAACGCCGTCACTCAACTCGATGTGCTCCATCTCGAGCAGACCATTGCCCGTTATGACATCGGCGAGCTGATTCGCTACTGGCCCGCGACCAATGGAATCGAAAACAGCAACTATTTCCTGCGCTTGAGCCGGGAAAATTCCGAACGCGAGTATGTGCTCACTATCGTTGAACAGCCTTCTCATTCAGGGGCCGCATACGTATCTTTGCTGGATGCCTGCTTCGAAGCCGGGCTACCGGTAGCCAGTGTGATCCGTAACGCCGAAGGCAACCCATATGACGAACTGGCGGGCAAGCCGGTGTTATTGGCACGGCGGCTGGCCGGTAGGCACCCACATAACCCAATCGTGAAACAGATAGAAGCACTGGCACGTTTTACCGCGCGTTTCCATCTTGCGACCGCAAGATTGGAATTTCCGGTACCCGATTACCCACGCGATGCCGACTGGCTCCTCGATAAACTTGCCATCACCGAGGGCCGCCTGCCTTATACGAGCTACCGTTTGCTGGCAGATACCGTGGCTCGCGTAGCATCGCTGTTAACACGCCGCGATGTTAGGGGGTTGCCCAAAGGGGTCATTCACGGCGATCTTTTTCGCGACAACGTGTTGTTCAACGAACGGGGGTTAAATGGTGTGCTCGATTTCCATCATGCCGCCACCGGTTATCTCATCTACGATCTCGCGGTAATCGCCAATGATTGGTGTACCGATGCCAACGGCACGCTGGATCCTGAACGAACAGTGGCGCTAATGCGCGCCTACAACAGGCTCCGTCCACTCACCCGACACGAACTCTGGTTTTTTCCGAGCTTCACCCTCTATGCCGCGGTTGCGTTCTGGCTATCCAGGCTTTCGGTGGCCCTGCAGGCACAGAGCGCTGGCAACCTGCGATTCAACAATCCGGAAGAGTTTCAGCGCATCGTGCAGCAGCATTCTGCTCACTCGTTCTATCTCGACGAACGGCTACTGAACTTCGAGTAATACAACGGCAAACCAGTTACGCTCGTCCGTCCAGACGGACCTGACAGCAAACCCGGCGGACTCGGCAAGCGCCTGGAATTCTTCGAGATGGTACTTGTAGGAATTTTCGGTGTGGATGGTTTCATCCCGGGCGAACTCGACGATTTCCGTGCCCAGGGTGACTTGTTGAGCTTTGCGGCTACGCAGATACATTTGCACGCAGCCGAGGTCCTCGTTGTAGACCGCTTCATGGGTAAATTCATCAATCGCAAAATTGGCACCCAGCGCATCATTGAGATGTTTTAGCAGGTTCAGGTTAAATTCCGCCGTGATCCCTTGAGAATCGTCGTACGCAGCCTCCAGGATTTCTGGAGCCTTTTTCCGGTCGACGCCGATGATCAGCTGGGCTCCCGGACCGAGATTGCGGGCGATATTCGATAGAAATGTCACCGCGTCCGCTGGATCGAAGTTGCCAATACTCGATCCTGGGAAAAAACCAACCCGGTTCCAACCATTAGCAATCTCCGGCAATTCGAAAGGTTGGGTGAAATCCGCGCAGATCGGATAGACGCTCAACCCGGGAAAATCGCGATGCAGGGCTCTCGCGTTGTTCCGCAGATGGTCTTTGGAAATATCCACGGGCATGTAAGCTTCCATGTGCACCGTTTCCAATAACTTGCGAATCTTCTGACTGGATCCGCTGCCGTACTCCACTACACAGGTTCCGTCCCCGATAACGGCCGCTATATCATCACCATATCTGTCGAAGACGTTCATCTCCGTTCGCGTCAGGTAGTACTCGGGAAGTTCGGTGATGGATTCGAAAAGTGCCGAACCCTGCTCGTCGTAGAAGTACTTTGGCGCGATCCGCTTTTCTTGCGCGCGTAACCCGGCGACGATCTCCTGATGCATGTCTTGCCTGGCGGGCTTGAGATCGAAGAACTGATAATCGCCAAGGACCATTTTGTTAGAGGTCATGGGCCAGTCTTATACCGCTGAATTGCCAACGGTCCTGGGGATAGAAAAAATTGCGATAGCTCGCTCGAACGTGGTTGCACGGGGTAACGCAGGAACCACCTCGCAACACCAACTGATTGCTCATGAATTTGCCGTTGTATTCGCCGAGGGTACCTGCGGGTGGGCGATAACCTGGATACGGTGTGTAGGGACTGGCCGTCCACTCCCACACGTCACCAAAAAGTTGCGTGCAGGTCCTTTGCAAACGGGTGCCAACGGCGGGTCGTGATGGCAACGGATGCAGGGTGTGAGTCTCAACAAAGTTGCCCTCCTCATTGTCATCTGGTGTGATACCGACCGTTCGTTCGTCCTTTTCTTTACGTTGGCGCAACTGGCTCTTGTGGACCTCTCGCTCAACTTGGGCAGCTGTTTCCCATTCCTGCTCCGTTGCTAGTCGGTAGCCGGCCCAGCGAGCATAGGCATCGGCTTCGTAATAACACACATGCGTCACCGGTGCGGCCATCTCGAGCTTTGCGAGCCCGCCCAGTCGATACTCGAGCCACTTTTCATCCGCTTTCAGCCAGTACAGTGGGGTGCACAATAAGTCATGTTGCACGACAGATCGGCGCTGCAACAGCCAGTTCCAGCCATCGCTCAGCCAGAGCTCTGGACGCTGGTAACCGGCGTCCTCGATGAACTCCAAATACTCGGCGTTCGTCACCACCCGGTCTGCCAGAGCAAAAGGGCCAACAAGCACCTCGTGACGAGGCAATTCGTTGTCGAAACAGAAACCCCCGTCGGCACCAATCCATACCTTTGCCTTTGCGGTAGAGAAGGAACTGAATGTGAGGTTGGTGGTTTCCGCACTTATCCGCGATACCGCAAGGTCATCACGGTAAGCCGGATAAAGCGGGTTGTGGCCCAGGTTGTACTTCACGTCGGTTAACAACAGCTCTTGATGCTGTTGCTCATGGTTGAGTCCCAGCTCAATACGCCCAGCCACTTGCGCATCTGTCGAACTCAACAGGCTCTGCATTGCGTCGTCCACATAGCGGCGGTATGCATAGATTTCAAGAACGGTGGGACGTGAGAGCGATCCCCGCCGTTGCCGCGGGAAGGGATCACCCACGCCGTTGTAATAGGAGTTGTACAGATATTCAAAGCGGGGATGGAAAACCTTGTAACCAGGCTGGAACGGTTTGAGCAAAAAGGTTTCAAAAAACCAACTCGTGTGGGCAAGGTGCCATTTTGGCGGGCTTGCGTCGTCCATGGGTTGCACGCCAAAATCTTCGACCGCAAGTGGCTCACACAATGTTTCGCTCTGCGCGCGAACACGAGCAAATTCAGTAGTCAGGTCCTGTTCCCGGGCATACTCGACTTCGATATCAAGCTCCCTACCTGTGTGACTGTCCATTACCCCCTCGAACACCCCCCTATATTCCTTTTTGCCGCCCCCCAGCCAGACTAGAAAGATGCCGCCAGCGAGCGATAAGTGAGCACCACGGTATCAACCTGATGGGGCATCTTGATGAAGCCATGATAGTGACCCATGGGATTGACGATGACGATGTGTGTCGAGTGGGTGACCTGGTAACTCTCTTCTGCGCCGGGCAGCTTAGCAAACGCAACGTGGAGCTGCCGTGCCAACCGCGCAAGATCACCCGACTCGCCCCCAACGCCGATGAAGTTTGCCGAAAAGGCGCTCACATACCTGCCTAACGTTGCGATGTCGTCCCGTTCCGGGTCCACCGTAATGAGCACCCCCTTAAAGCCACTCTCATATTCCGAGTTGCCCTGATTTATTAGACGTTCGGCCTGAGCCAACACCGACAGGGTGGTCGGGCATATATCCGGACAATTTGTGAAACCGAAAAATATGAAAGACCAGCTTCCCACCAGATCCGCCAGTTCGAACGGCTCGCCGTTATGCGCCAAGAGCGAAAACGGAGCGATTTCCCTGGGACGCGGAAACACGGTCACGTCCCGTTCACGCAACTGCTCTAGGGATAACGGGGGTGTACGAGTGACGCTGTAAACGAGCATCCCCAATACGATGACGACGAAGGCCAGACAAAGCGATACGGTTTTTTGCAACCCGGTCATCAGTTCACCAACCGCCTGTTTATTAACACTTAAGTTGTGAGTTCGAACAACGGCATTACACCCCCGGCGACCACAAAATAATGGTCGATCAGCAAAACGGCAAACAGCGCCATCAGGTAAATAATGGAGTATTTGAAGGTCTCTATGGGCGCCCGCGGATTCTTATTTATGAGCAACACGACAGCCCAATACACGAACCCCGCTCCCAGACCGATCGCGCCCGCGAGATAAAGCCAACCGCTCATGCCGATAACAAACGGCAGCAGGCTGACGACCAGTAGAATCAGGGTGTAGTAGAAGATGTGCAACCGTGTGTAGGCCTCACCGTGCGTAACCGGCAACATGGGTACGTCGACCGAGGCGTACTCCTCCTTGCGGTCCAGGGCCAACGCCCAGAAGTGCGGCGGTGTCCAGGCAAATATGATCAGCACGAGGAGCAGGGCACCCGGCTCCACGCTGTTGGTGACCGCGGCCCAACCGAACAACGGGGGTGCTGCGCCGAAGAGCCCGCCAATGACAATGTTCTGTGGCGTCGCACGTTTGAGAAAGAGGGTATAGATGATTCCATAGCCCACCCACGAGCCAAGATTCAGCCACGCGGTAAGCGGATTCACCAGAAAGTACAACAACAACATGCCGAGAACACCCAACACCATTGAGAAGGCAAGGCCCTGAGCGGTACCTATCCTGCCCATGGCAACCGGGCGAGCCTGAGTACGTGCCATACGGGCATCGATTTGTGCATCAGCGATGTGATTGACTGCTGCAGCCGAGCCAGCGACAAGCCCGATACCGACAAGCCCAAAGACAATAACGTCCAGGGGCACCATGCCCGGCACTGCCAGGAACATACCAGCCAGAGCACACAACAACATGAGCAGCACCACTCTGGGTTTGCACATCTCCAAATAGTCGCGCCAGCTGGCGACCGGTACTGTCAACTCACTCAACGACCCGCTCCTCCCGAAAAGCGCGATAGCTTACAGTAACCATCGCGAGCAACAATAGTGCCCCTACCGCGTTGTGTAAGGTGGCAACGCCGAGCGGCAACAACCAGATAACATTTCCTACGCCTAAGAAGATCTGCCCGGCCAGTATGACAGCCAACGGCCAACCGAGCACGGAACCGGAACGAATTAGCCGGAAGGTCAACGCACCAACGACGATCAACACGAACACAGCGCCGAGGCGGTGACCTACCTGAATGGCCACGCGAGCCTCACTGTCTAACAGTCCACCCAGATAGTTTGGTCCGACGGACTGCAAAAAGTTGAAACCGGCCGCGATATTCATCTGTGGCCACAACGATCCGCGACAGGTCGGAAAGTCCGCACAGGCGAGCGCCGCATAGTTGGACGTGACCCAGCCACCCAATGCGATCTGCATGATGACCAATCCCAATCCGATCCAGATATGGGGTAATAAACCGCCACGCCCTATGCGCCAACCCCTACCCACACCCAGCCGCAGACACATCAGCCAGAGCAGGCTCAACGTGGCGAACCCCCCCAGTAAGTGTGCTGTGACGACCTGCGGCCAGAGTTTCAAGGTAACTGTCCAGGCTCCAAAAGCGCCCTGGGTTATGACTAAAACGAGCAGAAAGATCGGCAACTTCAAGGGAATGTCTGCCTGCCGGTTCGCGACAACCAGCCCGGCAACGATCAGCACAAAAAGCCCGAGCGTCGTAGCAAAATAGCGGTGGATCATTTCCCACCAGGCTTTGTCTGCTTCCACCGGGGCATCCGGAAACCGCGCTTCGGCTAGCCCCAACTCCTGAGCGGTTTCCGGCACGGTTAGAAACCCGTAACAACCCGGCCAATCAGGGCAACCGAGGCCGGCATCAACCAGGCGCGTAAACGCCCCAAGAACGACAACAACAACTGCCAGGGCAACCCCCGACGCACAAAGGAAAAGCAGACGTTTTCTAACCAATTTGAGAAACCTTCAACAATCTTTTCAAATCATCCAATACCGGACTACCGGCATCAATCAACGGATACCACAGCACGAGGTTACCAATGGGATCCACGATGTAAACACCACGGCTGAGTTTGCTCAGCGACCCCGTTAGCCTGACAAGCTGTGGATACTGCTCATGCAGCCATGCGCTCACTGCAAGCCTGTCAGCCGAGGTCAAAAAAGCACGGCGGATTCGAACCGCATCTTTGTTCAACAACACGTGTAACTGCCGCAGCTGTCTGAGTGCGTGCTGGCACTGTTGCTCGCATGCGCCAGGCTCCACCACCCAAAGCCACCAGACCTCATCAGGCGCAAACCCATGACCCTGCTCGTCTGTGAGTGCCACATCGTCTGCGGTCATGGGTGGCAGGACGAACTGACCTTGATTGGTCGTCCCCCACACCCCCCCGTTGCTCACCACGACAAACAGGCCCCATGCACCCACGAGTGACATTACCGCAACACCAAATAGGAGCATCAGCTGACGGCGACCACGGGTTTGCGATTCAGCCACCACGTTTCAACCCAAAAAACACATACCCAACAATCAGTACGATCGCCAAACCAAACCACTGCGCGGCATAGCCGAGGTGACGCTCTAGGCCTACGCCGGTGTATAACCTCACCGGCTTCATTACCCCTGGCTGTCCCGCCTCCAGACGGATCTCCACGGCTTCGGTATTGTCGAGGGCGGCAGCCATGCGAGCAACGTTCATCCTTTGCACGCGTTTTGGCCAGGTCTCCGGCCACACATCCTCCGCCAACAGTGGAATCAGCCCGAGTTGCGGCCAGACAATTCCGGTAAGGGTCACCGGCCCTTCCACCGACCCAACCTCCGGCAAGTGTTCGCGTACCGGTGGGGCCTGGACCCAACCTCGGTTGACGAGCCAACGTCGACTGTCGTCCGCGAGAAAGCTCGCAATGATCCAGTAACCTGGCCTGCCTTGGACCATCTGATTGTCCAGCAGAAAGTACCGGTTCAACTCGAAGACGCCCTGCAGGCGAACGTGCCGATACTCCATGCCCTCCATTGATTCTGGAACCGCCACGGGTAACATGCCCAGCCGTTCGAAGACGAGTTCCTGGCGATCGCGTTTTTCGTCAGCACGACCAATCTGCCAGAAGCCGAGGCTCGCTAACAATGGTAGAAAAACCGCGACGAACGCCGTCATCTTCCAACCGGGGGACCATCGCTTGGAGTACGCTACTTTTTGCACGTGCGGGTTAGTGTCATGCTGAAGATTCTCATACTCGTTCTTCTGGCGGCTGTAGTAATCAGCCTTTTCAGCGGGTTGGTGTTTCTATTCAGCGATAGCGACCGCAACAACGCCAAGCGGACGTTATACGTTCTGGGATACGGATTACCCTCGCTGCCGCGCTGCTGTTGACCATCTTCTACGGATTCTATTCCGGAGAGCTGGAGTTCGGCAAAAACGCCCCTTGGCACCAACGTCCGTCGGCCGAATCCCTGGACTAGCCAACACCAATCACTCTGGTTAGGAACCAGCTTAGCTACATCACGTAAACGAATATAAACAACCCCGCCCAAACCACATCGACGAAGTGCCAGTACCAGGAAGCTGCTTCAAACCCAAAACAATCGTGCGCCTTAAAGTGGCCACGGGACGCACGCACCAATTGCATCAACAGGATGAATGCCCCTAACGTCACATGGAAGCCGTGAAAGCCTGTAAGAAGGAAAAATGTTGATCCGTAGATACCACTCGAGAGGGTAAGCCCGAGTTCCTGATAGGCTTCGACATACTCTTCCACCTGCAGGAATAGAAAAACGCCAGCCAGCGCCACCGTAATGGCGAGCCAGGCCACAAACTTGGTGCGCGCTTCGGCTTTGATCGCGGTATGCGCAAAGTGCACGGTGACGCTGGAAGTGAGCAGAATCACCGTGTTCCAGAACGGCAGGTAAGAACCCCAGTTCATGATCCCGGGCGAAGCCATGCTGGCGCCTGGATTCTCAAACACACTCGGATCGGGATTATTTACTACCGGCCAGACCGCTTCGAATTCCGGCCACAGATACTCGCCGGTAAACGCTTTGGCGCCCTCGCCACCCAACCAGGCAACCGCGAGATTGCGCGCATAAAACAGCGCGCCGAAAAACGCGGCAAAAAACATCACTTCTGAAAAAATGAACCAACTCATGCCCCATATGTACGAACGCTTGAGCTGCGCGTTGGCAAGGCCCTGCTGATTCTCTTCGACCACCTTGGCAAACCAGACAAACAGCACCACCGCCAGGACGATGGCTCCGGTGTAAACCAACAGGTGGCTCGGTTCGGTTCCTGCCTTGAGATCGTTCAGCAACGTGCCCAATCCGACGACGAGACAAAAAATGCCGAGTGCCGCACCTATCGGATACCAGCTATTGTGTGGGACGTAATAAATGGATTGATCGGGTGGATTACTCATAGCCCGCTACTCCGAGCCTTCGCTTCCGGCAACCGAAACACGCGCCGCGAAGTTCGTCACATCAAACAACTCGTAACTCAAAGAAAGCGTTTGCACGTTTTTCGGTAGCTCTTTCGCGATGATGAATCTCATCGGCATCTCCAGGAGTTCACCGGGTTCCAGTACTTGTTGCTCAAAGCAGAAACACTCTGTTTTGTGGAAGTACTGTGCCGCGCTCGGTGGCACCACTGAGGGCACAGCTTGACCAATCATGCGTCGGTCGGTCGTGTTGCGTACAAAAAAATTCATCTGCCTAAGCTCTCCGGGATGTACCCGCACCCCCCCTTTCTCCGCCCAGAATTCCCAGGGCATACCGGCATTGGTGTTGGTGGTGAAGTTCACCTGAATGAGCCGGCTCTTGTCAGGCTGGACCGTTGCCGGGTCGTATGCGTAGGCGCCACCCGTCCTGCCACCGAGCCCTGTGACTTCACATAACAAATCGTACAACGGCACGAGGGCAAACCCGAAGCCGAACATGCCAACCACGATGAGCGCAAGCTGCCATGCGGTTTTGCCATTGCGTTGCTGAAGTGAGATAGCCGTTGAATCGGCAGCTGGTTTGCGCATTACGAGTGAGCCTCGATCTCTGTCACCCGGGGTGGGTGGGTGAAGGTGTGGTAAGGCGCGGGTGATGGCAGCGTCCACTCGAGACCGTGCGCGCCCTCCCAGACCCGATCCGTTGCCGGCTCTCCGCTCTTGATGGCCTTGATGACCACGTACAAGAACAGCAGCTGCGAGAAGCCGAACACGTATGCGCCGATGCTCGACACCATGTTGAAATCCGCAAACTGCAAGGCGTAGTCGGGTATGCGGCGCGGCATTCCGGCAAGCCCGGAAAAGTGCTGTGGAAAAAAGGTGACATTCACACCCACAAACGACAGCCAGAAATGCAGCTTGCCAAGGCTTTCGTCGTACATCCGTCCGCACCACTTTGGCAGCCAGTAGTAAACGGCGGCAAGGATGGAGAACAGTGAACCCGGCACGAGCACGTAGTGAAAGTGGGCCACCACGAAGTAGGTATCGTGGTATTGATAATCCGCCGGTGCTATGGCGAGCATCAGGCCCGAGAACCCGCCAATGGTGAACAGGACAACAAACGCGATTGCAAACAACATCGGCGTCTCGAACGTCATGGCACCGCGCCACATGGTAGACACCCAGTTGAATACCTTTACCCCGGTAGGCACCGCAATGAGGAGGGTTGCGTACATGAAAAAAAGCTGACCCGCCAGGGGCATGCCAACAGTGAACATATGATGCGCCCATACCGTGAAGGACAGGAACGCGATACTGGCCGTGGCGTACACCATCGAGTCGTAGCCGAACAATGGCTTACGAGCGAAGGTGGGGATGATCTGGGAGATGATCCCGAACGCCGGTAGGATCATGATGTACACCTCCGGATGACCAAAAAACCAGAAGATGTGCTGGAACATGACCGGGTCGCCACCACCCGCGGCGTTGAAGAAACTGGTCCCAAAGTGAATGTCGAACAACATCATCGTCACCAGCCCCGCGAGTACGGGCATGACGGCCAACAGCAGATACGCCGTGATCAGCCAGGTCCACACGAACAGCGGCATCTTCATCAAGGTCATGCCGGGTGCGCGCATGTTCAAGATAGTCGCGATGATGTTGATGCTGCCCATGATCGACGAGGCGCCCATCATGTGTATGCCCAGGATGAAGTAAGTCACGGTGTCCGGTGCATAGGTTGTCGACAGCGGGGCATAGAAAGTCCACCCGAAATTTGGCCCACCACCCTCCATGAAGAGCGTAGAGATCAGCAGCCCAAAAGCCAGCGGCAGAATCCAGAACGATAGGTTGTTCATCCGCGGCAGCGCCATGTCGGGCGCTCCGACCATCATCGGCACCAACCAGTTCGCCAAGCCGACGAAGGCCGGCATGATTGCACCAAAAACCATGATCAGCCCATGGTTGGTTGTCATCTGATTGAAAAACGCCGGCTCGATGAACTGCAGACCCGGTTCAAAAAGCTCGGTACGAATCACCAGCGCCATAGTGCCGCCGATCAGCAACATGATGAAGCTGAACCACAGGTACAGAGTTCCGATGTCTTTGTGGTTGGTCGTCAACAGCCAGCGGGCAATGCCTCGGTCGGGTACCACTTCGTGATGAGCGTCGTGATCGTGGTCCAAGTCCTGCCCGGCTAAGATGATATCGCTCATGGATTACTTAACCTCACCGGCAATCAGGTTGATGACATCGCGGGGTTGCACGACGTCAGCCGCGTCGTTCCCCCAGGCGTGACGTTCGTAATGCACCACCGCAGCAAGCGCTACCGCATCGAGCTGGTTGCCGAAGGCCTGCATGGAAGTTCCGGGTACACCTTCATAAACCAAACGGATGTGCGCATACCTGTCTCCCATTGTTATCGCGCTGCCATCCAAGGCGGGAAATACCGGTGGTACACCTTTGCCGTTCGGCATATGGCAGGTCGCACAGAAAGTGTTGTACACCTGCTCCCCTTCGGCCATCAGTTCATCGGCAGTAAAGGTTTTGGACAATGCTTCTTTGCGCGCTTGTGCTTGTCGAACCTGCTCGCCATACCAGGTGTCGTATTCTTTTTCGGGCAGCACCTCGACAACAATCGGCATGAATCCGTGGTCTTTCCCACACAGTTCTGTGCACTGACCCCGATAGATGCCGGGTTGGTCGACAATCGTCCATAGCTCGTTGAGCATCCCCGGCACCGCATCGCGTTTGATGCCGAAATCCGGCACCCACCAGGCATGGATGACGTCTTCGGCAGTGATTAAGAAACGGACCTTTCGATTAGCGGGGATTCGCAACGGGTTATCCACTTCCAGAAGATAGTTTTCACCTTTAACCGAGCGATTGTGGATCTCATCCGTCGGCGTGGCCAGATTGCTGAAAAAGCCGAAGGTTTCGTTGTAATCCGCGTCGAGATACTTGTATTGCCACTTCCATTGATAACCCCGCACTTCCACGGTCATGTCTTCTCCGCCCGTGTCATACATCTCAATTAAGGCCTGGGAGGCCGGCCAGGCCATCGCAATAAGAATCAACGTCGGAATCATCGTCCAGGCGATTTCAACCGAGGTGCTTTCATGAAATTGAGCGGGTTCAACACCGCGCGACTTACGGTGACGAAGGAGCGACCAGAAAATAGCGCCGAAAACCACGACCCCGATTACGACGCAGATCCAGAAGATCAACATGTGTAATTCGTAGATGGTGTTGCTGATACCGGTGACACCGGAAGTCATATTCAGGCTGTCTGCCCAAGCATTGCCCGCGAGGAGGGCCGCTGTAAGGCCGATACATCGTCCAAGCCAGTTTTTCTTCACCTTTACACCTGTTTTGGCCGCGATCCGCGCCCGGCGAGCTTTCATCTATCGGGGTTACGCCGTAAACGCGCAACCTGACCGCGATTGACACCACGGGTTTCGAGCAAACAACAGTGACTTTCGTTTGACCCCATTAAGACCGTCTGACTTGCCGAGTCCCAACGGCGTGGCGCATTGTAACAACTCAGGTCTATCTCGAGAAAGCGCGTGTAACCAAACCACTGCAAATGTGCTAGCTAAGTTTAGTCGGAATTGACAGATTTGCCGGGGTCGAGAATGCGAATGGGCGTTTTCTTGTTATCCGCTTTCTCGTGATCGGCCTTTTCGATGGTGGAAGAACCAAGTCGGGTACGGGGCTCTGGACTTGCACCCAACGATTGCTCATCGCTGAACCCACACTCGACGCAGCGGCGTCGTTCCTTACCGGGCAGGCCGTCAACCATCTCCACAACGATGCGGTCCATGGTTCGACACCTTGGACAGACGGCTCCCGCGATGAACCTGGGTTTTTCCCGCTTCAACGAGCGCGCTCTCTCATCAGCTCAGTCAACACCTGATCCGTCTCGGGATGAACTCCGCGCCACAAATAAAACGCAGCGGCTGCCTGTTCTACCAGCATACCTAGTCCATCCAGCGCGCGCACCGCACCCGCTTGAGCGGCCCAACGGGTGAAAGGCGTACTGCTTCCATAAACCATGTCGTAACAAACCGCCTGGCGAACAACCGATGCGTCAATGAGATCACCCGTTCCCTGCAGACCTGCCGAGGTACCGTTGATGACCAGGTCATAAAAGCCGGCCACCTCACCCAAACCAACCCCGGTAATCTCGCAGCCCACCTCTGCATATTCCTCCGCCAATCGAACTGCCAGCGTCAGTGCCTTGGAAACCGTGCGGTTGGCAATGACCAGCCGCGCTGGATTTTCGGCGAGTAAACGCCGTATAACGCCCAATACCGCACCCCCGGCACCAAGCAGCAGAACTTGCTTGCCTTGGATCTGCAGCCCCTGGTTGTGTAAGAGGTCTCGTACGAGGCCGATACCGTCGGTGTTGCAGCCAAGGGACTTGCCATCCTCGAGCACCACTGTGTTGACCGCCCCCGCCGCACGGGCTTCGTCGTCAAGCTCATCCACCCAGTCGTGTGCCTGGGTTTTGAAAGGAACCGTCACGTTGAACCCTCTGGCCCCACCAGCTGCAAACAATTCCACGGATTCGACAAATCCATCTAAGGGGGCAAGGCGTCGTTCGTAACGAAATGTTTCCCCGGTTTGTTGAGCAAAAAGCCCATGAATACGCGGCGACAGCGAATGTTCAATTGGGTTACCAACAACAGCGTAATTGTCCAACTAGGCTCCGCTCCTGATCAGTTCACCGTACAAAGTGCGAATTTCGCTCGGGCCGGAAAACCCGGACGTCTCCCCCGCGAGCACGTAGTCCACGTGACTTTTGAATACTGCAATTGCTCCAATGCGACTTCGCGTCGGTGGTTGGCCTGACAAATTGGCGGACGTTGAAACCAACGGGCCCGCGAACGCCGCACACAGCGCCCGCGCCTGGTCGTGGGCGGGTACCCGCACGGCAACGCTAGATCGGCCTCCCGTGACCCAGGCAGGAAATCGTTTCGATGGCAGGACCCAGGTTACTGGACCGGGCCACGATGCCCGCAGCTCCCCCACCTGCTCGTCACTCAAACTCAAGAGTTCCGGAGAGAAAGTTTCCACATCAGCACCAATGACAATCAGCCCTTTATCGATCGAGCGGCCTTTCAGATGCAGAATGGTGGCAACCGCCAACGGATCATATGGGTTGCAGGCAAGTCCCCACACACCTTCTGTTGCATGAAGGACGACACCGCCCCGTCTAAGAACCCGAGTGGCCTGGGCCAGGTGCCATCGCTCGGACGAGTTCAACTGCCTAATTCGTTCTGCAACCGCTCGTTTTGCGCCTGCACTTTCGCTCCGTTATCGTGACGATCTGCGCGGAGCTTCTCGGCAATGGTAGCGTCGCTAACCGCTAGAATCTGTGCGGCCAGATAGGCGGCATTTTTAGCCCCCGATTTACCAACCGCAACCGTAGCGACAGGTATTCCTCCTGGCATCTGTACCGTCGACAACAAAGCATCGAAGCCACTCAAGGGACCACTGTCAATCGGTACACCGATCACGGGTCTGATGGTGCGCGCGGCTACCGCACCCGCAAGGTGAGCAGCCATACCCGCTGCACAAATAAACGCAGCAGCGCCTCTTCCTTGAGCATCCACAACATAGTCCATCGTGGCTTGCGGCGTACGGTGGGCCGAGGTGATTTTCACTTCGTAATCGACGCCCAGTCGTTCGAGTACTTCGGTCGTGCCCTGCATGGTGGGCCAATCCGAAGCAGATCCCATAAGAATTGCAATCCAGCTCATTTGTGGTTCCTTCGCCTATGAGGTTTCACAGACCCTCCTCCGTATTTCGAGCACCGGTGAGTCCTTAACCGAAAGGGCGCCGAATATACCCCTCAGCCAGCCGCTGAACAAACCCCTCGAGCTCCAATTCAACCAGATAGCCGGTAACGCGTTCCGTGCTGACGCAACTTCCGTCGACTATCTCATCGAAGGTTGTCGGCTCAAACCGCACCGATTCGAGAATTTGCCTGAGCTCTCCAACAGGCATCGCTGGTTTGACAGAGTCTGAGTGACTGGAACTTGAATCGCTATCGGCCATGAGGCCCAGTGCCTCGATAATGTCGCCAGTGCCTTCGATCAGCGCGGCACCTTGTTTCAATAGCCGGTGACAGCCTGGGCTGTTGGCACTCCCCACCGGCCCAGGCACCGCCATTACCTCGCGACCCTGCTCCAGACCCAGGCGTGCCGTGATGAGCGAACCACTTCGCTCACTCGCTTCAACCACCACCACGCCCAGCGATAGACCACTGATCAGCCGGTTGCGCTCGGGAAATTGATGCCTCTGTGGCGATGCAAACGGCGCGTATTCGCTTAGTAAAAGCCCACCACTGAGCACGATCTCATGCGCCAGCGCGCTGTTTAGTCTGGGGTAGATGCGGCCGATACCGCTACCGAGCACGGCAATGGTTTGACCACCAAGCCTTTTGCACCCACGCAGGACGCCGCGATGCGCTGCGGAGTCGATTCCCCGGGCAAGACCACTAACCACCCCGATTCCAGTTCCGGCAAGCTCCTCAGCCAGGTGTTCTGCGATGTTCACCCCGGCAGCAGTACTGCGGCGCGAACCAACAATCGCGACGGCACGTGCTTTCGCAACATTCAGATCACCCCGGAAATACAGCAGCACAGGAGGGTCCGGTATTTCTCTGAGTAATGGAGGAAAACTGTCATCGAAATAGCCAACCGAATTGATCTGCTGCTCCTTACATTCCGATACAAGTGATTCGCTGCTGGGTGTGGGGGAGTCCGACAGGTGCTGCATAGCTTGTTCGGCATTCCCGAAGCGGGTCAACATCCCAAACACGGTGCGTCGGCTACACGACCCCAACAAGCACATCAACGCGCCGTGCTCCCGTGTAGGCGTTTTCTGGTCCCGCAAAGTAAATCGCCCCCCAATGCGTGGGAGGCGATCTTAGAAGAATGGTTACGCTCAAGCCGGTGGTGTTATCAGGCTACGATTGTGCGATATCAACCTACTGGTCTCATTTTTGAGACCGTTGCTAGTGCTCTGTCAAGGGTTGCGAACTTGGTCGTTGATCGACAAAGGCCTTTCCGCGGCAAGCACCAGCCCGTACGAGAGCTTCTCGAACGTTCTGAACACCATCAAGAGCCCTGCGCGTTCACTCGGCAGACGAATCGTTTCGTTGGCGATCCGGTCACGTGCCAGCGCACCACGTTTGTAGATCGCCAATACGTTACCAACTTCCAGACCTTCCCGCTCGCCTCGGTTGAGAACAACT
>SMUZ01068637.1_pt1 | contig 19529 bp, 16 predicted proteins | sample 2456421 | NCBI WGS metagenome assembly SMUZ01 (sample SAMN11095932, study PRJNA526329) | marine sediment metagenome | biome: Marine sediment; feature: Surficial sediment; material: Deep marine sediment; isolation source: Hadal surficial sediment | place: Pacific Ocean | collected 2014-11 | depth... | reverse complement strand
CTTTGGCTCTGGTTTAGGTTCTGCCTCCGGTTTTGGCTTTGCGTCTGCTTGCGGCTTTGGCTCTGGTTTAGGTTCTGCCTCCGGTTTTGGCGTCACTTCCGCCTGTGGCTTTGACTCTGCTTTAGCTTCTGGCTTCGCTTGTGGCGTCACTTCAGGCTGCGGTTTTACCTCAGGCCCGGTGTCCGGTTTTGCTGCCGCTTCTGCCTGCGGCTGTACGTCAGTCTGCGTTGCGGCGGCATCGGTTGCTCTTTCAGCATCTGTCCGTGCACTCGGCGGTCCGGCTTGCGTTGTGGTTTGTTTGGCGTTAAATTCCTGTTGCTGCAGCTCCTGCTCCGACCTGGGTGCTGCGGACTGTGTTGTACTGTCCTGTGCCGGTCGGTCTCCTGCACTGCGCCGTCGGCGACGACCGCCACGACTGCGCCGATTGCGCGATGGTCGCTTCGTCTCGTCGCGATTTTCATCCTGCTTCGGCGTCGTATTTTCCTGATTCTGCTGCTGCGGATCATCCTGCTGCTGCGAATCTTTGGCTTTGGCCTGCTGATTGCGACCTCTGTTACCGTCCTGCTTCTTCTGCGCAGGTTTCTTGCGTGAACGCTGGCGATTACCACTACCTTGCTGACGCTGCTCATTGCGGCTACGGCCACGTTGTTGTGAGCCGCGCGCGCGCTTATGTTGCGAGCCGCCGCGCCGACCACGCGATTGTTTTTGTTGTTTTTTCTTTTTGCCATCACTCGAAAACAGGTCAGTCAGCCATTTCCAGAATCCACCGGTCTTCTTGCGCTTCGGTGCAGGTGTCGCTGGTTTGATAACGTCGATCGCAGCTTCCTCAGCTTCCTTGCGTTCCTCGATGGATTGCGGTGCTTCGGGCTCCGGTCTCGCCTCGGCAAGGGCGTAGCTAACGCCTGAATTTTCAGGCATGTCAGCCTGGTCATCGCGTACGCGTCGAATATCGTAATGCGGCGTCTCAAGTGCCGGGTTGGCTACCAGTACAACCTGCATATCGTGGCTCGCCTCAAGGCTTTGCACCCAGTCGCGTTTTTCGTTCAACAAGTAGGTCGCTACTTCAACAGGTAGCTGAGCGATTACCTTCGCCGTACGTTCCTTGCGTGCTTCCTCACCGATGAGGCGCAAGATGGCCAACGCAAGTGATTCAACGCTGCGAATCGTGCCAATGCCGGAACAACGAGGACAGGTCTGGTGTGCCGATTCGCTGATCGACGGGCGCAGCCGTTGCCGTGACATCTCGAGCAAGCCAAAGCGCGTGATCTTCCCGATCTGCACGCGTGCGCGATCTTGTTTCACGGACTCACGCAGGCGGTTTTCAACATCGCGCTGATTCCGTTGCGGTCCCATGTCGATGAAATCGATAACGATCAGACCGCCGAGATCGCGAATTCGCAACTGCCGGGCAATTTCTGTGGCTGCTTCAAGGTTGGTGTTGAGTGCTGTCGCCTCAATGTCGCTGCCCTTGGTCGCACGGGCGGAGTTGATATCGATTGATACCAGCGCTTCAGTGTGGTCAATGACAATACTGCCGCCGGACGGCAGCGTAACCATATGTGAAAACGCGGATTCAATCTGGCTCTCGATCTGAAAGCGCGTAAACAATGGCACCGGGTCGTCGTAATACTTGAGCTTCTTGAGGTTGTGCGGCATCACGCTCGTGACTTGTTCGACGGCTTCCTTATAGGTGGCTTCGTCGTCAATCAGGATTTCGCCCACGTCGTTCGACAAATAGTCACGCAGCGCACGGGCCACGGCATTACTTTCGCGATACAGCAGGAAGGGTGCCGGCTTGATCAGGACGTGGTCGAGAATCGCTTGCCAGACCTGCAGCAGCGTCTCCATGTCCCAGGTCAATTCCTCAGAGCTGCGGTCAATACCCGCAGTGCGAAGAATCACACTCATCCCATCGGGAATATCGATCTCGTTCAGTGACTGTCTGGCCAGTTCGTGATCCTCGCCAACGATGCGTCGCGACACGCCGCCGGAACGAGCCTTGTTCGGTTTCAGAACAATGAAACGTCCTGCCAGGCTGACGAAGGTTGTTAAAGCAGCGCCCTTGTTACCGCGCTCTTCTTTGTCGATCTGGACAACGATGTCCTGACCTTCTTTTAGAACGTCCCGGATATTGGGTTTGCCGGACTCAACGGCCTTAACGAAATACTCGCTGGAGATTTCCTTTAACGGCAGAAAGCCGTGGCGGTCTGCGCCGTAGTCGACAAACGCAGCTTCGAGGCTTGGCTCGATGCGCGTGATCTTGCCCTTATAAATATTGGCTTTCTTACGTTCGCTCGAAGGTCCTTCGATGTTCAGATCGAACAGGCTCTGGCCATCGACCATGGCCATGCGCAACTCTTCTTCCTGAGTTGCATTGATTAGCATTCTTTTCATGTTGCCCTACTTGTAATTGATCAGAGGGCAGCGCTACGGAACTTGTAGCAAAGGCAAAGGCCGGGACAAAAGGGCAGGGAGCCGGGCGCACGTAGCTACGGCGCGCGGGAGCGCAAAAAATATGGCTCATTAGTTGTTGAAGAGCGTGAACCAGAGGGTTCGCGGCTCCGAAAACATCTATCATGATTTCCCTGCGGTCTTGCCGCTGTGGCGCTTGCCGGAATCCGTGCTTGCTGCCATTGAAATCGGGCCTCGCTTATTGCGGGACCGGGAAATAAAAAAATTGGCTTACGGCGACTGACACACATGTGCGGTGCCGTTGGCGGTAATATAACACAGGACCGGGTCTCATCAAGCTATTGATCATGCAAGAAAATTCATCAGGCAAGCCCGATGCAGTCGTCACCAAGGTCCGCAAAGTCAGTATTGACAGCGATCTGGCTGGCCAACGAATCGATAACTACCTGCGCCGCGAGCTGCCAGGCGTGCCCAAGGGACGCTTGTACCGGCTGTTGCGGCGCGGTGAAGTACGCGTCAATGGTGGTCGGATACGCGCGGAATACAAACTGCAGGAGGGCGACGAGGTTCGTATACCTCCGGTCCGGATCAATACCGAAGGAGCGCCGCCGCCCGCGAAACAGAGTGCTGCGATCCTCGATCATGTCTTGTTCGAGGACAAACGCCTGCTTGTCATCAATAAGCCGACCGGCATCGCCGTACACGGCGGCAGTGGTATCAGTCATGGCATCATCGAACTTTTGCGGCATGCGCGACCTGATTTGCGTGACTTGTCACTCGTTCACAGACTCGATCGAGAGACGTCGGGCTGCCTGGTGCTGGCAAAGCGCCGCAGCGCGTTGCGTGCCTTGCACGAGAAGTTTCGCGAAGGTCTGGTCGAGAAGAATTATCTGGGCCTGGCGATTGGTGACTGGCAGATTGGTGAGCAACTGGTCGATGCACCTCTGTTGGTCCGGCACCGGCAGGGCGGTGAGCGCTATGTAATCGTCGACGAGGAAGGCAAGTCGGCGCAAACGCGCATCAGGCTGTCACGGCGCTACGGCAAGTACAGCTTATTGCAATGCTCGCCACTCACGGGCCGTACCCACCAGATTCGTGTACACGCCCAGTATGTTGGCTTTCCGCTGGCGGGCGATGAACGCTACGGTGACCTCGATGCCAACTACCAGGCGAAAAAGGACGGCCTGCCGAGACTCTTCCTGCACGCGCAGTCGATCGCTTTTCCGGACGACAGCGGCAATGAACTGCATTTCACGGCACCACTGGCCGCAGACCTGGAAAAATTCCTGCAGCGCTTGCTGGCTCAGCGAGGGAAAAAACGTCGGGCTTGACGCCGGCGGGCCGCGATAGTTCTTGCCGGAAGTACGCCGAGGCCGGCGAAGCCGGTCGACAGGCGCCGGAGGTGTGGTGGCGTAGGCACCGTCCAACCGCAGCGCAGCGAGGCATGACGGAGAGGACCACCCCGTGTCGCAACCTGTTATGGCAACAAATATCCCAGTTGTAGCAGGCGACCTGCGACCCAGATCATTGGCAGGCCGATGAGTGCCGTCGGGTCGTCGGTATCGACGGATTCGAATAGTACGAATCCCGCACCCTCAATTTTGAAGCTGCCTGCGCAGTCATAGGGTTCATCGTGACGCAGGTAGGATTCAACCAGACGAAGATCGTAGTCGCGAAAGCGAACTGTCGTTACATCCACATGCTCGTAGCGCGTACGCGTTACCGGGTCCAATATGCAGACCGCGGTCAGAAAACGCACGGCTTTCCCTGACGCAGCCATGAGTTGCTCTACGGCTCGCTGATGATTGCCGGGTTTGCCGAGTACCTGCTCGTCGAGCACGGCGAGTTGGTCGGCGCCGATAATGAGTGCGCGTGGGGCTTTTGCGGAAACCGTTTCTGCTTTTCTGCGGGCCAGATGGCACGCGAGTTCGGCAGGCGGCAGTCCCTGTTCATTGCTTTCGTCCACCTCCGATGACACGGCCTCGTACTCGTCGAGAAAGCGATCGAGCAGGCCGCGTCGATAGGTTGACGATGAAGCCAGGAAGATCTGCGGCGCAGAGGGGTTTTGCATAAGTAAATCAGTGGCTTGGGGGCAAAGAAGTCAAAGTCTACGCGCTTTGCCACGGGGCGCGGAGCATTCTCTTTGGCGCCGCTCAGGAGTATTTTGACACTCGGAGCCAAGCTCCTTATCATGCGCGCGCCATGGACGATCCACTGCGAGATCGCCGTCCTCCACGCGAATGGGCGGCGGCTTCATAAGTTATTGAAATTTCTGAAAAAATCAGATGTTTCGACCAACTTTCGACGATCATCGAGGCAGATTTGATCGCGCTGGACGCCGCCAAAATAGCGGCGGGATGGCGGGATTTAATGGTAACGGGAACGTTAGACTACGGCTTCGCAGATGCACAAGAAGATGTCGCAGCGCTGGAAATCAGCCTCGCGGCCGAGATTACGGCAGTTTGCCAACGCCATTTGTGGATTTACGCGCACAGATGGATGATGAAAAATAGAATTTAGGAGAAAGTTATGGCAGTTCAAAAGAGTCGCAGGACTCCCTCTACACGCGGCCATCGCCGCGGGCATGACAAGCTGAAAAGTCCGGCGTTGTCAGTTGACCAAACGACAGGTGAGACGCACCTGCGCCACCGTGTTTCACCGGACGGTTTTTACCGCGGTGAACAGATCGTTGCGCAACCTGTAATCGAAGACGACGACGAGTAGTCATTCCTTCATCGATTTCCCTTGATGCAATGAGCGGCGACCTCGGCTCCGAGGTTGTCGTGCGCGCGGCGTACGCCGCACTGCAGAAATACAGCAATATCGAACTTATCCTGGTCGGCGATCAGGACGAGCTCGATGAGTTGGTGATGCGTATCGTGGGCGACGAATCGCGGCTGCGCATCGTACACGCGTCGCAAATCGTGACGATGGAAGATCCGCCGGCAGACTCGATTCGCAAGAAAAAAGATTCGTCAATGCGTGTTGCGATCAACCTCGTTAAATCGGGTGAGGTGCAGGCATGCGTCAGCGCGGGCAATACGGGCGCGCTCATGGCGACTGCCAAGTTTGTATTGAAGATGCTTCCTGGTATCGATCGTCCGGCGATTATCGCCGAGCTGCCATCGACTGTCGGCACAATGCACATGCTGGATATTGGTGCCAATACAGTTTGCACGGCCGATCACCTGTTTCAGTTTGCCGTAATGGGATCGATCGTGACGGCGGACGTCGCCAAGATCGAGGCACCGAAAATTGCTCTGTTGAACATCGGCGCCGAAGACACAAAAGGTCACGCATCAATCAAGGATGCGGCGGCCATGTTGACGGCGAGCACGTTGAACTACATTGGATTCATCGAAGGCAGCGAATTGTTTTCCGGTAAGGCTGACGTAGTTGTAACCGATGGCTTCACGGGCAATGTTGCGCTGAAAACGATGGAAGGCACCGTCGGTTTGATGTCGCATTTTGTGCGCCGTGCATTCACGCGCAACTGGCTCGCAAAGCTCATGGCAATTCCTGCGAACCCGGTGTTGAAGCGGATCATGCGTGAAGCGGACCCCCGAAAATTCAATGGTGCGACTCTGGTTGGGCTAAATGGTATCGTTATCAAGAGCCATGGCGGCGCTGATTCCTATGCGTTTCAACACGCCATTGATACCGCAATAGTCGAAGTAAGAAACCAGGTGCCGCAACAGATCGGCAATCTGTTGCAACGAGAGGCAGCATGACGTATTCCAGAATCGCCGGAACAGGCCGTTACCTGCCGGAAAAAATCCTGACCAATGCTGATCTCGAGAAGATAGTCGATACGACGGCGGAGTGGATTAAGACCCGTACGGGTGTTGAACGGCGACATTGCTGCGCGCCTGATCAGACAACATCTGACATGTGTGTCGAGGCCGCAAAAATTGCGATCGACGACGCCGGTATCAATCTATCCGATATCGATATGGTGGTGATCGGTACGACAACGCCGGATCTTATTTTCCCCAACATCGCGACGCTGGTGCAACACAGGCTCGGCATTCCCGCTTGCATTGCATTTAGTCTTGAGGCGGCGTGCACCGGATTTATTTACGCGCTGACAACGGCAGACAAATTCATCAAGGCGGACGAAGCAAAGTGCGTGCTCGTCATCGGCGCCGAATGTTTAACCAAACTTGTTGACTGGAATGACCGCAATACCTGCGTCTTGTTCGGTGACGGCGCGGGCGCGGTTATTCTTAAGCCTTCCGAAAAACCTGGCATCATTAGTTGTCATCTTGGCGCGGATGGTCAGTACAAAGACCTCTTGTACTATCCTGTTGGTCCGTCGAAAGATCTGCACAAAGCCGGCACCGATGAAGCGGCCATCATAATGGCCGGTAAGGAAGTCTTTAAGGTTGCGGTCAATACGCTTGGAAAAGTTGCGACACAGGCGCTTGAGTCTTCGGGCATTTCAAAAGAAGAACTTGATTGGCTGATTCCGCATCAGGCAAATATCCGTATCATTCAGGCAACTGCAAAACGTTTGAAAATACCGATGGAAAAAGTCGTGCTAACGGTTCAGGACCACGGCAATACGTCAGCCGCATCGGTGCCGATGGCACTTGACGTTGCGGTGCGTGACGGTCGCGTCAAGCGCGATCAACTGGTTCTTATGGAAGCTTTCGGTGGCGGCTTTACCTGGGGATCGGTATTAATGCGTTTCTGATCCGACGCAGCCGACGACTACCAAATTTCGTTTTTACGCTTGTGTGCTGTCTGTTGGCGCATGCGCTGGTGTAATTTTCGACGTTGTCGATCCAGGCGGTCGCGACGAACAGCGGCGTCAGTCTTCTTGCCGTGTTGCTTGTCATAGTCATCCCGAAATGCGCAGAACTCGGCGTAGGCTTCGAGCACATGCACCAATTCTCTGGCCGTCAGCTCGAGGATGATGACATCGTCCAGATAGCCGATGACCGGAATGTCATCGGGCAGTATGTCTTCAGGATCGGCGAAATAAACAAAGGTTGCGAGCAGGTGTTCGCGATCGTCGGTCGGCAGCTGCCACTCTTCGTCGACGAGCATCTGGATCATGGCTTCGAGCGTGGGGATACGTTGTTCGACGAAATCCGGCAACGGCTCATTACTGCGAATTTCGTCCAGAACATCGCGGATCGCATCGATTATTTCGGTTTCTTCCGCGTCACGCACCGCGGCACGGGACTGTTTGAGCGCCTCGCGGAAAAAATCCAAATCTCGGTCCGTGAGTTCGAACGTAAGCTTTAGACCCATGGATGGTTTACCATACGGCGTTGAAAGTAATACGAAATCATGAACCCAACCCTCATCATTGGCAATAAGAATTACTCGTCCTGGTCCCTCAGGGCCTGGCTGATGCTGCGCCAGGCCGGGATCGACTTCGACGAACATCGCATTGCGCTGGACGAGGAGGATACCCGAGCACGGATAGCAGAGTACACAGATGCAGGCAGAGTACCGGTTCTGATTCTCGACGGACAGGCGATCTGGGACACGCTGGCAATTGCTGAGACCCTGGCCGAGCGCTGGCCCGACAAGCAGCTGTGGCCCGCCGATGTGGCAGCAAGGGCGCACGCACGCTGTATCAGTGCAGAGATGCATGCGGGATTTGAGGCGTTGCGCAACAGCATGCCGATGAACTGTCGTGCCATGGGGCGCAAAGTTTCGCTGCCGGATGCGCTCATAGCCGAGATCGATCGCATTTACGCCATCTGGAAGGATTGCCATAAGCACTACTCCGCTGCTGGCGACTGGTTGTTTGGCCAGTTCAGCATCGCCGACGCAATGTATGCGCCGGTTGTATTACGCCTTCGTACCTACGGCATTAACCTGCCCGAATCAGCGTCCGCATATGCCAATCGACTACTCGAAAGCGCTGCGATGCAGGAATGGCTGGCCGCGGCGGAAACCGAAACCGAAGTGATCGACAATGATGAAGCGGGTAAATAACAAGGGCATGCACATTTTCTCAAAAGTTCTGTTGTTGTGCGCGGCGTCGCTTGCCAGCGTCGTGCACGCAGCGACCTATGAACTCCCGCCTGAGGGATCTGATGTTGTCGGTGCCATTGCGACGGTGACAGCCAGTTTTGATGATACCTTGATCGACATTGCGCGAGTTCACGGGCTGGGTTATCAGGACATTGTTCGCGCGAATCCCGACGTCAACGTCTGGGTACCGGGAGAGGGTACCGAAGTCGTGTTGCCCACTCGCTACGTATTGCCGGCGGGTCCGCGCCGCGGCATCGTGCTGAATATTGCTGAATACCGGCTGTACTATTTTCCGCAACCGAAAGGCGACAATCCTGCCGTCGTCATGACCTATCCGATCAGTATCGGGCGCATGGACTGGGAAACACCGCTTGGCACGACGACTGTGATATCAAAAGTCGTTAATCCGAGCTGGTATCCGCCACAATCCGTTCGTGACGAACATGCGGCCGAGGGTCGCCCGTTGCCGCGCGTCGTTCCTGCCGGCCCGGATAATCCGCTCGGCGATCGTGCAATGCGTCTCGGTTTGCCGGGTTATTTGATCCATGGCACCAATCGCCCTGCCGGCGTCGGCATGCGTGTTACACACGGCTGTTTGCGCATGTTTCCCGAGGACATTCGCTATTTGTTTGATTACATCGCCGTTAGTACGCCCGTCAGAATTATCAACGAACCCGTGAAGATCGGCTGGCAAGGCGATACGTTGGTGCTCGAAGCACATCCGGTGCTCGAGGCGCCACCGGTGGACACCATCGATGAGCCAGTGCGGGATGCCCCTGTGCCGGACGAGCCGGCGCTGGACGAGCCGACGACGGACGATGCCGTTGTCGAGGGTAAAGATCCGCTCACTTACGTGACCGAACAATTTATTGTTGCGACGGCCGAGCGTCAGGGGCAGCTGGACTGGTCTCTTGTCGAGGCAGCGATTTCGAGATCAGACGGTATGCCCGTTGCGGTTGGAGTGGGCATAAAAAACGCCGCGACAAGCGCGGCGTCTGAATAGATCTTCGTAGCCTGGTGCTACTTGGACATCGTTTTCTTGAACATCCGATCCATTGCTTCGCGGTTTGCTTCACAGCAATTCTGAGCTTCTGTTGCAGCAGAAAGTGCCTGGTCAGCTGTGCTCTGTGCACTTGCAGCAGCCTGAGCAGCACGATCAGCAGCAGCACGTGCAGCTTCAGCAGCTGATGCAGCTGCGGCAGCGTCAGCTGCGGCACGGTCAGCAGTAGCCTTAACGTCGTCCAGTCCTGTCGTGGCGCAACCCGTGGCGAGTCCTAGGGTGAGCAGAAGTGCGCTCACTGTCAGTACGGTTTTTTTCATTGTCCGAGATTCCTGTAGTTGGAAAAAAATTGCAGGCGCATTATTTCCCAAATACCCCCTCGCTGCAATGAAGATGACTGTTTTTATTGTGTTTTGTCGGCTGCAGGCGACAGACTCACCGCACAGGACGAAAGCCGCTTGCACTCGCTGAACTACTGTATATAATTGCAGTTACTGTGAATCTATACAGGACATGCTCAAATGCGCCAACTGACCCCCCGACAAGCACAAATTCTCGAGATGATTCAAGAGTTTATCGCTGAAACCGGCATGCCGCCGACGCGTGCTGATATCGCGAATGAACTGGGTTTTAAATCCGCCAATGCCGCCGAGGAACATTTACGGGCGCTGCAGAAAAAAGGCGTGCTGGATCTCATACCGGGCACATCGCGCGGCATCCAGCTCAAGGACTCTCTGCGCGAACAAATGGGCTTGCCGCTGGTAGGCAGAGTCGCGGCCGGTAGCCCGATTCTTGCGCAGGAACATATTGAGACGCATTACAAAATAGATTCGGCGTTGTTTAACCCCAAGCCGCATTATTTATTGCGTGTGGACGGTATGAGTATGAAAAATGTGGGCATTTTGCATGGCGATCTCGTTGCCGTACACCGCACGTCTGAAGTGCGCAGCCGGCAGATTGTTGTTGCACGCATCGATGATGAGGTAACGGTCAAACGTTATCGCCAGGAAGGGTCGGTGGTCTGGCTGTTGCCTGAAAACGATGATTTTGAACCCATCAAGGTTGATCTTACCAAGCAGGAAATGATTATCGAGGGAGTCGTGGTTGGCGTGATTCGCGACAATTTGTTGCTGCATTGATCGACAGTGTCCCAGGAATCACTCAACAAGCTACTCGAGAACCCACGTGTATGGCGAGGTCGTAACTCAACGCACACCGAAACCGGACTGTCCACGGGTTATAAAAAACTGGACAGGCACTTGCCAGGTGGGGGTTGGCCGCAGCAGTCTTTAACCGAAATTCTGGTCGAGCAGTACGGCATCGGCGAGCTGCAATTGCTCATGCCGGCGCTTGCTCGCCTGAGCGTCGATGATCCGCTGACACCATATGCAGAGCCGGGCTGGATTGCCTGGGTGGCGCCGCCGTTTCAGCCATACCCGCCGGCGTTGCAACAACAAGGCATCAACCTGTCGCGGCTCCTGATTGTGCGGCCAAAAGATGACGGTGAAATACTCTGGTCGGCTGAACAGGCGCTGTCATCCGGTACCTGTGCTGCCGTGCTGTTGTGGCCCGAACGTCTTGATGACCAGTCCAGCCGGCGTTTACAACTGGCGGCTGAGAAAGGGCGGAGCTGGGCAGTCGCGTTTCGCCCGCTGTCTGCTCGTCGTGAACCATCGGCTGCCGCCCTGCGTATCGAGGTGCAGGCCCGTCAACAAGGCACGTGCATTGATGTTTTCAAGAGTCGTGGCGGTCGCCCGGTAACACTCCACAGTATTTTCTCGAGTTAACGTGGCCCGGGTACGGAAATCCCCGACCGCAGGAGCGGCCGTAGGAGGGCCTTCAGGCCCGACCGCGACCTCCACGACCCCGTTGCAGATTCCAATCCCGTTCGCGCCTCCGGCGCCCCCGGTCGGGCCTGAAGGCCCTCCTACAGCCGCGTCCCCCGCGCCCCCCGCGTCGCAGCGGCTTTGGTTTTGTATTTATTTGCCGGACCTGCCGCTTGAGGCCTGCGGTGCCGGTAAGAACGCACTTGCCGTGGTGGAGGATCAGCAGGGTGTTCACCGCGTGCGACTGGTTAATGCAGCGGCCGGGGAGGCCGGCGTTATGGCCGGACAATCGGCAAACGCAGCACTTGCGTTGCTACCGGACTTACAGCTCGAAGAGCGCGACACACTGCGCGAACAACAGGTACTTGAGTCGCTTGCGGCATGGCTTGAGCAGTTTTCCTCATTCGTGTCGATCGCAGGAAACAATGTGCTGTTGCTCGAAGTTGCGGGCAGCCTGCGCTTGTTCGGGGGCTTACCGAGTCTGCGCCAGCAGGTATCAGCCGGCCTCGAGCAACAGGGTTTTGCGGCATCGCTTGCGATAGCACCAACACCGCTCAGCGCAACCTGGTTAGCTCGAGGCGGCCGGCGTGCCTGCATTCGCGCACCGGAAAACCTCGTGTCGATGTTGCGCCCGTTACCGTTGCACTGCCTCGACTGGCCGGCAGCGATTTCCGAGGCGCTCGTGGGTGTTGGCGCAAACAATGTCGGTGATTGTCTGCGCCTGCCGCGGCAAGGTTTTGCGCGGCGTTTTGGCGTGAAGCGCCTGCTTGAACTTGATCGTGCGCTCGGTCGGCTGCCGGATCCGCGAGCATCCTGGCGGGCACCTGAACGTTTCTGCGCGGACTATGAAATGACCGAGGAACAATCGGACCAGGGATTGTTGCTCGCGGCCTGTCGTGAATTACTCGAGTCACATGAGCAGTTTTTGCTCGTACGTCAATTGGGTACGCAACGCATCAACTTCAGTTTTTTCCATCTTAAAGCGCCTGCGACAAAATTAGCGCTGGGCTGCACGCAGGCAGACCGGTCGGCGAAGCGCTGGTCGGATCTTTTGAATATTCGTTTTGAGCGTTTGAGTTTGCCCGAGCCGGTGATCGCCGTCCGTCTTCAGGGCGGGCATACACAAGCATTGCAAACAAGTTCCGGGCATCTGTCGTTCAGCGGTCGAGGGCAAACAACGCAACGACATTCAATGACGCAGCTTGCCGAGCGCCTCGCCGCACGTCTGGGCATGCAATCGGTGAACGGAGTGACAAGTCTGGCTGAACATCGACCGCAACATGCCTGGTGTTCACGTAATCTGTTGTCGACGAAAGTCAGTGAGGCGTTATCGTTTGTGCGCCGCGGCCTCAAGCGGCCGTTGTGGATGTTGCCGGAGCCGGCGTTGTTGCATGTCGAACAGGGGTATCCCCTGCACCTGGGGCGTCTGACGCTCGTTGACGGACCCGAACGACTTGAAACGGGCTGGTGGGACGACGACGGCATCGCCCGTGACTACTACACCGCAGTTAATCCGCGCGGCATGCGGCTGTGGGTATTCCGCAATCGCAATCCATCTGCTGCCTGGTATTTGCACGGCCTCTTCGGATGACACTGCCGCGCTACGCGGAGCTGCATGCGCTCAGTAACTTCACATTCCTGCGTGGCGCATCGCACCCGGAAGAACTCGTAGAAACAGCGGTTGCGCTTGGCTATGAAGCGCTCGCAATTACCGATGAATGTTCGATGTCGGGTGTTGTACGTGCGCACATGGCGGCGAAAGACTGTGGTCTCAGGAAACTCATCATCGGTTCTGAATTACGTCTCAGAAGCGGCCGCAAACTCGTCGTGCTGGCGAAAAACAAAACAGGCTATGCGGCGCTTTGTCGTTTGATCACGGCTGCGCGCAGGGCGGCCGACAAGGGCCACTATGAATTGACACGTCCTGCGTTCGAAGAGGGCTTGCCGGGTTGCGTCGCAATCTGGGTGCCGGACGAACAGTACACACTCGATGTTGAAGATCACTGGATACGCGAGACATTTCGCGATCGTCTGTGGATTGCAGTCGAGTTGCTTGCAGACGGTCGGCAACGCGAGCAACTGACACGACTGCGCGAAACAGGAAAGCGACTCCACTTGCCACTCGTTGCCTGTGGTGACGTGCACATGCATCGTCGTTCGCGACGTGTTTTGCAGGATAGCGTAACGGCCATTCGGGAGCGTGTCAGCATCGATCAGGCAGGCTATCTCTTGTATCCCAATGGCGAGCGCCATTTACGACCACTGGAGATATTGCAGCGCGTATACCCGGCTGATTTGCTGGCGGAGTCGGTACAGATAGCGGAGCTGATGAATTTTTCGCTCGATGAAATTCGTTACGAGTACCCCGATGAAATTGTTCCCGACGGCATTTCGACAACGGCTTACCTGCGCCAGTTGACCGAGGAGGGCATGCGTCGTCGCTGGCCCTGCGGCGTACCCGACAAAGTCATTCGACTTGTGGAGCACGAGTTGCAACTTATCTCGGACCTTGAGTACGAAGCCTATTTTTTGACTGTGTACGACATTGTTGCGTTTGCACGCTCGCGGGGAATTCTCTGCCAGGGCCGCGGTTCGGCAGCGAATTCCGCTGTATGTTTTTGCCTGGGCATTACCGAGGTAGATCCGGAGCGCATGGAAATGCTGGTTGAGCGCTTTATTTCCAAGGAACGTAATGAGCCACCGGATATCGATGTCGATTTTGAACATGAGCGGCGTGAGGAAGTCATCCAGTACATTTATGAGAAATACGGCAGGGATCGGGCCGCACTTGCGGCCACGGTGATTACCTACCGGCCACGCAGCGCATTGCGCGATGTTGGCAAGATGCTGGGTCTGAGCGATCTGCAGGTCGGGCGTCTGTCGCGTTCGATGCAGTGGTGGGATGGCAAGCAAGTTGACGAGAGTCGTATCCTCGAAGCCGGCCTGCGTCCAGACAGCCCGGTCATCAAACGTTTGTTGTATCTCGTCGGCGAGCTGATCGGATTTCCACGACATCTCTCACAACATGTCGGTGGCTTCGTTATTGCCAGAGGGCTCTTATCGGAGCTGGTGCCGATAGAGAATGCCGCGATGGATGATCGAACCGTTATCCAGTGGGAGAAGAATGACCTCGAGGATCTCGGGCTGCTGAAAGTCGATGTGCTGGGGCTCGGCATATTGACGGCACTTCGCCGTTGTTTCGATTTGATTGAGGGTTTTGACGGGCGCGCATACACACTTGCAAACGTGCCGGCAGAGGACCCGGTTGTTTACGACATGATTTGCGATGGTGACACGATGGGGGTGTTTCAGATCGAGTCACGTGCGCAGATGACGATGTTGCCGCGGCTTAAACCGCGATGCTACTACGACCTCGTTATCGAGGTTGCCATCATTCGCCCGGGGCCGATTCAAGGTGACATGGTACACCCCTATTTACGCCGCCGAAACGGCGAGGAGGCCGTTGATTATCCGAGTGAGGCCGTAAAAGGCGTGTTGCAGCGCACGCTGGGCATTCCGATTTTTCAGGAACAGGTGATGCAACTGGCCATCGTCGCGGCGGGTTTTACGGCCGGTGAGGCGGATCGTCTGCGGCGTGCAATGGCCGCCTGGAAACGTCGCGGTGGTCTGGGCCAGTTCGAACAAAAACTGATCGATGGTATGCGGGAACGAGGTTATGCCGAAGACTATGCACGGCAGATCTTTCGACAGATAGAAGGTTTTGGTGAGTACGGTTTTCCCGAATCACACTCAGCGAGTTTTGCCTTGCTTGTTTACGTTTCCTGTTGGTTGAAATGTCACGAGCCGGCGGCATACACGGCCGCCTTGCTGAACAGTCAGCCGATGGGTTTTTATTCGCCTTCACAACTTGTGCAGGATGTGCGTCGTCATGATGTTGAGGTGCGAGCCGTCGATATCAATCGCAGCGATTGGGATTGCACGCTCGAAGTTGGTGATGCAAACGAAGCGGTTCTGCGCCTGGGTCTCAGGATGGTAAAGGGCTTGTCTGAAGAGAGTGGCCGTTGCATTGAAGAAAGTCGCAGTACGGGTCTGTTCGAGAATACGCAACAACTGGTCGAACGCACCGGGCTGGGTAAACGCGAACTGGGTGTACTGGCATCGGCCGGTGCGCTCAAGATGCTGGAGGGACATCGGCATCGCGCCCGTTGGGCAGTGGCAGGCGTAGAACAGCCCACAGCATTGTTTCCGTCGGTGGAGCGTTACGAGGCTGCACCGCTGCTGCGGCAACCGACCGAGGGGCAAAATATTGTCGCCGACTATCAAAGCACGGGCCTGACGCTTGAGCGGCACCCGATGCACCTGTTGCGGGATCGCTTGAATCGGTATCGCTATTGTTCGGCGGAGCAATTGCCGGATCTCAGTAACGGTCAGTCGATCAGTGTTGCAGGTCTCGTCATTACCAGGCAACGGCCCGCTACGGCCAGTGGCGTTACCTTTGTGACGCTCGAGGATGAGACGGGCTACATGAATCTCATTGTCTGGAAGCAGGTCGCGGAGCGGCATCGTGCCGCGTTGCTAAATGCGAAGCTTATGGGTGTACGCGGCGAGCTGCAGATAGAAGGGAAGGTGATACACGTGGTCGCGAAGCAACTCATCGACCATTCGGAAATGCTGGGCGGTCTGATGCTGCTGTAGGAGCGGCGTGTAGGAGGGCCTTTAGGCCCGACTGCCGCGATTGCGATCAGGTCGCGGCTCACGCTGCGGCCGGTCGGGCCTAAAGGCCCTCCTACACGCCGCTCCTACGAATCGTCGTCGAGATTAATGTTGTAAGTGTTGTCGATGTTTTCCGCTGCCCTGCGTCGCTCGTTGACCTCTCCGAGCTTGCGATGTGCGGCACGCTTTTGAACTGCCTCATCGCTATCGTCAGTCTCGATCTTGGCTATAAGTTCGTCGACATTAATTTCAACCGACATATCACCGACATTGTCGTCATTATCGATATCCATGACGACGGTGACTTCAGGAGTGTCCGCAGACTCTGCCTCGTCCGACTGTTTGTCGTCATCGATTTCGTCTTTGTCGTTTTCGCCGTTCATATTGAAATGTATACCGCGAATAAACGCTGTCCGCAACATACGAAGGCACAGTTTTGACTACTGAATCAAATTGTTTATTTCAAAAATCGGCAGCAGGATGGCCAGGACGATCGTCAGAACGACAGCCCCCATGAAAACGATCAACAGCGGCTCCAAAATGCCCAGCAGGGCTGCGATAAGTCCATTCACCTCGCGCTCTTGTCCATCCGCGGCGCGCGTCAGCATTTCCTCAAGGCGACCGCCGGCTTCACCGCTGGATACCAGGTGAATCATCATCGGTGGGAACAGTTTGCTCATTTCCAGAGACTTGCTGATCGAACCACCCTCACGAACGCGAATCGCAGCTTCATTGACAGCGTCGCGCATTGGCAGATTCTCAATGACTTCCGCTGAGATTTTCATTGCCTCAAGTACAGGAACGCCGCTGCCGGTGAGAATGCTGAACGTGCGCGTGAATCGAGCTGTGTTAATGCCGCGGGTCAGGCGGCCAAAAACCGGCATGCTTAACATGAAGCGATGATAGCGACGCTTTGGTCCATCCTTTTGCAGCAGCCGCCACACGCCATACACGAATGCGCCTAAACCAATAATCAACCATAGCCAGTTGTCGCGAAGAAAATCGCTGGTCGCAATCATGCCGCGAGTAAGGCCAGGAAGTTCTGCCGACGTATTCTCAAAAACACCGACGATTTTCGGCACCACGGTTGCCAGCATGAAACTGATGATGGCCACAGCCATTATGACGAGCGTAATCGGGTAGATCATCGCATTGGTAATGCGCTGGCGAAGCTCCTGTCGTGCTTCCGTGTAGTCGGCCAGACGCTCCAGCACGATATCGAGGTGGCCGGATTGCTCACCGGCTGCAATCGTGGCGCGGTACAACTCGGGAAAAGCCTGTGGAAACTCGCTCAAGCCGTCGGCCATCGTATGACCCTCCATGACCTTGCTACGCACACCCAGCAAAATGCTTTTGGTTCTTGGTTGATCATTTTGTTGCGATACGGCGAGCAAGGCTTCTTCGAGCGGCAGGCCGGATTGCGACAGTGACGCCAATTGTCTTGTTATGAGAGCGAGTTCTCCCGTGCTGATTCCGCGTCGCAGCGAAAAAGTACTTTGACGTTTCGCCTCCTTTTGCGAGACCTCGGTAACCTGCACGGGTAACAAGTTGCGTTCACGCAGGATTTGCCGAACGTGCTTGGGCGTATCGCCTTCGAGCAAGCCTTTGGATTCCTTGCCGGCTTTGTCCAGCGCGACAAATTCGAATGCACCCATTGCCTAGTCCTCCCGCGTGACGCGAACAACTTCTTCGAGACTCGTGGTGCCAGCGAGTACACGACGACGGCCGTCAGCTCGAATGCCAGGTGCCATGGTACGGGCATACCTTTCGAGTTCTTGTTCACTGACACCGTCGTGAATCATGCTGCGCATATGATTGTCAACAGCAATCAACTCGTAGATGCCCGTTCGGCCCGAAAATTCATCGCTGCTACCCGTGGCGGGCTTATACAGCGTGGGCGGATTGGCAGGTTCTACGCCGAGTATTTTGCATTCGTATTCCGAGGCGGTGTAGGGCACTTTGGTGTCGTCGTTTAGAACGCGCACCAGGCGTTGTGCGAGCACGCCGATCAGGCTCGATGACAACAGGAACGGTTCGATACCCATGTCGCGCAGTCGTGTTACAGCGCCAACGGCGGTGTTGGTATGCAAGGTAGACAATACAAGGTGGCCGGTCAGACTGGCCTGCACGGCGATCTCGGCCGTTTCCAGGTCGCGAATTTCGCCGACCATTACAACGTCCGGATCCTGCCGCAAGATCGCCCGCAAGCCGCGCGCAAACGTCATGTCCACTTTCGTATTGACCTGTGTCTGCCCAATTCCGTCAATGAAGTACTCGATTGGGTCTTCAACTGTCATGATGTTGCAAGTGTTGTCGTTAATGCGTTCCAGCGCCGCATACAAGGTTGTCGTCTTGCCGGATCCGGTTGGACCCGTCACCAGGATAATTCCGTGCGGCTTATGAACTAAATCGTCCATCTTCTTGCAGGACGCATCGTCCATGCCGAGCGACGTCAGATCGAGGCGGCCGGCTTGTTTGTCGAGCAATCGCAAGACCACGCGTTCGCCATGGCCAGAGGGGATCGTCGATACGCGCACATCGACGGCTCGGCCGGCGATGCGCAAGGAAATACGACCATCCTGCGGCAGGCGTTTTTCGGCGATGTCGAGTTTTGACATGACTTTGATACGTGAGACGACCAACGGCGCGAGTGCCCGTCGTGTCTGTAGTACTTCACGCAAAATGCCGTCAACGCGGAAGCGCACACTGAGTCGGTTTTCATAGGGTTCGATGTGTACGTCGGACGCGTTGTCTTTGATGGCCTCAGTCAAAACCGCGTTGATGAAACGAATGATGGGTGCATCGTCATCGCTGTCGAGAAGGTCGGATGGCTCCTGAAGTTCCTGAGCAACCTGGTCCAGATCAATGTCATCGTTCAGACCATCAACCATTTGCACGGCTTTGTGACTGCCGTGTTCGTAAGACGATTGCAGCAGGGAATCGAATACTTCGCTCGATACACTCGATAATTTCAACGGAACACCCACGAATCGCCGTACTTCCGCCAGGCTAAGAGGCGATGTGCCTGCGCGGTGGGCCACGTCCGCGCTGTCCGTACCCATATCGCGAATCAGGACTCCATGTCGTTTCGCAAAGGAGAAAGGCAGCATCTTTTGCGCAACGGAGACGTCCGCATCGGTGCTGGTCTCGAGTACGATTTCCGTTTCACTTTGTATTTCTTGCGTCAAACGAATCTACTCGGGTAAGTCTTCATTGTCTTGTGCCGAACTCGCTGGGATCCGCAGGTTGAGCGGCGGCAACGTTGGTCGCTCGACGTTCGGCATCAACGGTACTGAGACGCCAGCAACACCCAGTTGAATGTCGCGGATATAGTTGTATTTCTGATTGGTCTCAATGAACGTCTGTTTGGCATCGCGAAGTATTTTGGGGCGAATGAAAACCATCAAGTTGGTTTTTACGAGCTCTGTTTTCCGGCTGCGAAACAGATTGCCGATTATCGGAATGCTGCCAAGCACCGGCACCCTCTGATCGCTTTCGCGAAGCACGTCATCAATGAGTCCACCGAGTACGACAATTGAGCCATCATCGACAATAACCGTTGTCTCAATGATGCGCTGGTTCGTGATCAGATCGACGGCCGCCGTGGCGGATGAAGCGATGCT
>SMUZ01004493.1_pt1 | contig 19619 bp, 18 predicted proteins | sample 2456421 | NCBI WGS metagenome assembly SMUZ01 (sample SAMN11095932, study PRJNA526329) | marine sediment metagenome | biome: Marine sediment; feature: Surficial sediment; material: Deep marine sediment; isolation source: Hadal surficial sediment | place: Pacific Ocean | collected 2014-11 | depth... | reverse complement strand
GTCTTGTTTTGTTCCAGACATGTAGTTACCCAAACAAAACTTAAGTTTGTTCCCTAACAGACATCAAAAAACTTGACATTTAAAAGCCAGAAAGTGTATCATTAGAAATGTTCCACCTTCCGGTTGCCGCCGTTGTTTTAAGCAAACTGCTAAAGCTTCGGCGGCTTTTTTTTATGCCTTTACCAGCATATTATATGATTTTTAAACGGTTAAATCAATGTTAAAGAAAGGTTAATAAAACCCCTGCTCTATTTAAACTTGATTCAAAGTTTTATCTTTAAACAATTTTATCTTGATATGGGCTCTTTTAATTGATATAACTGTTATAGGGAGAGCGTTAAGAGTTGAAAGTAATAGCTATAGCAAACCATAAGGGCGGCGTAGGGAAAACAACAACAACGGTAAATCTTGCAGCATGCCTAGCCGAAAAAGGGTCTGAAGTTCTTGTTGTGGATCTTGATCCTCAAGGCAATGCCACTTCTCACCTGGGCTTTAATCCTAACGATTTTGAGCTAACCATAAACGATCTTCTTACGGATTCCTCAAACAAAGTCGATATAAATAACATAATTGTAGAACACAGTACCCACGGTCTCTATCTAGTTCCTGCGAATCTTGCAATGAGCAGAGCTGATCTCAGCATGTCGGGTTTGATTGAGAAAGATCACAAGCTCAGAAAATCAATAAAAAAACTGAGAAAAAACTACGATTTTGTTCTTATAGATTGCCCCCCTTCCCTTGCGACTCTATCCATAAACGCATTCTTTGCAGCAGATGATGTAATTATAGTTGTTCAGACACAACCAATGGCCCTCGATGCTGTAAATATGATAGATGAGACCCTTTTTGAGATATATTCATCCAGACCTGATTTCCCTATAGTTCCATACGGTTTACCCACTATGCATGACAAACTAACCACAGTTAGCAAAACGGTTCTAAATGCTATAAACGAGAAATTTAAGCCAAACATATTCTCTCCTATACATAGCAATGTTAAGCTTAAAGAGGCAAGTGGTTACGGCAAGCATATACTTGAATATGACCCCGTATGTGCAGGGGCCACAGATTATAGAAGGCTAGCCAAAGATGTTATGAAGGTCTATGAAAATGAAAAAAACGAAGGTAGAAGATACATCATCAGGAACTCCTAAGAAGAAAAAGCCTGAAAATAAAGGGCGTTTATCTAGCATGCTGGAATCTATGCAAAAACGCTCAAGCCCCTTAAACGCCCATAAGGTTGCTACAAAGTACTTTGATGATTTCAGGAAAGAAAGGGGAATTTCTACTTCTAAAAAACCTTCAAAAGATACTACCGCGGTAGATACCGGTGTAATTACCGCGGAAAGGAATGCAGTAAGTACTGCGGTAGCTACCGCATTATCTACCGCGGTAGATAAAGAACCTCATAAATCCACTTCCTTCAAAGCACAAAACAATACAATTGGATCTAAAAATTTAGATGATTCTCATAGTTTGTCTGAATCCAGAGTTTACTGGACTATTTACAGTGAATGCATTGACAGAAAATCAAAGAAGCTCAGATTCGGATTAAAAGAATTAAAGGAGAAAACAGGATTATCAGACAAAACCATAAGAGTAACGATTCATTCCCTTGAGAAAAAGTTAAGCATTGAAGTTGTAGAACCGTCTCTGGGGATATACGGAAGAATGATTCGGGTTTTTGAACCCGAGGAAATTGTATCTAATAGAAAAAAAGCGGGCTTAATAATAGATTCGGTTACAAAGAAAATTGTAGATAGAGGTACCGCAGTAAGTACTGCGGTAGTTACCGCGGTAGTAGATAAAAAGAATTATAAGAATGAAATTAAGATCCTGTACAAAAAATATACCAATAATGATTGGGACAACAAAGCAGAAAAATTCTATAAAACTATAGACCATTTAAAACCCGAGATAGTAGAGTCTGCATTTATTGTGGGAATTTTAAAAGAAAAAAGAAACGACAAACATATTTCAGATTTCAAAAACTTGTTTAAAGAACTGGACAACGAATTGCCGAAAGCATATATAGGTCATTTAAGAGTAATTTGGAAAGAATTCCAGACCAAGTGAAATAGGGCTGGTAAACAAAAAGGGCTAAAGAGGGGTTGTAATGAAAATATTAAAAACGCTGCTGTCCGCAATAATTATTATAATAATAGTAGTAGTAGTAGTGGGATTATTTCTACCAACAAGCTATACAGTAGAAAGATCAATTGTAATTGATGCTCCTCCCAGCCGTATACATGAATATATAGGGGATCTTAAAAACTGGGATTATTGGTCGCCCTGGAAAGAGGAGGATCTGACCTTAGTCATAACACATGGAGAAAAGACCAAAGGCGTTGGAGCCAGCCAATCATGGGTAGGGGATAGCGGGGACGGAGCTCTTACCTTTACAAAAGATTCCCCAACAGAGGGAATCGAATACGATCTTGTCTTTGACGGCGGCACCTATGTGTGTCGGAGCGCTATGATCTACGAGCATTTGGAGGAGGGAGAAACAAAGGTTACTTGGACAATGTGGGGAGATATGGGGACACCTGTTATAGGCGGTTACTTTGCCATGATGATGGATTCTATGGTAGGGGGCATGTTCGATAAAGGTCTTTTCAATCTTAAGAACACCGTGGAGGGGCAGGTTAAAGATGGCTAAGCGCTTTTGGTAGCGAAGTTGCCTGATAAGCAATATCCTTTATTTTATAGTGTATGAGCTTTAGCAGAGAGAAAGTTAAATTAATCCCGCAATCAACAGGTGTGTACCTACTAAAGGATGCAAAGGGACGCTCTATATATATAGGGAAAGCAAAAAACTTAAGGAGCAGAATACTATCTTATCTTAGCGAAGGGGAGTTTACGCAGAGACCTCAGATTATGTACTTAATGAAAGACGTGGTAGATGTGGACTATTTCGTAACTCGAAACGAGCGCGAAGCTCTAGTTTTAGAAAATTCCCTCATTAAACAAAAAAAGCCCAGATACAATATCCGTCTAAGGGACGATAAAAACTACTTATCTCTCAGGCTCGACCCGAGGGAAACCTTTCCCAGGTTATCGCTTACGAGAAGGGTTTTAAAAGATGGTGCGATATACTACGGGCCGTTCGCATCGGCCGATGCGCTTAAAAAAGCAAAGCGGCTCATTCATAAAATATTTCCGCTCAGAGACTGTACTGATGAGAAATTCAGAAGGCACGCGGCCAGGCCCTGTCTTAACTACTACATGAGTCTCTGTCTGGGGCCGTGTGCAGGCAAGTCAGGGGAAGAGGGCTACGGGAATGTGGTAAAGCAGTTGCGCATGTTTTTAAAAGGGGAGAAGAAACGCATTATCAAACTCCTTAGAGACAATATGAAAAAAGCATCGGATGATATGAAGTATGAAGATGCGGCCAATTACAGAGATCAGATTAGGCTGCTGGGGAAAAACCTGGACAGGCAAATGTTTGTAACTCCAAACACAAAAGATAAAGACGTGGTGGGATTTTATAGGGAAGGGCAGAAAGTTGAGTTTTCGGTCCTTTTTTTTCGCGGCGGAAGTTTGGTAGACAAGACAGATTATTCTTTTAAAAACGCAACAGGGGAAGATCAGGAAATATTAGGGGAATTCTTATCGCAGTTTTATGGGGGCAATAGGTTCGTGCCGCAAGAGATTATTATTCCCTTGGACATAGAGAGAATCCAAAACACTGCGGGGTGGCTTTCTGAAAAACAGGGTCGTAAGGTGCATATAAGTACGCCCGAGCGTGGAGAAAAAGTTAAAGAGGTCGAGCTTGCTAACAGAAACTCACTTGAGAGTTTCCACAGGAAATATGCGGATGAGCTTAAAGAGGTCGACCTTCTTGAGAGAATCAAATTGTCTCTTCATCTCTCAAGGCTTCCGTTAACCATAGAGTGTTTTGATATCTCAAATACACAGGGGGCTACCGCGGTAGCTTCTATGGTAAAGTTTGAAAACGGCGCCCCGTTCAAAGAAGGTTATAAAAGATTTAAAATAAAAAACGTCCAGGGTCCAAATGACTATGCAAGCATGCATGAGGTTTTATCCAGAAGACTGGCAAGAGGGGAGCAGAAGGGTTGGGAGGTTCCGGATTTGATTTTGATAGACGGAGGGAAGGGCCAGTTGAACATAGGTCAAAAAATATTAAGCGAGTTAGGATATTTGGAGAAAGTGGACCTTGCTTCTATAGCAAAAGGGAAAGAGGGGGGGGAGAGTGATAAGATTTATGTATACGGGAGAAAAAACCCAATTATTTTTTCCCGGAACTCAGAGGCGCTTTTCCTTCTTATGCGAATCAGAGACGAAGCGCATAGGTTCGCTATTACTTACCATAAAAAGCTGAGAGGGAAGAAAGCGCTTGCTTCCGAGCTCGACGGAGTCCCCGGTATAGGTGTTAAGCGCAAAAAAGAGCTTATCAAGCGTTTCGGAACCATATCTAAGATTCGAGAAGAAACAGTGGATGAAATTGCATCAGTCCCCGGTTTAAATAAAAAGTTGGCAGAAGAATTGAAGAGACATTTGTCTCATTAAATATATACATTGGTTCTAATAATCTCTTTTATCATTACCTAGGTATTTTATTTCAAGCTCTCTTAGCCTTTTGATTTTATCCCTCTTTTGCGCAGCCGCTTCATACTCAAGATTTTTTGCCGCTTTTTTCATTTCTTTGTTGAGAGTATTTATGGTTAGAGAAATTTTCTCAGGAGCAATATCCAGCTCCTCATCCTTTTCTTCGAGCGGCACGGTATAGTAGTCCGATTCATATATTGTTGCTAGTATGTCTGTCACAGATTTCTTAATACTCACGGGAGTAATGCCGTGCTCTTTGTTGTATGCCTCCTGGATTTTTCTTCTCCTGTCGGTTTCTGAAATAGCCTTTGCCATTGATCCGGTAATACGGTCTGCGTAGAGTATTGCTTTCCCGTCAACATTTCTTGCGGCCCTCCCGAATATCTGTATCAATGAAGTTGTAGAGCGAAGGTACCCTTCTTTATCCGCGTCAAGTATTGCTACGAGCGACACCTCTGGTATATCAAGGCCCTCTCTTAAGAGATTAATTCCTACAAGCACATCAAATTTCCCTAATCTCAGATCCCTTATAATCCCAATTCTCTCAAGCGTATCAATGTCCGAGTGTAAATAACGCACATTCACTCCGAGCTCCCTGTAGTACTCGGTTAAATCTTCCGCCATTCTTTTTGTGAGTGTGGTAACGAGCACTCTATCTCCACTGCTTACCCTTTTTTGTATCTCTTCCAATAGATCATCCACCTGATTATCCGCAGATCTTATCTCTACCTCTGGGTCAGATAGTCCGGTTGGGCGTATGATTTGCTCTACTACAACCCCTCCTGCTCTTTCTATCTCATAATCCCCGGGTGTGGCGGAAACATATATGGCTTGAGTTACTTTTTTTTCAAACTCAGGGAAATTCAGCGGTCTATTATCAAGCGCGGAAGGAAGCCTGAACCCATGCTCAACCAAGGTCAGTTTTCTACTCCTGTCTCCAGCATGCATTCCTCTTAACTGCGGAATCATCTGATGACTCTCATCCAGAACAATAAGAAAGTCATCCGGGAAATAATCCAGCAGTGTCCAGGGGGGCTGTCCGGGTAGCCGCCCAGATAAATGTCTTGAGTAGTTCTCAATACCCGAGCAAAAACCCAGATTGGCAAGAAGCTCAAGATCAAAATTGGTTTTTTCTTCAAGTCTTTGTTTTTCTAAAATCATTCCCTGCTCTTCAAGCTGGATCAATCTTTCCTTTAGTTCTTTTTTTATATTCTCGATAGCCTTTTCGTGTCTGTACTTGGGCGCTACATAATGAGATCCCGGATATATAGCGGCCTTTTTTACCGGCCTCAAAGTGGTACCTCTTAAGGGGTCTATTTCTTTGAGCGAATCTACTTGGTCTCCAAAAAACTCTATTCTGATCGCAGTGTTATCATGATGAGATGGGAAGATGTCTACGATATCTCCTTTCACCCGGAAGCTGCTTCTGTAGAGATCTGATCCCGTTCTTTCATACTGAACTTCGGAAAGTTTTTCGAGAAATTTATCTCTCTCAAGTTCCATTCCTTCCTCAAGCATTGTGAGTAATCCATAGTAATGCTCAGGCGCTCCTATTCCATATATGCACGAAACGCTCGCCACGACAATTACATCTCTTCTTTCAAAGAGCGATGTGGTTGAGGCGTGCCGCAGCCTGTCTATATGCTCGTTGACCTGAGCGTCCTTTTCTATATATGTGTCCGTTGAAGCTATGTAGGCTTCGGGTTGGTAGTAGTCGTAATAGCTGACAAAATATCTGACCGAGTTTTCAGGAAACAGTTCTTTTAGCTCGCCGTAAAGCTGAGCTGCCAGAGTTTTATTGGGAGCCATAATTAGGGTAGGGCGCTCTACTTCGACGATTACATTTGCTATAGTGAAAGTTTTTCCGCTCCCAGTAACTCCGAGAAGTACTTGATGCTTCTCTCCCCTTAGCAATCCTTCTGTAAGCTCTTTAATAGCTTCGGGCTGGTCGCCTTTGGGCGAGAAATCACTATGAATTTTAAAAGCGTTACCCATGCGTAAGAGTTTAGCATAGCGGTAGTTAAAAACTGCGGTTAAAAATAGTAACATATACTATATATAATATCTATATATACTTGAGATAACTTTCATCCTGCGCTCTTCGGTCGGTTTGGGGGGGGAGTCTCATTACAAAAATAGAGCCCTCTATAGGTATGGAGTTCAAGTTGCATACAAGGAGGGGGCAGAGATAAGACTCCTGTCTGAAATTGATCGGAGCGAGGAATGGAGTATTAAACAGACTTTAATAAAAAGAAACTTCTCACCTAAACTAAAAGCCTATCTTGGCAAAGGCGCCTCATAAAAATTCTATACTTTTGCAGTTGAAAGACTGTAATTTTGCCTTTAAATGTACGTCCGATAATATTCAATTATGTAAACTCCCTATTTCCAAAATATTTAATAATGACAGTTAGTTAGAAAAATATTTTTGTTGTGGTATAAAAACAGTGATTTTCCTTTAAAATAATATCTAATAACTACTGATGGTTATGGCTAATAGTTAAAGTATAGAATTGTCACTGAATATAGACCAGTTTTGAAAAGGAAATGTACTCGTGTCTTTTCGGTGAGACTTCAGGGTGATAGTTGAGCATGATAAAAATAAAATTGTGTGTGATTATAGATACTGAGAATAGATAATCTGAGCAATCTATACAAGTTTGCTTCTTAACACTCTTAAATACTTTGAGTTATTTTGTAAAACAATGGAGTCGAGTATTCGTGGTTTCTAGTTACTTCTACTAACTACCTGTACTTGAAGATATTTTTACTTTTAAGATCTATGGAAAGAGTCATTGATGTTTTTAGCTTTGGACCTACAATTCTTCCTTCAATCTCTTAGTCTTCCCCATATCTTAAAGTCGGATATTAAATATTTATAGTTTATCCACATCTATTAATGTGGTGGTTTAAAATTTTGATTTAACTCATTGAAATTAGTTAGTATAGTCGCCGATAAACACTCATAAATGAGTTTTAATTTTACTACTTTAGGAAGGACCCCAATATGCCACGCATAAGTTAAGTGGCTATTTGTTTGCCGATGCTTTGTGCTGGACTTTTAGCTATAGATTTCACGATACTCTGTCTTTTTCTTCCGGACTTTTTCTTTGAAGTAGGTAATCCCGATGGTATTTATCTGCTCAGTTATTTTAGGGTGTTCTTTGCCGGGCTTACTTATTTCGGCAAGGTTTCATTTTGAATACGACATGAAAACCGGAATTCCAATTCTGCTAAAATTTTCTGCTAGGATTTAAAGAATGGCAGTCTTGCCAGTTCCAGTAGCGCTAACAATAAGACTATGCCGATTCGTCATCTTAGGAAGAATGAAAAGCCCTTTTTTCCTTTTGCGACTAATAAAATTTGAGTCATAAGTTTATAATTCTTTTTCTGGTATGAGTTGTAAAGAGGGCAATTTCTCTTATTTGTCTCTTAAGTTTTTCAAAGCTCTAATATCGTCTTCTACCTTTTCAGGGGGAGTTTCTACAATCATATTAATATTTCTAAAGTCTCGACTCTTGATAATATTTTTAAATCCTCTTGTCCCAATTTTTCCTTTACCTATGTGTTCGTGTCTATCTTTTTTTTCTCCCAGATCAACCTTAGAATCATTCCCATGAAATAATTTTATTTTTTTAATACCTATAGTAGAAGAAAGCAAGCAAACCGTTTCTTTAAATTTTTCTTTTGTTCGAATATCGTAACCCGAGGCAAATAGGTGTGCGGTATCAATACAAATACCGATATTAGAATCTCTAACGCCTTCTAGGATTTCGGCCAATTCCTCAAAGCTGTTTCCAATTGTAGTCCCCTGGCCTGCTGTATTTTCTAAAAGAAGTTGGGTTGAAAAACCAGTGTTGTCTACTATCCTTTTTAATCCTTCTATAATCATCTTCACTGCTTGTTTCCTGTTTGTTTTCCTAGAACTTCCCAGATGGGTCATAATATATTTTGCTCCTAACGCACTGCCTCGTTCAAGCTCTTCTTTGATGATGGCTATAGATGAATCTCTTAATATTTTTTTTTCTGAACAAAGGTTAATGTAGTAAGGAGTATGAATATAATATTCTGCAATATTGTATTTAGCGCACTCGCTCAGAAATGATTCAACTATTCTATCATTCAGCTCAGCCGGCTTTCCTCCTCTGGGAGATCTGGAAAAGATTTGAAAACATTCACACCCCAAACCATGAGCTCTTAGTGGAGCATTATCTATTCCCCCGGCTATTGAGACGTGTGCACCGAATTTCATAGCAGAAAGGTATTTTACCGGGTTAGAGGAGTATATGTTGAGATAAGAGCATCCTAATACCGCTATTGCATTACTATAATATTTTTTATTTTTAATTTTCCTCTTTTTAAATGCTTTGTTTTTACTTTTATTATTTTTTGTTATTATATAGATGGTATTGTGCAATAGCGGTATTAGGAATGATTTAAGCAATCCAGACATGCATAAATATTACTTCTAATAATAAACTTATGTCTACTAATAAAGCCCACCGTCCGCTAAAATAGCACAACTTATCTACTCAAAACTAACCAAACGACGATATTGTAGAATAAATAATATACTAATCGTATTGATAAACCCGCCTATCACATGATAGAATTAAGAAAGTCTTTCTTAGTAACGAAACTAAAAGATAAAACCAAACTTAAATAGTCTCGTTCAACATAGAGCAAACTTATAAGGAACTTACTTTGAGCACTGAGAATACAAATTTACACCCGCAAGATATTGTGTCAGCTTATGCTGACTTGTTAGCTACCATCAACGAAAATGAAGAGCCCGAACCATTAAAACTGATACCTTTTGCACTACCTGAATCCCTCTTGCCTTTCCCATCAAAAACTATCAGGCATGCACTGGCAATCTATTTACTTCATCAAAATTACACAGAACAAAGAAAAATCATTGAGGATGCTTACTCTTATCTGGATAACTTTATCCCCGACGAAGAATATAACCTGTTCCATTCACTGCAGGCTTCCATGAATATTAAAGGCCCCATTAAAAAAAGAGTCAACAATAGCGCCATCCGGATGCTAGACATAATGAATAGGCTGAGAATAAGAACTCAAAACATAAGAATAAGAAAAGAAGAATCTATAGAGGAATTAAATTCTCTTAGACGTATTATGAATTTACCTGATAATATATCAGAGCTTGATAGTGATGAAATAGACTCCATCAATGAAGAAGTACAAGAACTTAGATTAAATCTTTAACTCTTCCCTACGCCATTCATAACCATCGTCTAGATTCAAGAATAAATCAAAGGGTTTCTTTACTGTAAACATTAACTTTTTTCCTTTCAGCTGTAAGTTCGTAAGTACAAAATTGATTAAATGCCTTTTTTGTTCAACTTTCGAACTTTCAAACAACTCATATGCCTTAGATGCAATATCCATAAGGCAATTTAGTGTTATTGTGAAATCTTCATCGGCTAGTGTATGTGCATGAAGTAATCCATCCAATTCTATTTGTCTCTGCTTTAACTCATACACTTTTTTGTCATATTCAGTGTTAGTAATACACCTGTACTCTCATATATGAAGGGTAGTGGTTTATTATCTATGTATTTAAGCTTACTCTCAGCGTAATCTTCAGCTTGTTCTTCGTGAATGGTTAGTCTATGACCCTCTTCTTCTTTTTTGGCTTCTATGACTCCTAAAGGAGTTCTATCAACGAATAATACATAATCTGCAGGACCGACATCAGTTTGATATTCCCTTACAGCAAGACCTCTGCCTGCTGAGAAATCACCCTTATCTTTGTCTTGTACTATCCAGCCAGCCTTGCTGAGCATGCCATCAATGTTTTGTCTGGCTTTCTGTTCAGGTGTAAGAGACATAGATATATTAATAGTACATAGTTAATAAAATAGCAATTGACCTACCCCTATCCTAAGTCCATAAGTTAAGTTAGATTTTTGACAGAAAACCCTATAAGCAGATTTGTTCAGTACCATGCAATTATCTCTTGCTTTAAAATTTAGCACCTTTCTATTTTAATGCGTTTACGTCCGATAATGTTCTATTATGTAAACTCGTAAACTCACCTAACTAACTGAAACCATTACACATACTAATTTTACACCTATGCACAGATAACACTTAAAAAATAACATCTAATAATAACAGTTACTTATGAAACCACCCATGACAATATTGTCATGCCCTATAGGGGAAAATGGAGCCTCCTAACTACTGTTGAAAGAAGGCTCCCATGTTACTATTATTTGAGAGAATAATATATTATTTTAATGAGAAATATTGCAAAAAATGCCTTAACATACCCTCCATTAAATAAATTAGGCATGGTATTTCTAATAATATTCATATTTCTCAATAGACATACCACCTACAAGCGATAATAAAAACTTTGAACCCCCCTTTATGCTGCTTTTTTTGCAGCATTTAACATGACATTATGTTAAATTTCTTTAACTTCCTTTATGCATTCGTTAGGGTCTGAGAGGTTCAATTCATAATCTCGATAATCAGGGAAATACGGTTCATAATTAAACGTGTAAGGTTCTAAGTCTAACGAATCTTTATAATCCACTAGAAACATAAACTCATAATCCTCAAACTTATATTCATATTCTACAAACTTAAACTCGTTAAACTTAAACTCATAAGAATCTGAGAATCTATAAATGCTGTCCTTTCTTTTTTTTGTTTCCTCAATGCAGCTGTTCCCCTTTTATCAAGCATAATTCAAGTTGGATTATTGAGCAGATTCTGAATTTAGGACTATTTTACAGAGCTAAGTTAAATTCTTGATTTAACGATTCGATTTGTGAATGAAAAGATACAACACTGAGGTAATAATCAGTTCGTAACTCGTCCTCTAGCCCACCCGTACTGCCTTATACAGAATAAAACAAATTATATATAAAAAAAGAGCAGAGCCCCCATAAGGAAGCCCTGCTCTGAATTAACATCTTTATTCCCTAGTTCTAACAGTCTAGCACTAGCCCTGTGAGTACTGTGGTACCATGAATCGATGACGCATTGTGTATTTGAACGGTGTAGCATAAAGAAGTGGTCCAAAATCGTCAGGGCCTCTTGTTATTGTTTTTGTCCATATGGTTTGAGCTCCAGGAATAATGAGATTAAAGGTAAAACTAATAAGACCTACAATCTCTGTAGCCGGGATCTGCCCACCCATGAAGTCAAAAGGTGTTCCAGACAGGAACCAAGTGCGGACATCATCGCCTGTGGCGGTACGGATGCTCTCAGGGTTCAGCTGGAAGCGATGGCCTGCTCCAGGTGTTATCTCTGATGGCAGATAAGTAACCTCGTGGATAGTTGTCGTTATGTCTGATCTAGTTGTCATACGATAATTCATACGTCCATATTCTGTATTTCCATAGAATTTTGGTCTTACAGAAAGAGGTTTGTCGGAATAACGGCCATTTGCTGAGTGGAGAATATAACCTCTTCTCTCCAAAAGCATGTTGAAGTAGTTATTGTTTGTTCCGTGCTCAAAAGCTGCAACGTAAGCTGCTTTTTTCGGGAATCCGAAAGGCTCTCTTCCTGCAAAAATCGGGGTATCGTTAGAAAGATACATGTATGGATAGTATCCGGCTCTATAGATCTGCCCGTCTCCGGTATCTACTGTAGCGGAGAATGTTACACCAAACTCCATGTATGGTCCTATCATTGTGTTTTTGTGGACTACATACCAGAACTCAATTACATCATCCACAACTTCGATAGGCTCTGGTACAACTGCTTTCATGTTGTTTATATCCGCACGGATAATAAAAGCCATCCAGCGGCTTTCTGTATACGTTAGTGGAACAATATCATAGTCAAAAACAGGGTCAGCCACAGCCTGAGTTAGGATGTGGATTCTGTCTCTATCCAGCGGTAAAGGTGGAACTTCGCCTTCGTCCAGCCACGGATAGCTGTATTCATTTGCTTGTAAACCCATTGCAAATACCTCCTATAATTTTTTATACATTCGTTTTCTTCATTCAACTACACAATACATTAAGACTTAACGCCTTATGATCCCTGACTAATTGGGAACTGCTGACGAAGTCCATATTTGTATGGAGTTGCATATCCTCTGTAACTAGCAGGACGCTCATAAGTTTCTTCCCAAAGAACAGAAGGAACCGGAATAACAAGGTCAAATACGAATGAAATCAAACCTGTAACCTCTTGAATCTTGACCTCAGCACCCATGTTATCAAATGGGGTAGCTTGCTGGAACCAGTTAATAGCATCGGCAGACGCTGTGCGTGTATGCTCAGGCTTAATCTGGAAACGATGGCCTTTAATATTAAAAGCTTCTGGTAATTCTGAGGCTATATGTGTAAGCTGCCACGTTGAACTTGAAAGATCTGGTCTGGTGACGACTTTCATGTTAAATTTACCCCATTCTGTTTTGCCATAGAAAAATGGGGGCTTTACAGGCTTATCATCGAACTGACCTGTTGAGCTATGAATGAGGTATCCGTTACGAGTCATTGCAAAACCGAAGAAATCAGTCCCTTTCTCTCCGCCATGTGTGGTAATTCTGATGTATGACATCTTCTTTGGAAATCCAAGAACACGACCTGCATCAACTGGGGCGTCTCCGGTGAGGTACATATAAGGATAATAACCCGCATTAAAAACATTACCCTTAGGGTCTTTGTATGTAGCAGAAATTGTTACACCAAACTCAAGGTATGGTCCTAACATTGTGTTTTTATGGTCAACATACCAGTATTCTACTAAATCCGCATCCTCTCCATCCCACACCGTGAGTGGTGGATTTGGGACAAGACGCGACCTTGTAGCCTCGTCTACTTTAAGAACAAAAGCAGACCAGCGGCTATCAGTATAAGTTAGAGGGATAACATCAATATCCCATAGCGGATCCGCAGGATTAGCTATGATCCATGTATTTATGTCTCTCTCTATTGGGGGAGGTGGAACCTCCTTTGTGAGTTCCCAATACTTCGTGGGGACATTTAGATGACTTGGCATATATACAAACCTCCTAATATAGATTTTTAACCGGATTGTTATCAACCCTAGAGGAGAAGCGTAGTCGTATCCTTACTTATTTAAATAAGTTATTTAAATATTTTCTTGATTGCAACTACGGTCCAGAACCCCATCTCAAGTATTTATATCAAAGATTAGGGGCACTTGTCAAGGGGTTTTTTAGTATTCGAGAAAAAAATTAAGTGAAAGGCTTAATTTTTAGCAAAATAGGGATAAAAAATGGGGTTTGTTGGTATTCAAGCGATTAAATATTTCATAACTGATGATGAAAATTCACCTATTTTTTGACTGATCAACAGTTCAGCGTCTCCATCAAAAGGTGTAAGGGTAAAATTTAGTATAATTAGCTTCGCTCCGGCCCGAAGCGCGATATCCGGGAGGGTATTTGCAGGGGATACCTGAAGTGAGGACCCGATAGCAATAAAGAGATCAGCGCTACGAGAAAGCTCAAGAGACTGCTCCCAAGGGATTCGAGGCAGTATTTCCCCAAAAAACACTGCATTTGGCTTGAGAACTCCCCCACAATCGGTACATAAAGGCGGATTTTGTCCTGCAATTACCATCTCCATAGCCTCATCCATCGATTGAAGAACGCTGCAGTCTAGACATACCGCTTGTCTAAGCGAGCCATGCAGTTCATGAACCTGCCCGGAGCCGGCGTCCTGATGAAGTCCATCTACGTTTTGTGTAATAATTCCCCTTAAAACACCCCTATGTTCAAGCTCAGCTAGCATATAATGGGCAGGATTTGGTTTTGCAGCTTTCCTTGCGGGGTAAAGTTCAAGAGAATAATCATAGTAGCGGGAGGGCTCCCTCAAAAAACCATCAAGGGATACAACCGATTGATCCATCTTCTCCCAAAGACCTGTTCCCGGAGAACGATAATCGGGAATGCCGGATTCAGTACTGATACCTGCCCCCGTAAGCGCCACAGCGCTTGAGGAGGACAAAACAAGATCTGCAAAGGCTTTAACTTCGTCGCTCACATTATCCATTTTGGAACATGCATAAAAAAAGGGGATGAAAACATTCACCCCCTTTAATTCGTTTTCAATTTCTTAATTTAATCGAGTTTATGTATTTATTTACCCAAGACACTTACAACACAAGTTATTCCGTCCATAGACGGCTGGGCTCCACCCATTGTCTCAATTACTCCTACGTTTGCGTCTTCCTGCTGACGCTTACCCGCTTCACCGCGGAGCTGCCATACGATCTCAGCAATCTGAAGTAGACCGGTGGCGCCTACGGGGTGCCCTCTGGACAATAATCCACCCCCGGGATTAACTGCAATACCGCCGCCGTTTACCCAAGTGCTTCCGTCCTCTATAAGTTTAGCGCCCTCCCCTTTCTCGCAGAAGCCAAGCGCTTCATACACCATCATCTCAGCTATCGAGAAAGCGTCGTGTATCTCGGCCACGTCCATATCCTCTGGACCTAGTCCCGCCATTTCATAAGCCATTTTAGAGGTTCGCGCAACGTTCTCGGAAGGATCGCAAGTTAACCCTGTAGAGCTTGTATATTTGCCCGACTGAGCAACGCAGCCAAGCACTTTTATAGGCGTTTTAGTCGCGAGCTTCTCAACCAGGTCTGCAGAACAAAGAACCGCGGCAGCAGAAGCGTCACCCACAGGGCAACACATGTTACGTGTAAGCGGATCTGCTATCATAGGTGAATCTAAAACTTCTTCTATCGTCATTTCCTTTCTATACTGCGCTATAGGATTAAGTGATGCGTGGTGGCGGCTTTTTACAACAACCTTGGCCAACTGTTCGCTCGTTACTCCGTATTCCATCATATATCTCTTCGCCCTCATGGCGTAGAGGCCAGGCATGCCCATTCCTAAGGCAACTTCGATGTCGTCCTCCTCAAGTGGTAGAGGCCCACCTGACAACACTCTGCTAAGGTTCTCTATGCCCAAAGCCAGGGCAATGTCGTACTGTCCGTATGCAATTGTCCTCCATGCTTCCCAAAAAGCGAGAGTTCCACTTCCACATGCCCCCTCAACATTTATCGTAGGCTGTCCAACCAATCCTATTTCTTTAAGAGTTCTTTGACCAACCCCCATTCCCTGATATACATGTCCGCAAAAAGCAATCTCTATTTTTCTAGGATAGATTCCAGCATCCTTTATGGCAGCCCAAGCTGCCTCACGGCCCAATATATGAGCGGCCTTATCTGGAAACCTCCCACAAGCGGTTGTCCCCACACCTAAGATATATACGTCTCTCATTACGAAACCTCCTGCTTTCTCTAATTTATAAGAACTATTATATCCAAAGAACGCAAAAATAAAAAAAGAGGGTTACGGCTCTATGCCCATAACCCTCTTTTGTAAAATCAAATCTGTTTATAAATATCTTTATCTAATTACTATCCACCTCCATTTGCAGCAGCCTTTGCAGCATAATCTGCTACTGGGGTCCACTTTTGTGTGAGAAGCAACATTCCTGGAATCAATAATGTCACAAACGACTCTATTATGAAGAGCCATGCAACTGCAGGACCCAATGCTTTCCCTAAAGCGAATAGCAAGAAAGCTAGGAAAACGAGTAGTGCCCATGCCCAGCAGAAAATAGCATAATAAAGAAATCCAGGGATCACGGCGTCCAGGGTGTAGAAATGGTAACCGTACCATACGAACACGAGAGTCCCAAACAGGCAAAACCATCCGAGTCCCTTGGCATCATATCCATTTATAAAAATCCCCGCAACCATGAAATAAATAAGAGCAAAAACCGAAACTAAAGCTGTAGCACCGGTTTGCCCCAATTCGTGCAGTTGCCAGGCCGCTATCAATATCAGTATGCCTACAACTAAGTTTAAAACTCCAACTTCTTTGGCTCCTGTTTTTCCCAAAACGGTCATTCCGTTACAGAAAAATACAAAGCCTACTAACAACAAAACGTATCCTAACAATAGATCGACGCCCATTTATCGCCATACCTCCTTAAGTTATTGTATTCTCATCTTGTGGACATTCCACCTTCCACAAAGTTTTCTCTACAAAATAGGATTTATCACATTTCACATGCCTATGTCAAGACACTTTTTTAATATTTCGTGAAAATTTATATAAAAAAATCCTACTTGAATAAAAGATTATTCAATAATATAAAGATGTTAGGCAACATAAGTCTTGAAAAAAGCAGGGAATCGGTATTTTTTTAAAAATCTTAAAGAAATAGAGATTTTAGCGAAAAACTACTATCCTTCTCTTCTTTGAACCAAGATCACCCATTTGCCCTTTTGGACAACATCACCGCTCTGATTATGGACCAGAACCTCGAAGATAAGAAGACCCATGTTAGGTCTTTTATGCTCTCTCTTCTCTACAAGTTTACGTGTTACATGAATAGTATCTCCAAATTTCACCGCACCTGAGAATCTCCAATCCTCAAGACCCATAAACGCTATGGTGGCCAAACGCGGCATTGTAAACCAGAGCCCAGAAGCTACAGATAGAACACATAGCCCATGCGCCACCCTACCCTTAAACACTGTTTTTTGGGCGAATTCTTCATCAATGTGCATATTATTAAAGTCGCCCGAGAGACCTGCAAAGCTTACTACATCGGTTTCTGTAATAGTGCGCCCTGTGCTTTTATGTTCTGCACCCTCTTCCAAGTCTTCGTAAAAAACGCGTGCATCCTCTGCCATTTAAAATTTCTCCTTCCGATTTTAGGAACATAAGCCCGGCCCGGTTAACCCCCCCCGGCCACGCTTATTATTTTTAAACTTAAAAACTACTAGATATTTATCTAACTGGTTTAAATTTTGGTAAGGTTACTTCATCTGTAATATCGTCATAGACAACTTCGACTTCCATACCTACGTGTACATCATGTGGGTCAACGTCAACTATATTAGTCATCATTTTAACTCCCTCTTCCATCTCTACCAGCGCTACCACGTAAGGAGGATCTCCTTTGTACGCTTTAGAGGGGCCCATGTGATGAATTGCATATGTCCATACGGTGGCTTTCCCACTCGCTTTGACCCACTCTATATCCTCGGACATATCATCCCCTGGGGACATAGCACGTGGATAGAAGAAGAACTTGCCAGTCTCTTTTGATCTCGGCAAGACAAGCTCATGATTCTTGCAACCCTCCCAATACGGTTTAGTTTCCGGACGAAAATCCGGAAGTGGTTTATTGTATGTTTTTTCTTCAGCCATTTTTTATGATCTCCTTTTTCTTAAGAAAGGGGTTCTTTCCCCAATAGTATTGTGCTATGAGCAGATACGATGCCACCGTTGCCATGTACAATCGCAACCTCAGGATTCTCCACCTGTCTAGGTCCTGCGTCGCCTCTGAGCTGTAAGGTAGCCTCTATAACGTGGTGCATCGCTCCCAAATGAGCCTGAGACAAAAGTCCTCCATGGGTGTTAACAGGAAGATCCTTTCCGATCTCCATGCGTCCCTCAAGCGCAAACGACCCTCCCTCCCCTTTAGGAACAAACCCAAGACCCTCTATCTCTAAAAGAACTGTTATCGTAAAGCAGTCATATAAGTAGGCGAGATCAACATCGTCAACCCCAAGTCCTGCTGTTTGGAAAGCTTTTTGGCCCGAGAGGTTTATAGCATTGTAAATCTGATCCAAGTTCTCAAGAGTAGTCATGTATTGGTGCGAGTAGCCCTGACCCATACCCAAAAGATATGCAAGACCATTTTCAATACCAAGCTCTTTCGCTTTATCCTCAGTTGTTACGATAAAAGCAGCTCCTCCATCTGAAATAAGAGAGCAGTCATATTTAGTTAGCGGCTCAGCAATAATGCGAGAGTTCATAACATCCTCTATCGTAAGAGGATCCTTGCTCATTGCATTCTCTTTGAGGGCAGCGTGCTTTCTCATTGTCACAGCAACAGCTGCAAGCTGCTCTCTCGTAGCGCCAAAGTCATGCAAATACCTCTGGGCTACAAGTGCGTATCCACCCGGGGTGGTTAAACCATAAGGGAATTCGAATTCTCCGTGGCACATCTCTCTAATAAGCGCAAGCATGCCGGAAGAGGATATACCTGAAAGGGTATTATCGCCTCTTACACAAAGAATAACTTCTGCCTGCCCTGCCGCTATCGCCATAGCAGCCTCAGCTGCCATCCATACTGCTGTAGCGCCACCTATTGCTACTGAAGAAAAGAATTTTGGTTTCATACCAAAATAATCGGCAAACGTTGTGCAATGCATAAACGTATGTTCCACCAAAGAAAAGGCAGTCACTAGACCATCTACGTCAGTCTTCTTTATTCCTGCGTCTTCAATGGCTAATTTTGAAGCCTGGGATAGGAAATGGAAAGAACTCCGATCGGGAATTTTGCCCTGTTCTGTCTCGCCAACTCCAGCTATAACAATCTTATTTTTTTTAAGAACTTCCCTTGCTTCTTTTACACCTGGGATATTACTGGCCATATATGTTCTCTCCCTGCATCATATTTTTGTGGAAGATTATATTAAATTGCTACTGATAAAAGTCAAACATTGCGCTGGTTTACTGTTTTTATAAAAAAAGTTCAGCTATAGAATCTGCCACCATGTTACAAATTGTGGCAGTGTAAAAGTTTCTTGCTTTAGTGTTGTTGGTGGGAAGTTCGCTGTAGGGAAACTCGTTCCTAACTTTTTTTACTATAGATTTCATGTCTATATCAACCCCTAATTTCTCAAAGTCCTTTGCTCTGTTGACCATTACATCCTTACAAGCTCTTTGTGTCCCTTCATCAACCAATTCTTTAATAGACTTTAGATCATATAAGTTGTCATATACCTCAAATATTCTATTCCTAAAAATACTATTTCTAAAATCTATACTAACCCTTTTTTTTGTCTTTGTATTACCATTCTTGGAGCTTTTTTTAGCACTACTATAAGTACTGCTTTCCTCGGGGGTTAGTATACTAATATTCTTCTTATTACTTGTGTATTCTTTGGGTGACATTTTTGTCACCCCCCCCCGTGATAATTTTGTCACCCCCCCCGTGACATTTTTGTCACCCTTCCCCCTGACATTTTTGTCACCCCCTCTAAACGCCCTATTT
>SMUZ01005623.1_pt1 | contig 19652 bp, 19 predicted proteins | sample 2456421 | NCBI WGS metagenome assembly SMUZ01 (sample SAMN11095932, study PRJNA526329) | marine sediment metagenome | biome: Marine sediment; feature: Surficial sediment; material: Deep marine sediment; isolation source: Hadal surficial sediment | place: Pacific Ocean | collected 2014-11 | depth... | reverse complement strand
CTCGGCTTCCTGCCTCGGGTCCTCGTGCGCACGTCCATGTACGCACCCCGCCCTACGGGAGGTGCATTCTCCGGCTCCGCTCAGGGGGCTTCGGCGCCTTGTCTTGATGGTCGTGCCCAAAGCAACCCTCAGCGACCTCGACTGTCACCGCTGTGCTCAAACCCGCGGGGAGCGTACCGGTGCGTCCCATTGAGCCGACCTCAAGAGTGTGCCGGACGGGGTTATTGTGGCCAGGCGGCTGCTCCTAGAACGGCAATGCGCCCGACACCGTGTAAATCAACACGCCCACGAGGCCGCCGACCAATGTCCCGTTGATGCGGATAAACTGCAGATCTCGGCCGATGTACAGCTCGATGCGCTCGGCGGTCGCCGTCGCGTCCCATTTCTCGATCGTATCGGACACGATTTCGCTTAACGATTGGCGGTAGGTCTCTACCAGGTAGGTGATCAGCTCCCGCAGCCAGCGGTTGAGTCGCTCACTTACCTCGGGGTCATCCTGCAGCTTTTGGCCGATGCTGCGTAGCTCGCGCGCCAAGCCGACACTGATCGGCGAGCCAGAATCGTTTAAGGCGTTGCTGAGATAGCCTCTGATGCGCTGCCACAAGTCATCGAGATAAGCTTTCACGGCCGGATGCCGTAAGAACTCATCGCGCAGGGTTTGGCCCTTTGCCGCGATCAGGGAATCTTCGTTGAGCGCGGTTTTGAGATCTCGCAGCCGCTGATTGAGATCGGCACGGGCTGAGTGCTCCGGGTCATCGCCGATGTCGTCGAGGATACGCTGTAGTTCGCTGACCAACTGGTCATAGACTTCCTCATCGACGAACCTGGGCAGCCACCATGGACTGCGGTCCTTGATACGCTCGCGAATTCTGCCCTCGTTCGCTCGCAGCTGGTCGCGGCCGATCTGCACGAGCTGATCGACCAGAGCCTGGGTGTGGTCGCCGGAAGTCAACACATCTAAGACAACGCCTAACCCAGCGCTGACGGACCCCCGTTCGAGGGCCCGACGGAGGCTCTCCCGTAGGGACTGGCGAAGCTCGGCGCTGTCGACGGCACCGATCAGCCAGGCCAGCGCCCGGCTTAAGTCCCTGCTCACGAGGTGTGCGTTGTCCTCATGTGCGAGCCAAACACCCAATCTACCGGCAAGATCTGCCCGCGACAGTCTTGGCAGTACAGCATCCTTGATGAGGAAATGATCGCGGATGAAGTGGGCGAGCGCTTGGCCGATCTCGTTCTTTCGCGTTGGCACGATCGCCGTGTGCGGAATCGGCAGCCCAAGCGGCCGGCGAAACAATGCGGTCACTGCAAACCAATCCGCCAGCGCGCCGATCATTCCTGCTTCTGCGAACGCGGCGATCACGCCGAGCCATGGATGAGTACTCATGAGGAGACTCATGGCGACGAACAAAACGGCCATGCCAAAAAGCAGGCTGGTCGCAATCCAGCGCATGTGCGCAAGGCGCCGTGCCAGGGCGGCCTCCGCGGAATTCATCGGACCGCGGCGGCGATTTCCGCTTGTATCGACTCTGCAGCTTGACGCGGGCGGGCCGCGTTGCGTATCGGTCGGCCGACGACAATATAATCCGCGCCATTTGCGAAGGCCTGTCCGGGTGTGACGATACGCTTTTGATCGTCCTTAGACGTGCTATCCGCGGGCCGAATTCCCGGGCTGACAATCAGCAGCTCCGGCCCCAGCGCCTCACGGATCTCGGCGGCTTCAAGTCCCGACGCGATCACACCATCGCAACCGGCCGCGCGCGCCTGCGCGGCGCGTTTCAATACCAGGGTTTTTACGTCGACGCTGATCCCCATCTGCGTCAGGTCTTCTTGATCGAGGCTCGTCAGCACCGTGACGGCCAGAATTCGCAGCTCAGGGCCCCTCTCTGCGGCGGCGGCTTGCATGATAGCTTGATCGCCGTGGACGGTCAGAAAGGACGCCCCGCATTTTTGCAGTTGGCGCACGGCTGCGGAGACCGTCGCGGGAACGTCATAAAATTTTAGATCCGCGAAGACCTGTTTGCCTGCGTCCAGCAGCCACGCCAAGAGATTGAAATACTCGCCTGACATCGCCAGTTCAAGACCGATTTTATAAAACTCGACGGCGTCTCCGAGTTCTTGCACGAGGGCGCGGGCAGCCGCGGCATCCGGAACGTCCAACGCGACGATCAGGCGCTCTCGTGCGGGAATCGAAGCAGTGCGGTGGGTCGAAGCGGCTGACACGGCCTGCATTCTAACAGAGCGGTCCGTTGGGCCGGCAGCCGTGACCAGCCAGCTCCTAGCTTGTGCCGGCTTTGCTGCTCCCTGATGCGTTGTGTAAATTCTCATGGGCTTGCTTAGCGAAACGATCGGTCATCCCGGCGATGTAGTCGGCCACGACCCTAGCGCCGCCGGCCAGTCCTTCGCTATCGTGATGCTCGCGCGCGCTGTTGGCATGTTCGGTCGGCATCCGCTGGTAGTCATCCAGAAAGACCTCGAAAAGCGTTGAAACGATCTGCTGCGCGTGTTCGGTCATCGCGTTGACTTGTGGATGTCGATAGAGATGCTTTCTTAAAAATCTCTTTAGCGTCGTCTTTGCTTCTGAGTATGGCTCGCTAAAACCGATCAGGGTGCGTGGCTGCGAGCGAACCGCGGCGATGTTCTCGGGTGCAGCGGTGCGCACTCGTGCTTGGCTCGTGTCGATGAGGTCGGTGACAAAGATGCCGATCATGCTGCGAACAACCTCATGAATCTCGCGTCGCCCGCTAACCCCGGGATGTTTGTGCTGCACGATGACTATTTGCTCGGCGACCACCGGAAGTTCCGCCAGGTCTGCCAGCTTGATCAGGCCGGAGCGTAGGCCGTCGTCGACATCGTGATTGTTATAGGCGATCTCATCGGCGATATTCACCAGCTGTGCTTCAAGGCCTGGTTGCTGCCGTTTCAGGAATCGCTCGCCGATCTCCCCCAGTCGGCGGGCATTGGCCGTTGAACAATGTTTCAGAATGCCTTCGCGGGTCTCGAACGTCAGATTCAAGCCCGGGAAATCGGCATGGCCGGCTTCGAGCTGATCGACAACCCGCAGGGACTGAAGATTGTGTTCAAACCCGCCGAATTCACGCATACAGTCGTTAAGCGCGTCCTGGCCGGCGTGGCCGAACGGTGTGTGGCCCAGATCATGAGCGAGACTGATAGCTTCCACGAGATCCTCATTGAGGCGCATGGCTCGTGCGACTGTTCGCGCAATCTGCGCGACTTCTAGGGAATGAGTCAGCCGTGTGCGGTAAAGATCGCCTTCGTGATTGACGAAGACCTGAGTCTTATAGACGAGCCGACGAAACGCAGTCGAATGAATGATGCGATCGCGGTCGCGCTGAAACTCACTGCGATAAGCAGGCGGATCCTCTCGATAACGGCGGCCTCTTGAGTTGGAGGGAGCGACGGCATAAGGGGCGAGATCTACGGGCACGACTCGCTGAGCCCATCAATATAATCTTGTTGGACCACTGTTTGAGTTTCGATGACATCTCGAAGCAGCGATTCCTCCGGCGATGGCACGATCACGCCTTCACCGATCTGCTTCAACAACACAAGTCTGAGCCCCTCGGCGCTGGCCTTTTTATCCATGCTCATGCGTTCGAGCAGGCGATCAACCTCGATGTTCGGTGCGCTGACCGGCAACCCGGCTTTCCTAAGTAGCGCTTCGATGCGGCTGCAGTCGTCTTCGTCTAGCCAGCCGAGCCGTGCGGACGTCCGCGCAGCTAGAGCTATTCCGATCGACACGGCTTCACCGTGGAGCCACCGATCGTATCCGCCCAGAGACTCCAGCGCATGGCCGAACGTATGGCCGAGGTTCAGTAACGCGCGCCTACCGCGCTCGCGCTCGTCCTCGGCGACGATTGCAGCCTTGAGCTCGCAATTTCTACGAACGACGAAACCAAGTGCTGCGGCATCCATCGCGACGAGATCGTCGATGTGCCCTTCAAGCCAAACGAAAAAGCCGTGATCCAGTATCAGGCTGTGCTTGATGACCTCGGCGAGTCCCGCGGCGAACTCTCGCGGCGGCAACGTCTTGAGCGTGTCGGTGTCGGTCAGTACGCAGGTCGGTTGGTAGAACGCGCCGATCATGTTTTTGGCCCTGGGATGATTGACTGCGGTCTTGCCGCCCACCGAGGAGTCCACTTGAGCGAGCAGGGTCGTCGGTACCTGGACATAATCGATACCGCGCTGATAACACGATGCGGCGAAGCCGCCGATATCACCCACGACGCCGCCGCCCAGCGCCACGAGACACGCGTCACGATGGAAGCCGTGTTCAATGAGCGCATCGATGATCGTTGAGATCGTCTGCAAGGTTTTCTGGTCTTCGCCGTCGGGCAGGACTATGGCATGCTGCTCGTCGGCAGCGATCGCTTGTTCGAGTGTGGCGAGATACAGTGGTGCGACAACTTCATTGGTGACGATCAGGACTTGACGAGCCGTGATAAGGTCCGCGAGCACATCCGCTTCACCCAACAGCCCCGGGCCGATCAGAATCGGGTAACTCCGTTCTCCTAGTGAGACCTGCAAGGTTTCCATCTCGTTAGCTGCCAAGGGACCGATAGTGGCAAGGTTCGCAGGGGTGCGTCAGTTTTTCAACGGCTCGAAGTCACGACTTCGCAGAAGCTTACAGACGCTTGCAGTCACAGCTCTGACATGGCATCCGCTCGTATCGACCGAGAATGTAGCCAGGCCCTCGTACAGTGGGCTGCGTATGGCAGCCAATCGCTCCAAACTCTCTCTAGGCTCGCCGTCCGCCAGTAGCGGACGATTCTTGGCGTGCTGAGTACGTTCAAGCTGGTGCTCTACAGTAGTTTTGAGATAAACGATGGTCCCGTTCCGCGTCAGATTGCGCCGGTTCTCCTCGTCCAGTACGGCGCCGCCGCCGGTCGCGAGCACAATATTCCTGCGTCGGGTCAAGTTTGCGATGCATTCTCGTTCCCGATGACGAAAACTCGCCTCGCCCTCTTTCTCGAAAATATAGGCGATATCGACGCCAGTGCTGCTCTCAATCTCCGCGTCGCTGTCGAAGAATTCCAGACCGAGCTCCGCGGCGAGCTGCCGCCCGACGGCGGTCTTGCCGGAGCCCATCGGGCCGATCAGATAGATGTTGCTGTCGTCACTCACCAACAGCAGTCTAGCAGGCCGTTAAACCGGAGGGCTGACGTGAGGTCCCGCCCTCAAAACGATAGCCTTACTAAGGATAGCCGCCTCGCGTTATGAGCTAGTAGAGGCTGGCGCCGTCTCGAAGGATCTTCGGCGTCACGAAGATCAACAGCTCCGACCGGTTATTGGTCACGACTTTGGAGCGGAACAGATAGCCGAGCACGGGGATATCTCCGAGTATTGGCACCTTGTTAACGGTCTCGCGTTCTTCGGTTTCGAAAATGCCGCCCAGTACAACGGTCTCGCCATCGTCTACGAGTACTTGCGTAATGATCGAGCGAGTATCGATGCTAGGTACAAACCCCCCCGTGGCGCTGGCTACGAGTTCACCGACCGAGTCTTTGGTGACGACCAAGTCCATGATGATGCGGTCATCCGGAGTGACTTGTGGTGTGACGGTTAGACTCAGCACCGCCTCCTTGAACGACGTCGTGGTCGCGCCGCTGGAAGAGGACTCCTGATACGGAATCTCGACGCCCTGTTCGATGCGGCCCTCCCTCTGATTGACCGTGATGATCCGCGGTGTCGAGATAATCTGTCCTTGGCCCTCCGCCTGCAGTGCCGTTAACTCCAAGTCGATTAGAAAGTCAGAGTCGAGTATGGCCAGCGCAAACTGCCCAGCCGGGGACGCGATCGGCAGATTCACGTTGTAGCGTTGACTGATCGGCGGTGTGGTTACCGGAAACGGTGTGCCGGTATTGTTGATATTGTCGATTCCCGACTGGACGATGATATCCGATCCCGCGCTAGTACCCGTGAACGACAGCAGGCCGTCACCGGAGTTATCTCGAACGATGGTCGCACCGAAGCGTACGCCGAGACTCCGACTATAGTCGTCATTGACGATTACGATCCGCGACTCGATCAACACTTGTGGGACGGGAATGTCCAACGTAGTTACAAGCCGGCGGATACTCGCCACGCGTTCCGCAGTGTCTTGAACCAGCAGCGTGTTGGTTCTGTCATCGATCGCGACGCTGCCGCGCTCGGAGATCAATGGATTAAGACCGCCTCCGTTTATCAGTGTCGCCAGATCACTGGCCTTGGCATAATTGACCTGAATGAACTCCGAGCGCAGGGGCTCTAGCGTCTGCAGGTCCTGGAAGGCTTCAAGTTCGGCTCGCTCCCTCGCGGCGATCTCTTCGGCAGGGGCAACGATGATGACATTGCCGTTGCGCCGCATATCGAGCCCCTTCGTCGTGAGCAAGATATCCAGTGCCTGATCCCACGGCACGTTCCGTAAGCGCAGCGTAACGTTTCCCTGTACGCTGTCGCTGACGACGATATTCAATTCGCTAGTGTCTGCGAGTAGCTGCAATACCGCGCGAGTCTCAATGTCCTGGAAGTTCAGCGTCAGACGCTCGCCTGTATATTCTCGATCCTCGTTGAATATCCCCAGCGACCGCGTAACCTCGATCGGTGTCTGGAACTCCAGGGTGAAGAGGTTGTCGGTTTGGTACGCGACCTGTTCGTAGGCCGAACTCGTGGTAGTAATAACCAATCTGGCATCGGCGTTGACACGCAACGCATCGACGGTGGTCACGGGGGTCGCGAAGTCCGTGACGTTAAGCCGACGTAACAGCGCGTCAGGTAACGCCGTATTCAGGAAGTCTACGATGATGCGGCCACCTTCCTCGCGCACGTCGACGACCGTGCGGGGATCATCGAGTTCCACGATGATTAGTCCGGCGCCATTTGTGCCGCGGCGGAAGTCGATATTCGTAATACTGCTACTAGTAGCTCGCGCTGCGCCAGCGGAGTTCGCACTGGGCGTATTCGGTTGCGCTGCGAACAATGGGCTCGCCGGCGCTGCGCCGTCCCGTTGTCCGAGCGTGACGTAGACGCTGTCGCCGACGGTCCTCAACTCATACGGCACCATGACATTCATATTCAGGACGACTCGCGTACGGCCATTCGCTTCAGCGACCAGGATCGTTGCAAGGGGGCCCAGGTTGACGTCCTGGCGCCGCGTCTCGAGTCCGATCAGCGTGCCGGGCAGGTCCAGCGCGATCCTGGCGGGGTTATCGATCGTGAAGCTCAGGGGCTCCGGTGCTGGTCCGCTTAGACGTAGGCGCAACTCGATAACGACATTGGAGATCTCTTGGACATCGATCGCTTGCAACTGGCGCGATACGTCTTCCTGCGCCTGAGCCGGTATCGATGCGCACAGGGCTAAGCCGATCCACGCCAAGGTTGTCGACCCCTGGAAAAATCTCGCCAAGAGAAACCCTTTCTGATCGGGCGCTGTCGTGTACATAAGGTCTACTCCCATAACGTCCCCTGAGGCGTTAATCGCTTAAGCCGATGGCTGCGGGGCGCTCCAGGTACCCGCCGATTCCATCGGAAATAATTTCCACGAGCACGATCTCAGAGTCTGAGATTAACGTGACTCGACCGTAATTCTGTCCCAGGTGGTGACCGGTGGAGACGCGATAGATCAGGCCGTCGGACGTCTGCACCAAGCCGAACGAATCGCCCGGCGTCTGCAAAGTTCCCACCATGCGCAAAGTGTCCAGCGGATACTGCTCAAGGAACTCCCGCGGACGATTCTGATCTGGACCTTGGATGGAGTCCGGGTTATTGCTTGCTAGAGATAGCGGTGTTTCGGGTAGAAACGGCGAGCGTCGGTCGCCGGCCTCATACGTAAAGGTCGGTGGCGGTACGACCCGGGGCAGAGGTGCAATAACACCTCCGGGCCGGGCTTTGACTTCGTCGATATAGGTCCTTAAGTCGTCCATATCGGTGCTGCACGCACCGAGCCCGATTGCGACAATAGTAACGGGAAGCAGACGCCAGACAGTTGTCCGTTGAGCAGCCATCATCCCTCCGTCGGGTCCTCGTCCAGATAACGATAGGTCTTGGCGGTCACATCCAATGTCAGCTCGTCGTAGTCGTCCGCAGTGACAGGCTTAATGCCGATGTCATGCAGCGTTACGATTCTCGGTAACGCGGCGATGCCGCTGACGAAATTGCCGAGCTCATGGTAACTGCCGGTTAAACGAATCTTGATCGGTAGTTCCGCGTAGAAGTCTCGTCGGATCTCTCCCATCGGCTGGAAGAGTTTCTCCTCAAGTCCAGCACCCAGTCCCGTCTGCGAGATGTCGACCAGCAGATTCGGGACCTCGGTTCGGCCGGGGAGCTGGCGCAGCATTGCGCCGAAGGACCGCTCGATCTCGGCCAGTTGTGAGCGATAGGCGTCGAAATTCGCGGTTTTTTTCTGCCGTTCTTCGAACGTTGCGCGCAGTTCGCGTTCCTCGAGCTCCGCTCGCTGAAGCACCGGCATCTCCGACTTGATAACAAACGTGTAGACGCTGAACGCGGCTACCGCGACAAATACAATCACCACCGATACTGCCCGGAACAAAAACGGCCAACGACCCGGATCGCTCGTATCCAGGCTTTGTAGTTCTTCGAGAATGTTCATGGCAGTGACACTCCGTTCTCAACATCGTTAAGAGAGACCTGCTCGGCAAAAATCGTGAATCGGGCATTGCGCCCAGCACCGACATCGACGGTCTCGACAACATCGAGACCCGGGTCGCTCAGCCAGTCCGAGTCATCGATGTTGCGCATCAACGCAGAAACGCGCGTACTCGACTGGGCCGTACCCAAAATCTCGATCCGCCCGGCAACTTGGGTGATCTCGGTCAGGTACACTCCTTGCGGCAGAGTCTCCACGAGCTCGTCAAACAGATGCACGATCTCGGGCCGGGATCTCTGCAGCTGCTCGATGATATCCATACGCGCGAGGAGGCGCTCCTTCTGGTTCTCGAGGCCGAGGATCTCCTCGATCCGTCTGTCGAGCTCCGTGATCTCGGCTTTCAGGACATCGTTACGAGTTGTCTGATTCTCCGTCCACTGCTTGACGGTCAGTTTGGAAACGAGAGTGATGAGCCCGGCGACGAGAACCGCTGCTCCGATGGCAGTAATGAAGTCCTTTTTTCGCTTTTGCCGCAACCCTTCACGCCATGGCAGGAGATTGATTCTTGGCATGTCAGTCGAAACTCCTCATCGCTAGACCGCAGGCTGTCAGCAGCGCCGTTGCATCGCCGCGTACGCCCTGAGCGGTTGCCTTTGCTGACAGCTTCATCTGCCCCAAAGGGTCACCGATCTGGGTCGGGATACCGACACGGCTCCCGATGACATCGCCGACACCTGCAATATTAGCGCATCCGCCGCACACGAGAATCTGTTCGGGCTGCGTGCGATCGCTGCCTGACGCCAAATAGAACTGCAGCGAGCGGCTGACCTGCTGCGACATATCATCCATGAACGGGTCGAGCACTTCGGGTTGATAGTTACTCGGTAGACCGCCTTCTTTCTTTGCGCGCCCGGCGTCTTCAATAGACAGCCCATAAGTCCGCATGATTTCTTCGGTGAGCTGCCGTCCGCCGAAGGCAAAATCTCTCGTATACATGACCTTCAGGTCCTTGAGAACGCTAAACGTCGTCGAGCTCGCGCCGAAATCGACAATGGCGATAAATTTGCCCGCGCCGTTATCGATCATTTGATGCGCGAGCAGCCGGCAGGCACTCTCTATTGCGAACGCCTCGACGTCGACCACAATCGCGGACATGCCGGCAGCTTCGACTGCTACCTGGCGTTCGTCTACATTCTCTGTTCTGGTAGCGACCAGTAGAACGTCCTGCATTTCCGGGTCGAGCGCGCTCTCGCCGATCACTTCGAAATCGAAACTGACCTCTTCCATCGGAAACGGAACGTATTGATCGGCTTGGAGTTCGACCTGGCCTTCTAGATCGCTGCCGGTCAGGTTGCTCGGCATTTGAATGACCTTGGTAATCACGGCGTCGCCACTAATCGCGAAAGCGACGTCCCTGATTTTCGTTCCGGAGCGCCTCACAGCTCGACGGATCGCCTCGCCAACCGCATCGGCGTCGACGATTGCTTTCTCGTTGATCGCGTTCGGCGGTGTTGGTTCAGCGGCATACGACTCGACCCGATAGGTCTGACCACTCTGGTTCAGCTCGATAAGCTTGATCGAAGACGTCGTAATATCGAGCCCGATCATGATCTTGTTTGCACGGCTACCGAACACCAATTTTCCTTTCCAACTCCGTAGGTTGGGGTAGAATTCTAATATTCTGTTAAATAATCTAAATTCAACTATATAACAGGCACGAGATACAGAGTTGTGACGAGATTCACGATCCCATCATCGAATCGGGTTGCTCGGCGCTGTAGGCTGATCAGCAAGGGAATTGAGCCTATCCACGACTCGCTTCGCTCTTCGGCGGGGACGTGTCCTGCAGTCTGGAGGACTTGCGGAAATCGGCTGCTGGCGGAACAGGGGGTCTTCTACTGCTCCAGCAGCCCCGCTATCCTAGGTGGGTCCCGTGGTTTCAGGCCCAGCCCGTAGACCGGAGGCTTTGCGTCCCAACCTTTCGATGGGTTTGCCTACGCTGGCGACTATGCACAAAGGTGTCGACGATGGCAAGGAAGTAGAATGGACCTTTTGCGTTGAATAAGACGCTACGAATTTCAGCCCTGCTCGGGGTCTACGGGCTGGCCGGGAGTTTGGCTCTGGGCGGCTTGTTCGCAGGTGGTTATTACTATGTAGCGCCCGAGCTGCCGCAGGCTCAGGAGCTGCGCGACGTTCACCTGCAGATCCCGCTGGCTGTCTACAGCCGGGACGGGCGGCTGATGGCCCTGTTCGGTGAGAAACAGCGCGCCCCGGCTGAATACGAGGACATACCGTTGCTCCTGGTGCAGGCGGTGTTGGCGGCCGAGGATGCCCGTTTCTTTGAGCATCCGGGATTTGACTATCAGGGCTATCTTCGGGCCGGGCTCAACTTCCTCCTCTCCGGCGGCGACCGCAGTCAGGGTGGCAGTACGATAACGATCCAGGTAGCAAGAACATTTTTCCTCAACAGAGACAAGACTTTTGTTCGTAAATTTAGAGAATTGATACTTGCTACGCGGATTGAGCGCGAGTTCTCCAAGGTCGAGATTCTAGAGCTCTATCTGAATACGACCTTCTTCGGCCAGCATGCCTATGGCGTCGTCGCGGCTGCACAGATTTACTTTGGCAAGAAACTCGATGAGCTGACGGTCGCGGAAGTGGCGATCATCGCCGGGATTCCCCAGGGACCGTCGATTCTCAATCCCTACAGTAATCCCGACGCAGCTATACGGCGTAGGGCCTACGTGCTGCGGCGCATGCGCGAGCTCGACTTCATTACTGAAAGCAGCTACCGGATCGCACTGGAGACGCCCGTCGAGAGTAAACGGTACGGACCGCAACTCGCGCTCGCATCGCCCTATGTTGCGGAAATGGTCAGGGCCGAACTCATCCGCCGGCTTGGACCGGCTGCTTACGATGCAGGTCTAAAGGTCACTACAACGATCGACAGTCGGCTGCAGCGCACGGCGCAGAAGGCGCTTCGAGACGGCTTGATCGATTATGATGAACGCCACGGTTACCGTGGGCCACTTGCCCAGGTGGCCCTCGCCCAGCTTTCGCCCGGCCCGGACGAGCCACCGGAAGATCGATGGAAGGCTGTGCTGGTGGACTACGCACAGATCTCGGGCTTCGTGACCGGTCTCGTGATCAGCGTGGACGAGATCATTGTCGAGCTAGAGCCGGTAATCGCGGTCGAGCCGGTCGTTGCTGAGGTGGCCGCCGATGAAGAAGTGCCGCTGGAGCAGCCCCCGATTCAAGACCGCGCTCAGGTCTACTTTGCGGACCGGGGTCTGGTCCCGATCGAGCTGGAGGCGGTCGCATGGGCGGCTCCGTTTATCAGCGACGACCTCGTGGCACCGGCGCCGACCATCGTCGCCGATGCGCTCGATCCTGGCGACGTAGTGCGGTTCCGGGTACTGGAGGACAACAGCCTACGACTCGCCCAACTTCCTCAGGTGCAGGGCGCGATCGTCTCGTTGGACCCCTTAGACGGTGCTGTGACGGCACTGGTGGGGGGCTTTGATTTCTATCTCAGCAATTTCAATCGCGCGACCCAGTCCCAGCGTCAGCCCGGCTCATCTTTTAAGCCGTTCGTTTATTCGGCGGCGCTGGAAAACGGCTTCACCGCGGCGACCATCATCAATGACGCACCGATAGTCGAAGCAAGTTCCGAGCTCGAGACAGAGTGGCGCCCCGTCAACTACGACGGGAGGTACCGTGGCCCGACCCGGTTGCGCGAGGCGCTCGTACAGTCCTTAAATCTGGTCTCGGTCAGAGTCATCCGGCGCGCGGGCATCGGCGCCACGATCAGGCACTTGCGTGCATTCGGCTTTGATGACACGGCATTGCCGGCGAATGCGACGCTTGCGCTCGGTGCCGGTGGCATTGCGCCCCTCGATCTCGTGGATGGCTACGCAACATTTGCGAATGGCGGCTACAACGTCGATGCTTATCTGATCGAGCGAATCGAAGATGCTGATGGTGAGGTGCTTTATGCAGCAAGGCCGAGTCTCGCCTGTCAGGATTGCGCGGCGGCAGATTTCGACCCAGGATTGGCGCCGGCCCTGGTTGAAAGCCCGATAGATCTGTATCCCAAGCTACGTATAGCGAAGCGCGTCATCACCGCACAAAACGCCTACCTCATCAATGACATGATGCAGGATGTCGTTCGCCGCGGTACAGGGCGGGCTGCGTACGCGGCGCTGGGACGAGAGGACGTGGCGGGCAAGACCGGCACCACCAACGACCGACGTGACGCGTGGTTTGCCGGGTTCAACGCTGACGTTGTGACCGCCGCGTGGGTCGGATTCGATCAGGAACGCTCGCTCGGTCGATACGAACAGGGCGCGCGCACCGCGCTGCCGATGTGGATCGACTTCATGGCCGAAGCACTGGATGGATTGAGCTATCATGCCATGGAGCAACCGCCGGGGATTATCGATGTTCGCATCAACCCGAAGTCGGGTCTCGTGGCGGCGACCAACCAGGGGAGCATATTCGAGAAGTTTCGTATCGGCCACGTTCCCGAGCGGGAGCCGGATCCTGCAGAGTGGCATCCTGATATCTTCACGGACGGGGGTGAGGCAGCGGACGGACAAGGACCGGAACCACTGTTCTGACCGGCGCTGGGACGACGGCACGGGTTGAGACGGAGTGCGGATCGGATATGGGAAGTAAGCGTGAATTGGGCAGCGAGGTATTGCGCGAGCAACTAGCACAAGAGGCCGCGCGCCTGATCGTCGACCATGGAATACACGATTATGGTCAGGCTAAGCGCAAAGCCGCACAGCGCTTCCGCGTCCGTCAGGCCGGCGCGCTGCCAAGTAACGCAGAGGTTGAATCTAGCGTGATAGAGAGGCAGCGGATCTTCGCGCCGGACAGCCACGAGTGCCGACTCGCCGCCATGCGCAGGCTGGCAGCAGACATCATGGAGTTTTTAGCTGACTTTCAACCGCGTCTCGTCGGGCCCGTGTTAACGGGCACAGTAACCGACAACGCTGCTTTGGAACTGCATGTCTTCACCGAGTCGCCAGAGGCGGTTCTAGCGGCACTGGAGGCGCAAGGCGTTAGTAGCCGTGACTGTCAGCGCCGCTACCGATTCAACGGTCAGGACATGACCATTGTCCCGGGGTTCACCTTCTCCAGGGAAGGTGAGCGCGTCTACATTACTATCTTCCCGGAGAAGGGCGTGCGTCAGGCGCCGCTGAGTCCGGTGGACCGGCGACCGATGCAACGTGCCGGCCGGCGCCGTGTCCTGGCATTGCTCGGCGGAGAGATGTCTTAGGTCAATTGCGCTCACTGACCGGGAGATAGTCTCTTTTCGCAGGGCCATTATAAAGTTGGCGCGGGCGGCCGATACGCGAATTCGGATCGGCAACCATCTCGCGCCAATGCGTTACCCAACCCACGCAGCGGGCGATGGCGAACATCACCGTGAACATCGATTTAGGAATACCCAACGCCTGGTAAATGATGCCGGAGTAGAAATCGACATTGGGATAGAGGTTCTTCTCGATGAAATACTCATCCTTGAGCGCGATCTCCTCGAGCTTCAGCGCCTGCTCAAGTAGTGGCGAGTCCTGTTGGCCTAGGTCCGCTAATACGCGATGGCACATGTTGCGAATGATCGCAGCACGTGGATCATAGCTCTTGTAAACACGGTGGCCGAAGCCCATTAAACGGAACGGGTCGTTCTTGTCTTTCGCCCGCGCGACATATTCATCGATGCGATCGGCTGTGCCGATCTCCTCAAGCATATTGATGACGGCTTCGTTGGCACCGCCATGCGCTGGGCCCCAGAGTGCCGAAATGCCGGCGGCGATGGCCGAGTACGGGCTCGTTCCGGAACTTCCGGCGAGTCGGACCGTAGACGTGCTGCAGTTTTGTTCATGGTCTGCATGCAGGATGAACAGTAGGTCTAAAGCCTCCGCCGCGACCGGGTCGATCTCGTACTCGTCAGCTGGTACGGCAAAGAACATACTGAGCAAGTTGCTGCAGTAGCTTAAATCGTTCTTTGGGTAGATGAACGGTTGGCCCAGCGTGTGCTTGTATGCAGCGGCCGCAATCGTCGGAAGCTTGGCGATGATTCGATGCGCGAAGATATCCCGATGCACAGGATTGTAGATATCGGTCGTGTCATGGTAGAAGGCCGACAGCGATGCGACGACTCCGGACACCATCGCCATCGGATGCGCATCGTTATGGAAGCCGTTGAAGAATCGCAACAACGATTCGTTGATCATGGTATGCGTGCGGATGGATTTATCGAATTCGGCGAGTTCCTCTCGGCTCGGCAGTTCCCCATGCAGCAACAGGTAGCACACCTCGAGATAATTCGAATGCTCGGCTAATTGTTCGATCGGGTAGCCGCGATATAGCAGGACTCCTGCTTCGCCATCGACATAGGTCACTTGACTGGTGCAGCTTGCGGTTGCACCAAAGCCGGGATCGTAGGTAAATACCCCCTGATCGCTGTACAGAGAAGTGATATCCAAGACGCTCGGCCCAAGCGTGGGATCGTAGCGATTCAGCTTCGTTTCGGTTCCAGATTCCGGGTCGGTCAGAGTGAAGTGCTTATCGGTCATACGCTGCCCGTGGCTCCTCGTAGATTATTGTTACCGTCCGCGGTGGTGGGGGACGGCCGCGGGCTGTTCTGCCGCGTTGCGTTGGGTCACGTCACGGACCCATCGAGGCACAAAGATGCCGATTATAGCAGTGAGACTTGTCCTGAGGGGGCCGATAACGCTCCGGACAGCGTTCGACCGTGGCGGCTTGGCCTATGCGCTCGGACCGCGCCCGTAACGTTTGCGGAATTTGTCCACGCGTCCGCCGGTATCGATGATCTTTTGTTTGCCGGTATAGAACGGGTGACAATTGGAGCAGACCTCCACGTGGAGATCGCCGGTCAATGTCGAACGGGTCGTGAACTCATTCCCACAGCCGCAGGTCACCTTGAGGTCGCCGTAGTCTGGGTGAATGTCCGGTTTCATGGCAGTCGAGCCCGATCGGTGGGCGCGTGAGCATACTGTTCGGACCACTGAAATACAAGACAATCCGGGCCTGAGACCGAGAATCCGCTCCGGGTCCCGAGCCTAAGGCCAGGAACGGACACGGAAAACGAGTTTATCCACAATAACTGTGGATAACTCTGTGGAAAAAGCACCCGATTGGTCTCTTGAGTCGCGGCGCATCGAGATTTTTCTTAGTTTGACCAAAAAATGATCACGCGCTGGAACTCATTATTAATCAGTGAATTATCTCTGAATAGTGACTATCGGTTCTAACAATCACGCGTAACGGGCCGGTTCTCGAGACGCGGCCCGCCCGTTGTGCATAAAATCACCGTTTAACTGCCTGGGGACGACGCCTGGGTAAGCTGTTCTTTGAGCGCCACGCTCAACTTCGCCAATGCGCGGCCACGATGGCTGACACGGTTCTTGACCTCGGCTGAGAGTTGCGCGGCGGTCGCAGCGAACTTGGGATCATAGAAGATCGGATCATAGCCAAACCCGCCATCGCCCGCGGGCGTCCGAGTGATGACTCCCGGCCAGTCTGCATAGCTGATCAATGGTGCGGGGTCGTTCGCATTCAGCATCGCCACGATCACGCAATAAAAGTGCGCGCCGCGGCGATCGTCAGGCGTGTCGGCCAGGGCGGCGAGCAGCTTGACCACATTGGCTCGAGCATCGGCCGTCGGCCCGGCATAGCGTGCCGAGTGTATGCCCGGGGCGCCCGCCAGTGCATCGACGGCCAGTCCAGAGTCGTCCGCGATCGCGGGAAGCCCGGTCTCGAGCGCGGCGTGCCGGGCCTTCAGCAAGGCGTTCTCGACAAACGTCGAGCCCGTCTCTTCCACAGAGCGAACCCCGAGTTCGCCTTGGGCGACGATCTCGATTCCGGATTCAGTGAGAAGCGCCCGGAACTCGCGTAGCTTCCCGCTATTGCCGCTGGCCAGCACCCATCGGCCGAGGACCGGGGTCACCGCTCAAGCACCGCTCGTTGGGCTTGTAGTAACTCTTCGACGCCGCTACGCGCCAGGTCCAGCAATTGGTCGAGCTCGCTGCGCAAGAACGCATGACCCTCGGCCGTTCCCTGGATCTCGATCAGACCGCCGGCCTCATTCATGACGATGTTCATGTCAGTCTCGGCCACAGAATCTTCCGCATAGTCGAGGTCGAGGACGGCTGTGCCTTCGTAGAGGCCGACCGAGACAGCTGCGACCTGGCCGTGAATCGGACTCTGGCTCAGTTCTCCGCGCTCAATCAGTTGCTGTACCGCCAGCGCGAGAGCGACATAGCCGCCGGTTATCGCGGCGGTTCGGGTGCCGCCGTCTGCCTGCAGCACGTCACAGTCCACGGTGATGGTACGCTCGCCCAGGGCCGAGCGGTCGACCACGGCGCGCAGGCTGCGGCCGATCAGCCGCTGGATCTCCATTGTCCGGCCACTCTGCTTGCCGCGAGCGGCTTCACGGGGGTTCCGTGTATGGGTCGAGCGCGGCAGCATGCCGTACTCTGCGGTGACCCAGCCCTCGGCTTTACCCTTAAGGAAACGCGGTACCCTGGATTCCACCGACGCGGTCGTCAGCACCCGTGTCTGGCCGAACTCCACGAGCACAGAACCTTCCGCATGCTGGGTGAAGTCGGGCGTGAAACAAATCGTGCGCATCTGATCTGCGCTGCGGCCGCTGGGACGCATTTCGTCCTCCTGATCTTTTAGTTCGTCTTCGCTGACGAAATCTTATCTAGTGGCGCTATCGACGCAGTGATTTTAACCCACCCACCGTAGCGCGGCGGCGCTGGTGTTGTCACTGTGGGGGGCGTTCTTCTCGACTGCGGTTTCTGCGAGCGTACGCAGCAACTCTTCCACCGATGCTGCCTGGTCGCCGATGACCAGACCGATCTCATCATCCTCGAGGCCGGACCACAAGCCGTCGGTACAGGCTAGGAGGAAGTCGCCAGGCAGGAGCTCCTGCTTTGACGTGATACTGATGGACGGCAGAGCGGGGTCGCCACCGAGGCAACACTCGACAAAGTTGCGCAGCGGATGTTCGCTGAGGTCTTCTTCGCTGATTAGACCCTGACGTAGCAGCAGTTCCACGTGACTGTGGTCGCGCGTACGCGCGCAAACCGCGTTGCCCCGGATCTGATAGATGCGGCTGTCGCCGACGTGCGCCCAGTAGGCGCCCGACTCCTGGACGAGACACATGGCGCAGGTTGCACGGGGCCTCTCACTCAGCAGCAGCCCGTCGCCCAACTCGACCACGGCATCATGTGCTTGCGAGAGCGCAAGTGTCAGGAACCCCTGCGGGTCGAAGACGGGACGCGGGACCTCGAAGAAGACCTTTTCGAGCACCTCAAGCGTAACTTCGGCTGCCCGTGCACCATGTGAATGACCGCCCATCCCATCTACGGCCGCCATTAACAGAGTCGTCTCGTCGACGATGACCTTTACCCGGTCCTGGTTTTCCTGACGGTTGCCCATCAAGCTGATCTGCGCTGATTCGACGTTCACTGGTAAAACTCGTGTCACTCTCCTGCATATCTTAGACTTAAACCCTTGACTGTGTCTGGACTCCAATCACGAACTTAGACAATGCCCAGCAGCATGACAGGCTTCGCGAGCGAGGAAACCCTGGTTGGTCCTTACCGGTTCATCTGGGAAGTTCGTAGCGTCAACCATCGTTTCTTGGATATCAGTCTACGTCTGCCGGAAGAGGTGCGCGGCTTGGAGCCACGTTGCCGAACGATGGTCGGGGTGAAGCTGCGTCGCGGTAAGGTCGATTGCACGCTGAAAATTTCCGCGATCGAGCAAAAGGCTACTGCCGTATCGCTCCAACAAGACGTGCTCGATCGGTTAAGCGGACTTGAGAAACAGGTACAGCAGATCTTCCCCGACGCCAGACAGCTGGCAGTCGGCGAAATTCTGCGTTGGCCGGGTGTGCTGGAAGAAGCCTCGGCGCCGCTGGCCGAGTTAGAGGACCCGATCGCGGCGGGTTTCTCCCGAGCACTCGACTCCTTGAGCACCTCGCGGCAGCGTGAAGGCGAGCGTCTGACGGAATTACTCGTCGAGCGTTGCGACGCGATCGGCAAGATCATCACCAGCATCGGACCGCTACTGCCGAAAGCGCAGGAACGCTACCGGGAGAAACTGCTGGAACGGCTGCAACGGCTCGACGTCGAGGCGGATCCCGGACGGCTTGAGCAAGAACTCGCTTTGCTCGCGCAACGTCTAGATGTTGCCGAAGAGTTGGATCGGCTCGGCAGTCACGTCACCGAGATCCGCGATGTCTTAAGCCGAGCCGAGCCCATCGGTCGGCGGCTCGACTTCCTGATGCAGGAGCTTAATCGCGAAGCCAATACGTTGTCCTCGAAGTCCCAGGATGAGGAGCTGACCCGCGCAGCTGTGGAGCTCAAGGTCCTGATCGAACAGATGCGCGAGCAGGTGCAGAACCTGGAGTAACTTAGCGCCAGTCGTGTTCGGCTATTATTCACGACTCAGCAACTCGGAGTTAGCGTGGCGGCGATTAAACCCGGTCGACTGATCGTCTTGGCAGCGCCGTCGGGCGCCGGCAAGACGACGCTCGCGCACAAGCTGCTCGCGCTTGTACCCAAACTAAAATTCTCGATCTCCTATACGACGCGCCCGCCCCGTGAGACCGAAGTACAGGGCGAAGACTACTTCTTCGTCAGCGAAGATGAGTTCGGCGAGATGCGCGCCAACGACGCGTTCCTGGAGTGCGCCGAGGTTTTCGACCACTGGTACGGGACGAGTCAGGAATACATCCAGTCGCTGCTCGATCAAGGCCGCTCTGTCCTGCTGGAAATCGACTGGCAGGGAGCGGCCCAGGTGCGCTCGCGCCGTCCCGATGCGGTGAGCGTTTTCATCATGCCGCCGAGTCGTGACGAGCTCGAGCGGCGTTTGCGCGGGCGTCGCACCGACTCCGAACCGGTCATCCAGCGGCGACTGCGCGATGCGCTGAGCGATATGGCGCATTGGCATGAGTTCGACTATATCGTCATCAACGACGACCTCGACAGCGCCGTGGCTGAGCTTG
>SMUZ01041051.1_pt1 | contig 19696 bp, 18 predicted proteins | sample 2456421 | NCBI WGS metagenome assembly SMUZ01 (sample SAMN11095932, study PRJNA526329) | marine sediment metagenome | biome: Marine sediment; feature: Surficial sediment; material: Deep marine sediment; isolation source: Hadal surficial sediment | place: Pacific Ocean | collected 2014-11 | depth... | reverse complement strand
GGATTAAGCAAAGTCTCGCAGCGAGTCGAGCGCCGAGCGGCTATCGTGAGACCGGACTAAGCTCGACCGGAACGTAGCCGATGACGCGCAGCGCCTCTTGAAGCTGTTCGTCCTCGCTGGGGTCGATGTCGTTTCCCGCGCGCCCAAATTGCTTTCTCGGATTACGCGCATGGACAACGATATCCGGTTCGATCCCGGTGCCGTTGATCGACCGCCCGGACGGCGTTAAATATCTGGATGTCGTCAGCTTGATCGCGCGGCCTTCGGAGAGCGGTATGATCGTTTGCACAGAGCCCTTGCCAAAGGTTGTTTCTCCGACAAGGCGCGCACGGTCATTCTCCTGGAGTGCCCCCGCAACAATCTCGGACGCGGAAGCCGATCCACCGTTGATCAGGACCGCCAATTCGACGCCACTGAGAATATCGCCCGGAGTCGCGTAATGCGTGAAGCGGGCCTCCCTGATCCGGCCAGTGCCGCGAACAATCAGGCCGCGGTCGAGAAATGCGTCGGCAATATCGACCGCTGCATCCAAGACACCACCAGGATTATTACGAAGATCCAAGACGACGCCCCGAAGCTCATTCCCGGCTTGAATCTGGAGATCTTTCGCGGCATCCGTCAAATCATCGGCAGTGCGATCAGAAAACCCAGTCAATCTGATGTAGCCGAAACCATTACCCAGATACTCGCTGCGAACGGTCTTTACGCGTATTTCGGAGCGGATCAGAGCGAATCGTAGTGGCTCATCCTCGCCCTCCCGAATCACATCGACCGTTACCCCAGTTCCTGGTAGGCCGCGCATCCGGCCGATCGTGTCCTCGACATGCTTCTCATCCACAAGGATGTCATCAACAGAGACCAGCATATCGCCCGGTAAAATACCGGCGCGTTGGGCCGGCGTACCGTCGAGCGGAGTCACAACGATCACCTTGCCCGCCTCGAAGCTGACATCGAGTCCAACGCCGCTGTAATTACCACTGGTGCTGATTCGAATGTCCTCGTAGTCGTCTGGTGCTAGGTAGCGGGAGTGCGAGTCGAGTTCGCCGAGCACGCCGCGAATAGCGCTTTCAAACAGTTGACTGTCGTCAATTACATCAACGTATTCTCGACCTATCCGCTCGAGGACTTCTATCAGGACTTCTGCGTCCTGGAGACGCGCGGCACCCGCCGCAGCTTCCTGCAGCGACTGCCGCTGTCGCAGCAGGTCGGCGCCGAGTGCAACGCTGAGCCCAAGGACGATACCCACCAGCAGGATTGGAAGACTTCTTATTTTCAGAGGCATGCGTCTGTCGTCACCCCAACGGTCTTGTTCGAATACCTTAGCATAGGGCAGGGGAACGGAAAATCGGCGAATTAGTCTGAAAGCGCGCCGCTCGAGCGCCAGAGCGCTACCGCGCTGGGCTTAAATCCTCGCCCATCCACGGGTGTGGGTCGATAGGCTCACCATTCTGGCGGATCTCGAAATACAGCGCCGTTTGCGTCTGACCACCGGAGTCCCCGACATGAGCGATGATATCTCCGGGTACCACCGAATCTCCCGACTCCTTCAACAGCGCCCCGTTATGGCCGTAGAGAGTCATATAGCCGGCGCCGTGATCGAGAATGATCAGCAGGCCCAGACCCGGCAACCAATCTGCATAAGCCACGCGCCCATAGTAGGCGGCTCGCACCGGCGTACCGCTTGGCGCACCCACGACGACGCCGTTCCACCTGAGCTGCCCGCCGGCACGCGGGTGCCCGAAATCACTGATCAACGAGCCTGAGACCGGCCATGCAAGCTGCCCCTTGATACTCGGAAAGCTCTGCGCAGCCCCCAGCGGCAAGAGTTCCAACAAACTTTGAAGCTCCGCGACAAGTTCGCTTAAGCGCCGCTCGTCATCCCGGAGGTGTCGAATCTCCTCTCCGGAGGTCGCGATGTTCTGTACGAGCCGTGCCAGCACCACGCGCCGTTCGTTTCTCGAAGACTCCAAAATCTTCAGCTCGTCAGCTTGTGTCTGCTCGAGACGGTTTAGTTCCTGACCTACGCGCGCCCTTTCGGTCGCCAGCTGGGTAAAGGCTTCGATCTCCGACTCAACAGCTTCGAGACGCTGGCTACGAGCGCGGTTCAGGTAATCGTAGTACACGACCAGGCGACCCAAGCGTACGGCGCTGTCTTGGCTCAATAGCAGCTTGAGCATTTCCTGCCGTCCAGCGACATAGCTCATACGAACTTGTTCAGCCAACGCGCCGCGCTCACGGTCGAGGCGCAGGTTCGCCAGACGGGTTTTCTCGAGCAAAACCTGCCGTCGCGTGCGCTGTGCCGCGACTTGCTGCCGAATCTCCCGCAACGCTTCGGTGGCCGCGGCCGCTTTGAGCTCAGCTTCTTGCAGCACCGCCGACTCGCCCTCGCGTTCAGCCTGCTGGTCTGCTAAACGATCTTCGAGTATTCGGATCTCGCTGCGGACCGTCTGCAGCGCCTGCGCTTCGTCGCCCTGAGCATGGGCGTAATCGAAGCCGTTCGCGAGCGACCAGCCGAGAACGATCCCGAGGATCCGGAGATGGCGGCGAGTGGAACTCATGATCACGCGCAGTTTATGCTCTTTGGGTACTGACGCGGAACCGTCTGAAAACTCGCGCCTGCTATAATACGACCTCCGTACTCACTGTAAGGCAGCAGGAATCTCTAAATGGCCCAACTGGCCGAATTCGCTGGAAAACACGTTCTTCTGGTCCTCGGTTTGTTCGGCTCCTGGGGCCTCGTCCTGGTCTACGAGATGCGGCTCAAGGCTCAGGGTCTGACGAATGTGACCACTGCCGATGCAGTTCGCCTAATCAACAAGGGCGCGATGGTCATCGATGTGCGTCCGTCCGATGCGTTTCAGTCGGGGCATATCGTAAACGCCCGGCATATCGCTCTCGCCGATGTCGACTCGAATAAGATCATCGCCAAGAAACAGAAGGACAAGACGTTCCTGACCGTATGTGACGACGGCTCGATTTCCGGGAAGGCGGCCAGCATTCTTCGCGACGCCGGCTACCAGAACGCCTTCAGCTTGAAAGGCGGGCTCAACGGTTGGCAAGGCGACAATCTGCCTCTGGTTAAATGAACGACACCGAATTAAACCGAGGAATATCATGGCGGAAAAAGACAAGGTGAACGGAGAGAAGCAACTTTTGCTGCAGAAAATTTATATCAAGGACTTTTCGTTCGAGTCGCCGGGTGCGCCCGCAATTTTTACAAGCAAAGTCTCACCTCAGACCCGGCTCGACATCAAGTCCAGTGCCAGCGAACTGGCCCCTGACACTCAGGAAGTCGTTCTGTCCCTGACGTTGGAGGCCAAGGATCAGGACAAAACGCTATTTTTGGTAGAGATCGAACAAGCGGGATTATTTCGCATCGAGGGCTACTCGGATGAGGAGCAACGGATGCTGATCGGTAGCTATTGCCCGGGTACGCTCTACCCGTTTGCCCGAGAGGCCATTGCGGATATCGTGACGCGGGGCGGATTCCCACAGTTTCTGCTACAGCCGATTAACTTCGATGGCCTGTACGCGCAATCGATCAAGAATCGAGACGATGCCAATGGAGGGTCGGCGGAGGCCCGCCGGGAGCACTGATTAACTATTCGATCGAACGCTAGGCGAAGCCCATCGACGCGAACAATCGTATCGCAGTCTTAGGTTCCGGCTCTTGGGGAACAGCACTTGCCATTCAACTAGCACGTGCGGGACGCTCGACGATCATGTGGGGCATCGAAACTCAGGAGATTGAAGCGATGGCAAAGGCTCGCCGTAACGCGACTTATCTCCCGGACGCCAAGTTCCCCGACAACCTGGAGGTTACGACCGAACTTGAGAAAGCGGTAGCCGACGCCAAGGACGTACTGCTGGTCGTACCAAGTCACGCGTTTCGCGAGACGCTGGAACGGATCGGGTCTTTGCCTTCGCCCCCCAAATTTGTGGCCTGGGCCACCAAGGGCTTTGAAGCCGACACCGGACTGTTGCCAAACCAGGTCGCCGACGAAGTACTCAAATCAAAGGCGACAACGGCTGTTTTGTCTGGACCCACGTTCGCTGCGGAGGTCGGCCGCGGACTACCGAGTGCGATCACGGTTGCGTCCAGAGATGCAAGCAATGCGCTGCGGCTGGCCGAATCGATGACTACGGACAACTTTCGCGCCTATACCTCCACGGACATTATCGGCGTTGAGGTCGGCGGCGCGACGAAAAACGTCCTGGCCATCGGCGCCGGAATCTCCGATGGGCTCGGCTTCGGAGCCAATACCCGAGTCGCACTAATCACTCGCGGACTGATGGAAATGATGCGCCTGGGTTTGGCCCTGGGCGCCCGCAAGGACACTTTCATGGGCCTCTCCGGTATGGGCGACCTGGTCCTGACATGTACCGACAATCAGTCCCGCAATCGGCGTTTCGGTCTCGGACTCGCCAAGGGCGCCGATGTCGAGGAAGCGCGTAAAGCCATCGGTCAGACCGTAGAGGGTTACTATGCAGCCCGCGCGGTACGTGACGTTGCTGCCAAACTGAATGTCGAGATGCCTATCGTCGAAGAGATCTACAAAGTCATCTACGAGGGAATGAGTCCCCAGGAGGCCGTCATCACGTTGATGCGCCGTCCGGTGACGCCTGAGTAAGGCGTTCTTGTTCGGGCCGCGCTGCTCGTCAGCCGCTGCCTGGAAATCCGAGCTGCCGCCAGGCTTCATAGAGGACCACGGCTGCCGTATTGGAGAGATTCAGGCTCCTGTTTTGCTTGCGCATCGGGACGCGCAGGATGCCGTCGAGCGCCCCTGATTTGAGCACGGTGTCCGGAAGTCCTCTGGTTTCCGGTCCCAGCAAAAATGCGTCTCCGGCTGCGAATCGCTGCTCGAAGAGCGTGCGGGTTCCTTTGGTACTCAGCGCAAAGAGTCGTGCAGGCTTCAGCGTCTGCAAGCAGGCCGCTAGCGTTTCATGCTCGGTGACAGTTGCGAGTTCATGGTAGTCAAGACCAGCGCGCCGCAGCCTGCGCTCGCCCATCTGAAACCCCAATGGGTGAACGAGATGTAGCGAGACGCCGACGTTGGCGCACAGGCGAATAACATTTCCGGTGTTCGGCGGAATTTCCGGTTCGTACAGGATCAGATCGAACATGCTGAAAAGTGTACAGCCTCGCGGCACTCAGGGCCGGCGGCGGAGATGATGGATCATGCTCACAGTATGCTCGCTGTAGGCGACGAGCTGCTGGCGCTGTGAGGGTTTACGTGCCAGCAGTTACACTACCCGGTCATGAGCAAGCCACTGGCTGTTAAATTCTGCGGTCTGGATCTCGCGTCTCCGATCGTGCTGCTGTCCGGCTGTGTGGGCTTCGGCGAGGAGTACACGCGGATCGAGGGCTTCTCGAACCGGGATGCAGGCGCCATCGTGCTCAAGGGCACGACCAAGAAACCGCGTCTCGGTAACAAGCCGCACCGCCTCTGGGAGACGCCCGCGGGCATGCTGAATGCCATCGGCCTGCAGAACCCGGGCGTTGATCATGTCGTCGATCAGATATTGCCCGAACTGGATTTTACCGAGACACGATATATCGCCAATGTCTGCGGCTCGACCATCGAGGAGTATGTCGACGTCACTCGACGATTCGACGACTCGCCGATCGACGCGATCGAAATCAACATCTCCTGTCCGAATGTCAAAGAGGGAGGCGTAGCATTCGGCAACGATCCGGATATGTCTGCCCGGGTCGTGGCGGCTTGCCGGGCTGTGACGGATAAACCCCTGATCACCAAGTTGTCGCCCAATCAAACCGATATCGCTGCAAACGCCCGCGTGTGCATTGACGCCGGTAGCGACGGTTTGGCGGTTATCAATACGCTCATGGGCATGGCGATTGACATCGAAACCGGGCGGCCGATTATCGGCAACGTTCAGGGTGGACTGTCGGGTCCGGCGATCCGGCCGATTGCTCTGCTGAAAGTACACCAGGTGTACCGGGAAGCCGGCCCGCGGAATATTCCGATCATCGGTCAGGGCGGCATTCAGACCGCTGACGACGCGATCGAGTTTCTACTTGCAGGCGCGACGACGATCGGCTTGGGTACGGCTCTATTTTACGATCCGATGGCAGCGAAGAAGATCAACGCCGGTATCCAATCTTATCTGCAGCGCCATGACATCGCCACGGTGTCCGACCTCGTAGGCAATCTGGATACTGGCGCGACCGAAGACCAACCGTTAAGCGGCTAGCAACGGACGGCGCGTCAACGCATATGTAGCTCGACGATATCGGCATCCGCCAGCAGGTGCTCGGGGCCAACCTGTTGGCCGTCGAAGACACCGCTTCCCCAAGCCCGTGCATATTTGAAGGCACCGGCGATATCTTTGTGGACCAGCCGAGCCACATCCAGAACGGTAGCGCCGGATCGAACCGTGAACGGGCGATTCATCACCGGCGGCTTTCCCGGCGCCTTGGTATAAACGCGAACGATCTGCAGACCTTTGAATAGCACCGAGCCGAGGCTCTGCAAATTGTCGCCGGTCTTAACGGATGTAGCCAAAGTCGGAAAATTTACCCCCGTCAACTCTTTCAGAACGGTGACGTCTTCCGGATTCGGATTGAGATCCGTCTTGTTCGCCACCAGTAATGTCGGCAGGTAGATCCGAAACGGGTCCAGCGCTTGTTGATCGTCGTCCCTGAGCTTCGATGTGTCGCGTTTCAAGCCGGGCCAGTTATCGCTGAGGGTAATTTTCTTCTCATCCAGCCGGTCTCGGATGGTCACCACATGATCGGTGCAGTTCGGATCGGAGATATCCACGACCAATAGCGCCGCATCCGCCGATTGCAGCGCATTCACAAGCCAACTGTCTATGTGGTCTTCTGATATGGGCGGCAAATCCACAAGCTGAAAGGACACATCCTCGAACGGAAGCATGCCCGGCATCGGCTCATGGGTCGTGAGCGGATAGGGACCGACCGTCGCTCTGGAGCCTGTCAGCTCAGCGTGCAGGCTGGACTTGCCGGAGTTGGGCGGACCGAGCAGCGCGATCTGGGCCGCGCCTTCAGGGCGAACAGAGTGCACCGGACCACTCCGGCTCGCGCCTTTTTTAGGACCGGCAAGGTCTTCGGTGAGCTGCTTAATGCGGCTCTTGATGTCCGCCTGAAGATGCTCGGTGCCCTTGTGCTTGGGAATCGTGCGCAGCATCTCCTTGAGACAAGCGAGACGCTCCTGCTCATCCCGCGCGTCGCGGAACTCCTTTTCGGCCTTCTTGTATGCTGGGCTTAGATTCGCGGGCATCGTATTCTCTGATCTTGATTATGCATTACCGGCGCGGCGATGACTTGCTCGCGGCGACCGACTCGTGTATCAGAGCCTCTGCCGGTCCCATTGCGTCGCAGCCATTTGAAGATTCACCCGACAGCCATCGTTTCAAAGCAAGCTCGAATTTCGTCCGACGTTGAGATCGGCCCGTATTCGGTGATCGATGGCGAAGTGGAAATAGGCGCGAACACGATCGTCGAGTCGCACGTCCGAATCGGAAGTCGTTTCGGCACCGTGGTGATCGGCGAACACAACTTCATTCAGAGCGGCGCCACGCTCGGCGGGCCGCCACAGGATCGGAGTTATAAGGACTCCCAGACCAGGCTCGAGTTGGGTGATCGCAATCGCATCGGTGAGTGCGCTTCCCTGAACCTCGGCAGTCACGCAGGTGGCGGCCTGACTCGAGTCGGAAACGACACGTTTATCATGGCCTATGTCCATGTTGGCCACGACTGCCAGATCGCGGACGAGGTGGTACTCACTAATCTCTCGCAACTCGCCGGCCATGTGCTTATCGGACGTGGCGTCGTTATTAGCGCGCTCGTCGGCGTGGCTCAGTTCGTGCGGCTCGGAGAGTATTCTTTTGTCGTAGCGGGAGCGCGGGTGAACAAGGATATCCTGCCGTATACGATCGCCGAGGGTCATTGGGCGGTACCCAAAGCCACCAACAAGGTCGGCTTGAAACGCGCCGGCCGCTCGGCTGATGAGACTCGCGCGATTGACCGGGCGATTCGGATCGTTATCAACAAAAGTCTTACGATCGACGAGGCGCTGGAGAAAATCCACGTAGAGTGTGGTACCAACGCGCTAATCGAACACCTCGTAGATTTCATCAACACCGCCGATAAAGGGATTGCACGAGCGTGACCGGGATTCGGGTAGCGGTAGTGGGCGCCGGCTATCTCGGCCGATTTCACGCGCAGAAGTTCGCATCTATAGCGGCAGCCGACCTCGTGGGCATTTGCGACATCCGCGCCGAAGCCGGCGAAGTCTTGGCCCGTGCCTGCGATACGGTTTATTACGCCGATTATCGAGACCTGGCCGGCAAAGTAGACGCCGTGACTATCGCCGCAAGTACTTCGGCGCATTACGAGCTAGCCAAATTCTTCTTGGAGAACGGGATCCACGTACTCGTAGAAAAGCCCATGACGAACACCAGCGAGCAGGGCCGCGAACTGACGATCCTTGCGGATGCGCACGACCTGAAACTTCAAGTCGGGCACGTCGAACGGTTCAATTCAGCTCTACTGTCCGCTCGGGATCGGCTCGGTGCGGTGCAATTTATCGAGTGCCATCGCCTCGCGCCATTTAAGAGCCGCGGCGCAGATGTGAATGTGGTCTTGGATCTCATGATTCATGATTTGGATGTCATTATCTCGATGGTCGCGGGTGCGCCGTCTCTCGTCTCGGCGGTCGGAATATCCGTCCTGACTTCCAGCGTTGATATCGCCAATGCGCGCATCGAGTTCGACACCGGCGCCATCGCAAACGTCACCGCATCTCGAGTCTCAACCAGCACGCAACGCAAATTTCGCGTGTTCCAGAAACATCAGTACCTCTCCATCGATTTCGGCGCGGGCGAGGTTCGCCTCGTCACCCACACTGGAACTACGGGCGACGAGCAGCCAACGCTAAAAGAGGAAAGCTGGAATTTGGACAAAGGTGATGCGTTAGCCGCTGAGATCGCATCGTTCGTCAGCTCGATCGTCAACAATAAGCCCTGTGAGGTCTCCGGCCGCGACGGCGTAGCGGCGCTCGAGCTCGCCGAGGAAATCACCGCCGATATCGAGCGCAGGAAGTTCTGAACGGCTGATGCAACATGCGGTCTAGTGGTCGTTCAAGCCGAGTTCTTTGATCTTGCGGGTCAGCGTATTCCGGCCCCAGCCTAGCAACTTCGCCGCCTCCAGCCGCTTCCCCCGGGCCCGTCGCAAGGCCGCCTGAATCAATGTGCGCTCGAAAGCGGGCAGCGCCTCATCCAATAGCGGCGGTCCGCCACCGGCGAGCTGTGCCTCCGCCCAGCGGGCCAAATCGACTGTCCAGCCGGTACTCGGGTCGGTGGCTGCCGCGCCACCGAGTTCCAGTGGAATATCTTGTCTCGTGATCTCACGGCCGGCCGCAGTCACGGTCAACCTGCGGCACACATTGACGAGCTCCCGCACATTGCCCGGCCAATCGTATTTCGAGAGAAGCTGGAGGGCTCCCGAACTCAACGACTTCGCCGCGACCGTGAGCTCGCTTGCTGCCTGGCTCAAATAAAACCGCGCAAGCTCCGGTATGTCTTCTCTCCGCTGACGTAGCGCCGGAACTTCGACACGCATGACATTCAAACGGTGAAATAGATCTTCCCGGAATCGGCCTGTCGTGACAGCCTGCGCCAGGTCTTGATGAGTCGCGGCGATGACGCGTACATCGACGCGAACCGGCGCTTGTCCTCCAACGCGGAAGAACTCGCCTTCGGCGAGTACTCTCAGTAGACGCTTCTGCAGCTCCGCCGACATATCTCCGATCTCATCCAGAAACAGCGTGCCGCCATCAGCCTGCTCGAAATGTCCGATACGCCGCTTGTTTGCGCCGGTGAATGCGCCTTTCTCATGGCCGAACAGCTCCGACTCCAGAAGCTCTGCGGCGATCGCCGAGGTATTAAGCGCAACGAACGGGCGAGACGCCCGCGGGGAATTTTCATGCAATGCCTGAGCAACGAGTTCCTTCCCGGTCCCGGATTCGCCGGTGATCAAGACGGTCATGCTCGACCGGGACAGCCGACCGATCGCACGGAACACCTCCTGCATCGCCGGCGCCTGACCGATCATGCGCGGCGCGCTGGCTGGCTCTCCTTCGGTCGCCGTCGCGCCACCCTGTCGGGCCGCGCGAGACACCAGCTCGACAACATCGTCGATGTCGAATGGCTTAGGCAAATACTCGAACGCCCCCCCCTGATACGCCGCGACCGCACTGTCGAGATCGGAGTGCGCCGTGATAACAATCACGGGTATCTCCGGTTCGTCGGCTGCCAACCGCTCCATCAACTCCAACCCAGTCATTCCCGGCATCCGGATGTCGGTAATCAGAACATCGGGCTTTTCGAGCGCCAGCGCAGCGAAGAACGTAGCGCCGGAATCGAAGCAACGTGGGAGCATGTTCGCCTGTTTAAGCGCCTGCTCCAGCACCCAGCGGAGCGATTCATCGTCGTCAACCACCCATACCGAGAGACCCGGCGTTACCATCACGTAGCTTCCGGGGCATTTGAGACCGGCAACAGGATCTGAAAACTCGTCGCTCCTGGACGGCTTGAGAACTCGATCAAGCCACCGTTTCGGCTGACGAGATCCTGGGCGATGGTCAACCCCAGTCCGGTGCCGGTGTCGCGTCCGGTTACCAGCGGAAAGAAAATCGTCTCCTTCAGCTCCTCCGGAACTCCGGGGCCGTTGTCTTCAACTTCGAGCGACAGCACCAGGCGATGCTTCTGACCACTGACGGTGTAATTGGTCAGCACCCTGGTCCGGAAGACGAGTTGGCCCGAGTCACCCAACGCCTGCATGGCGTTCTTGGCGAGATTCAGGAAGGCTTGAATTAACTGATCTTGATCGGCGACCGTCGAGGGTAAACTCGGATCGTAGTCCCGCACCAGGATAACGCCCTCTGGTTTCTCCGCCTCGATCAACCTGCCGACGTGTTCCATGATCTCATGAAGGTTGAATTTCTTTTGTTTCGGCTCGCCGCCGGACTGCAAAATCCCGTCCACGAGAGCTGCGAGTCGATCTGCTTCAGCGATGATCACGTCGGTGTACGCCTTGAGTGAAGCGACCGGCAGCTGCCGTTCGAGGAGCTGCGCGGCACCGCGCAGCCCGCCCAATGGATTTTTCACTTCATGGGCGAGTTGACGAATGATGCGGCGGCTCACGCGCTGCTGCGCAAGCAACTCAGCTTCCCGACGTACCTGCCGGTCTCGCTGAGTATCGAAAAGCTCCAGCAGCAAGCGTGCATCCGGGCAGTCCAACGGCGACACACGACAGTCCATGATGACCTCGCGATCACCGACGCGTGCTGCTAGCTCCCGGCAACCGTAGATCTGACCGTCATTTAGAGCTCGCCGGCAAAGTGCCGTCAACTCCTCGGGCGGCAAAACGAGCTCGCCGATCGACCGGCCGAATGATTGACGGAGGCTGACGCCGAGAAGACTTTCGGCCGCGGCGTTGAGATAGGTCACTTTGAGATCGACCCCCAAGACCGCAACGGCCGTCGTCAGACCGGCGAGAATGCTATCCGAACTCGGCACTTTTGGGGCTCGAGACGAATGTACAGGCCGGGAGCTGCGGGCGGGGCCGCTGCCGAAGTTAGACGTTAGCGACGACTCCGAAGTCGTTGCTAGGGCGTGTTTGGATTGTTCGGATTCTGGATGGAAGTCTGCTGCACCATGAAGGTCACGGCCAAAGATCGCAGGATCACCTCGCCGTCGGTGCCGAGGATAGCAGCCTGCAACGTGTGCAGGCCGCGGACGACGTCGGTTAGCTGAAACTGCGTGGCGCTCGTGCCCAGGTCGGTTAGCTCTCCGTCCAGGTAAACGCCGAGGTGGTGTCCGGACGCCAACCGGGGCGCTATCTCCAGCGCTACATCGACGATGCCGCCGACATTCCATAACGTTTCCTGCTGACCGGGCTGAAGTACATTGAACTCGGTGTAGACTTCTGCCGGATCGGCATCCTCGGCACCTTCGCTCTGCGCACGAGCGGCTGGCGGGCGGGGTGCAGCGTAGCCCTGCGCGCTCTCCAGTACGACCTCGGTCGCGCCGGGGAATGGACGATCCGAATAATGGGTCTGGCCGGCCTCGTCTACCCACGTATAGGCGCTCTGCCCGATAGCCACGGTACACAGCGACGACAGCAAAATTAGCCACTTATACATACCCCAAGCTTAGCGCCAAAAACTTTCCTTTGCCAAGGAACTCCGCGGGATAATGAGAGTCCCGCCGAGCATGCCAATTTGACAGAATCTGGGCCGCGCGACGTTCCTACAGGCTGTAGTACATCTGGAATTCCACCGGATGCGTGGATTTTCTCAGCAGCGTCAGCTCCTCTTCCTTCAGTTCCATGTACGCGTCGATCAGGTCGTCTGAAAAAACGCCGCCCGCGGTCAAGAATCCGCGATCGTCATCTAGCTCCTCCAGAGCCTGCTCGAGCGAGAAGCACACGGTGGGAATTTTCTTCTCGACCTCCGGCGGCAGATCGTACAGGTCCTTGTCGACCGGATCGCCTGGGTGAATCTTATTCTGAATGCCGTCAAGCCCTGCCATCAGCATCGCTGCGAACGCGAAGTAAGGATTACCGCAACTATCCGGAAAGCGAACCTCGATCCGGCGGCCCTGCGGGTTCGCCTCATAGGGTATACGTACGGCGGCCGAGCGATTGCGAGCGGAGTAGACCCGCAAGGTCGGCGCCTCGAAGCCTTTAACCAGACGTTTATAGCTATTCGTCGTGGCATTGGTGAAGGCGTTGAGGGCCCGCGTATGCTTGAGTATCCCACCGATGTAGTAAAGCCCGGCGTCCGATAGCTCTCCATAACCGTCGCCATGAAAGATATTCTTGCCCCCCTTGGCCAATGACTGATGCACGTGTGCTCCGTTGCCGTTGTCATCGACGAGCGGCTTGGGCATGAATGTGGCCGTTTTGCCGTAACTGTGTGCGACGTTCATGAGCACATACTTGAAAATCTGCACCCCGTCGGCTTTGTTGACGAGCGAGTCATATTTGACGCCGATTTCGCCCTGTCCGCCGGTCGCCACCTCGTGATGATGCACCTCCGTAACCAGTCCCATCTCTTCCAGAGCGAGACATATCGCCGAGCGAATATCGTGCATTGAGTCGACAGGCGGCACTGGGAAATAACCGCCCTTCACCCCGGGGCGGTGACCGATATTGCCTTCTTCATACTCTTTTGCCGAATGCCAGGCGGCTTCCATGGACTCGACCGTATAGAACGCGCCTTGCATCTGCGCGCCCCAGCGAACATCGTCAAATATGAAGAATTCGTTCTCCGGGCCGAAAAACGCTTCATCAGCGATCCCTGTCGAACGCATGTATTCCTCAGCGCGTTTCGCCAACGAGCGCGGGCAGCGTCCATAGCCTTTCATCGTCAACGGTTCGACCACATCACAACGAATATTGAGCGTCGCTTCTTCGGTGAAAATATCGAGTACCGCCGTTGGCGTATCCGGCATCAGGATCATGTCCGAATCGTCGATCGGTCTCCAACCGGCGATCGAGGAGCCGTCGAACATCTTGCCGCCTTCGAGAAAGCCTTCGTTGACAACATGAGTAGGCACGGTGACGTGCTGTTCTTTGCCGCGTGTGTCGGTAAATCGCAGGTCGACGAATTTGACGTTTTTTTCTTTTATCAGTTTGAGAATGTCCGTAGACGACATGGTCTTCCTCCATTAACGTTCCGTTGTCGGTAATTCTTTGTTTCTGGACTCTTGCAACACAGCACGGGTCAACCTCAGGCCGGATAGGTACCAGGTCGGTCGTGATTCGGGCCACGCATACTTGAGTCCCGGCGCAGAAATGAGTCAGGATCCTTTTTTATGTGCAGCATTTGTGCCAGCGCGCAAGCCGCCATAAGCTATTGTTTTAATGCGCTGGTGCAGCAGCATCCCGATGCTACATGCTCCAGGATAGTGCGGGCGCCGCCTATAATGCCCTAGATCAGTGCACGAAGGGAATCTTGGGGTTCGAGCACGGCCTCGTTTCATCCCGATTGCTGGCTATACTGGCCCGCTTTATGTGCGGATGCTGCTGGCCTCGGAGATGATTCATGGTGTCGATGGATAAGCTGGTTTCACTGTGCAAGCGGCGGGGTTTTATATTTCCGTCCAGTGAGATCTACGGCGGGCTCAACGGCTGCTGGGATTACGGGCCCCTGGGCGTCGAGCTCAAGCGCAATGTCAAGGCCGCCTGGTGGGACGACATGGTCGGACACCACGACCGGACCACGGCGCCTGCCGGCGCGCCATCCGCATTCGACATGGTCGGTCTCGATTGCGCCATTCTTATGAACCCGGAGGTTTGGGAAGCCAGCGGCCACGTAGGCGGGTTCAACGATCCAATGGTGGACTGCCGCGAGACGAACACTCGATACCGTGCCGATCAATTGCTGGTATTCCGCATGGAGCCCGTCGACTCCACCACCGCTACGGCCGACCAAAGCCTATTTGCCTCGCCCGGCGAAGCCGGCGTTACTCCGGACGACGATCTCATCGCCCCGCATCGCAAACGCATTAAGGCGATCACCAAGAAAGGTGGCGACTACCGGCTGACGCCGATTCCCGACGCGCTGCAGGACGATGCCTTACGCGCGCGGATCTTCGCCCCCGGTGCGAGCGAACCCGGGACTCTGACCGCACCTAGGGCGTTTAACCTGATGTTCAAAACGCATGTCGGCGCACTCGAGGATAACTCGAGCGTCGCTTACCTGCGTCCGGAGACCGCGCAAGGCATTTTCGTGAATTTCAAGAATGTCTGCGACACGACCCGTGTGAAAATACCGTTCGGTATCGGCCAGCTAGGCAAAGCGTTTCGCAATGAGATTAATCCACGCAATTTCACCTTCCGCAGTCGAGAGTTTGAACAGATGGAGATCGAGTTCTTCTGCCGCGCGGCCGACGCCGAAGACTGGTACCGGTACTGGCGCGATCGGCGTTTCCAATGGTATGTCGATCTCGGCTTAAGCACCGAAAAATTGCGCTTGCGCGAGCACGATGAGAATGAACTGGCGCACTATGCGGCAAGCTGTGCCGACGTCGAGTACGAGTTTCCTTTTGGCTTCAGCGAACTCGAGGGCATCGCCAACCGTACCGACTTCGATTTGCGCCGACACATGGATAGCAGCGGTAAGGACCTGCGTTACTTTGACGACCAAGAGCCCGATCCGGCGAAGCGTCGGTACCTACCCTACGTGATCGAGCCATCCGCCGGCAGCGACAGAGCTGTGCTGGCCTTTCTCTGCGACGCCTATACCGAAGACGAGGTGGCTGGGGAGTTGCGAACGGTCTTGAAGCTCCATCCTCGCCTGGCGCCGATCAAGGCTGCCGTGTTTCCGCTCGTCAAGAAAGACGGGATGCCGGAGCGCGCTCTGACGCTTTATCGGCAACTTCGCCAACAGTTCAGTACGTTCTACGATGAGAAGGGAGCGATCGGGCGACGTTATCGTCGCCAGGATGAAGCAGGCACGCCATTTTGCATCACGGTCGACGGCGATACCCTGACCGATGATACGGTGACCCTGCGCGAACGTGATAGCTGCGAGCAGATTCGGCTTCGGGCAGAGGAAGTCGGGGCCTATGTGCGGGACCGGGTTGGCGGCTGACCACTGAGTGATCGTTGAGAGTCTGCAGATGGCAGAGACGGACAAGCTGATCATTCTCGATCGAGACGGGGTCATCAATCACGACTCCGAGGATTATATAAAGACCCCTGAAGAGTGGCGGCCGTTGGACGGCAGCCTCGACGCAATCGCCGCATTGAACGCAGCTGGCTTTCGCATCGTCGTCGTCAGCAACCAGTCCGGCATCGGCCGTAGTCTATTCTCAGCGACCGTGCTCGATGAGATTCATCGAAAGATGACATTGGCAGTTGCAGCCGTGGGCGGAGCGATCGCTGGGATCTACTACTGTCCTCACGTTCCCGACGACGGCTGTGATTGCCGTAAACCCCGGCCAGGTCTGCTGGAACGTGTTAAGGACGACTTCGGTGTCTCGTTGGCCGGAATACCGTTTGTCGGCGACAAAATCGCCGATATCGCGTTGGCGCGCCGAGTCGGCGCAAGGCCAATACTCGTCCTCACCGGTTACGGACAAGCGACCTTGGCATCGCTGGACGATACCGAGGTCGAAGTCTTCCCGGATCTCGCCAGTGCGGCAACTGCGTTGATTGCGGAACTCGATCAATGAGCCTGTTCGCACGCTATACCGGATCACTAATATTTACCGCATACCTGTTTCTGTCGGTTGTCGTCTACGGCCTCACCGCGGTGCTGGTGGCGCCACTGCCTGGTAAGCTGAGTTATCGGGTTGCGGTTGCCTGGGCCGGGTCGGTACTGTCTCTCCTGAAAGTGCTCTGTAGCCTAGACTACGTTGTCGACGGCGCCGAGCACCTCGAAAGAGACAATTGCATCGTGCTCTTGAAGCACTCTTCCTCATGGGAAACGATCGCCCAGTTCAAGATCTTCCCGCGCCAGACCTGGGTTATGAAGCGGGAACTTCTGTGGGCGCCGATTCTTGGCTGGGTATTACGCGGATTGCAGCCCATCGCGATCGACCGTAAGGCCGGCCGCGCTGCTGTTGAGCAGGTGGTTGCGCAGGGACGTGATCGTCTTGAGCACGGCTACTGGGTCATGATATTTCCCGAAGGGACCCGGGTTAAACCAGGACAGGTTAAACGCTACGGGATAAGCGGGGCGCTGTTGGGAATCGCCTCCGGCCGTCCGATCATCCCAGTGGCACACAATGCGGGCGAGTTCTGGCCACGGCGTGCCTGGCTTAAACGTCCGGGAACCATACGGCTCATCATCGGCGCACCGATCCAAACAACCGGCCGCGATCCCAGGGATCTAACCGACGAAGTACAGCGTTGGATCGAGTCCACCATCTCCGCGATGGGCCGTTAGCGGGCTAGACGTCTAGGTTCGCCACCGCCAGCGCATTACGCTCGATAAATTCCCGCCGCGGCTCGACTTGATCACCCATCAGTGTGGTAAATATCTCATCTGCCGCAACGGCATCTTCGATGCGAACCTGCAGTAGACGTCTGGTCTCGGGATTGACCGTCGTCTCCCACAACTGGTCAGGATTCATCTCACCGAGGCCTTTATAACGCTGGATACTCTGACCTTTTTTGGCTTGGCTCATGAGCCAGTCGATCGCTTCAGGGAAACTATCGACCTCTGTTTGCTCTTTGCCCCGCGACACGACCGCACCCGATTGCAGGAGGTCCTTCAACTCAGCGCCGATGGCAGCGATCTGCCGGTATTCAGGGGAGCGGAAAAAACCCTGGTGAATGATGATCAGCGACGTGACACCGAAATGGTCCCGGCTGACGACGAGCGAAGCGTCGGTGTCATCTTGGTGTTGCTGAATGCGAACCCGATAGCGTGGCCCAGGGCCATCGAGAGTCTTCAGGCGATCTTCGAGTTGCGTACACCAAGAACCAAATGCCTTCTCATCATCCAGATCGTTCTCAGCAATCTTCTGCAACCACATCATGGCGCGTAACACGTTCTCATCGTAACGGCGTCCCCAGCGCTTAATAATGCTCTGGACTTCCATGTACTTGAGCGCCAGTTTCTCAAGCGGTTCGCCCTTGATCGGCGGAGCGTTGGGGTTAACGCGGAGCTCGGCATCCTCGATAGCGCTCGCGAGCATCAACTCGCTCAGCTCGGCATCGTCTTTAACATAAGTTTCCTGCTTGCCCCGCTTGAGCTTGTACAGCGGCGGTTGTGCAATGTAGATGTGCCCGCGTTCGATGAGTTCGACCATCTGCCGATAGAAGAACGTCAATAGTAGCGTTCGGATATGCGACCCATCGACGTCAGCATCCGTCATGATGATGATGCGGTGATAGCGAAGCTTGTCAGGGTCAAAATCAGCCCGCCCGATGCCGCAGCCGAGCGCGGTGATCAGCGTCCCGACCTCGGGTGACTGCAACATCTTGTCGAAACGCGCCTTTTCGACGTTCAGAATCTTGCCCTTCAACGGCAGAATCGCTTGCGTGCGGCGATCTCGGCCTTGCTTGGCCGACCCGCCGGCGGAATCGCCCTCGACGAGAAATAATTCCGACAGGGCCGGGTCTTTCTCCTGGCAATCGGCCAATTTCCCGGGCAATCCGGCGATATCCAGGGCCCCTTTTCGCCGCGTCATCTCGCGGGCCTTGCGCGCCGCTTCCCTGGCTCGCGCCGCCTCGACAATCTTACCGACGATCATTTTGGCTTCGGCCGGGTGCTCGAGCAAGAACGCTTCCAGTTCGGAGCTGACTACCGACTCGACAGCGCCTTTAACCGCAGAAGAAACCAGCTTGTCTTTGGTCTGCGACGAAAACTTCGGATCCGGCAGTTTGACCGACAGCACCGCGGTCAGGCCTTCGCGGGCGTCGTCGCCACTCGTTGCCACTCTCTCCCTGCGGCTGATCCCTTCTCGCTCGATATAGGAATTGAGCGTCCGGGTCAGCCCCGCACGGAAACCTGCCAGATGCGTACCGCCGTCCTTCTGCGGCACATTATTCGTGTAGCAGAAAGTCCCTTCCTGGTAACCGTCGTTCCACTGTAGAGCGACCTCGACCTGAACTTCAGCGCGGCTCACCTGAAAATGTACGATCGACGGATGAATTGGCGTTTTGTTGCGGTTCAGATGGGCAACGAATGCTCGGATTCCGCCTTGGTGCTCGAATACCTCGCTGCGATTATCGCGCTCATCGGTCAGCGTGATTCGAACCCCGGAGTTCAGGAATGACAACTCCCGAAGTCGCTTGGCCAGGATGTCGTAGTCGAACTCGATATTGGTGAAAATGGTCGGGCTGGGCTTGAAGTGTACGCTGGTACCCGTTCGCTCGGTCTCACCGATCGGAGCGATCGGCGCCAACGGCTCGCCCATCGCGTAGTGTTGACGATAGATCTTTCCGCCACGCTCAATGGTCAGCACAAGGGTCTCCGACAGCCCATTGACCACCGATACGCCGACCCCGTGCAGTCCGCCGGAAACCTTGTAGGAGTTATCGTCGAATTTTGCACCAGCGTGCAGGATCGTCATGATGACTTCTGCTGCTGAGCGGCCTTCGTCGGGATGAATATCGACGGGAATACCGCGGCCATCATCTGTGGCCGTGATGGACTCGTCCGGGTGGATCGTCACGGTGATTTCGTGGCAATAGCCCGCCAGCGCCTCGTCGATCGAGTTGTCGACGACTTCGAAAACCATGTGATGAAGCCCGGAGCCGTCATCGGTATCACCGATGTACATCCCCGGACGTTTTCTGACTGCCTCAAGGCCCTTTAAGACCTTGATATTCCTAGAAGTATACTCGCTCTCACTCATGCCGAAACCGACTCACAACAAAACCTGTGCATTATAACACCGGCGTGACCCTGCCTTGTTCCACGTGAAACACCGGGAAATCGTGCGCAGGCGGCAGCCTGGCTTCCGATAGCCCAGTCAGAACCAGCTGCGCCGGCAGCTCGTCCAGGGCCGCCAACAACCCCTCGAGCGCGCTCTGATCCAGCTCTGCGGCTGGATCGTCCACGAGCAACACACCGCCGTCCTCGCGATCCGCGGCAGAAACCCGTATCTGCGCCAGGATCAGCGCCGCTGCGACCAGTTTCTGCTGGCCACGGGAGACCTCATCGCGAACCGTTCGAGTGCCCATGTT
>SMUZ01073207.1_pt1 | contig 19857 bp, 18 predicted proteins | sample 2456421 | NCBI WGS metagenome assembly SMUZ01 (sample SAMN11095932, study PRJNA526329) | marine sediment metagenome | biome: Marine sediment; feature: Surficial sediment; material: Deep marine sediment; isolation source: Hadal surficial sediment | place: Pacific Ocean | collected 2014-11 | depth... | reverse complement strand
CGTCGACGATCTTCGCCCCCTGTCCGCGCAGTACATCGATCGCCGCTGAGAACGCGGTGTGGACATCCGGATCGACACCGTCTTCCAGAATCTGCCACGGGACCCCGATAGTCGGGTTCGGCACCGGTTCCCTCAGCGCCGCGTCGAACGCGGGCACTGCCTCGACGGCCGAGGTGGCGTCGCAGGAGTCCTGACCGGCGATCGCCTGGAGCAGCGTGGCCGCGTCGGACACAGTCAGCGCGAATGGGCCGATCTGGTCGAGCGATGACGCGAACGCGAGCAGCCCATAGCGCGAGACCCGTCCATAGGTCGGTTTCAGACCGACGATCCCGCAGAAGGCAGCTGGCTGCCGGATCGAGCCGCCGGTGTCCGACCCCACCGCGATCGGCGAGAGTCGCGCTGCCACCGCGGCGGCCGACCCGCCACTCGAGCCACCCGGCACCCGTTCGAGATCCCAGGGGTTGTGTGTCGGCCCCGAGACGGAGTGCTCGGTGGTCGAGCCCATCGCGAACTCATCACAGTTGGTCTTTCCGATGACCACCGCCCCCGCTTTGGTCAGCCGATCGATCACCGTGGCGTCGTACGGCGCCACGAACCCCTCGAGGATGCGCGACGACGCGGTGGTCGGCAGTCCCCGCGTGCAGATGTTGTCCTTGACCGCCACCGGCACACCGGCGAGCGGCAGGTCAGGGTCCTCTGCGCCCCGTCGGTCGATCGACTCGGCGCGCTCGAGCGCCTGTTCCTTGGCGACATGCGTGAACGCGTGGATAGGGCCGTCGTGCGCAGCGATGCGCTCCAGATACTGTGCGCAGATGTCGACCGCCGTCAGGCCCTCCGCCATCGCGGTGCGGATGTCGGCAATGGTCTGGATGGAGGAGGCTGTCATCACCCGATGACCTTCGGGACCCTGAACAGCCCGTCACCGCAGGAGTCCGGGGCGTTGGCCAGCGCCTCGTCACGCGGCATCGAGGGACGCCGGTTGTCGGCTCGCATGACCGGGGCCGAGGTGACGGGGTGGGTCGTGGCCGGTACGCCTGTTGTATCGATCTGCTGGAGCCGGTCGAAATAGGACAGGATCTCGCCGAGCTGCCGAGTAAACCGATCCGTCTCGGACTCGGTCAGCTCGAGATGTGCCAGGGCCGCAATCCGCTCGACGTCTGATCGGCTCAGGGTGGTCACGCCTGATGCTAGTGTTCCGTTCCAGGGGTGCGCAACAGAATTCCCGATGTGCGGGTGGGACATCCCGCAAGGGAGAGCGCGGTCAGGGTTCCTGCGCGGCTGTAGATCCACAGGCGCCGCCACTCTGACCGGGTCTATCGCACCCGACTCGAGACCGACCGCACCACCAGCCTGCCGGACCTCTACGCTCGGGCGCGGTGGCGGCCGAGCGTTCCGCTCAACGTCTTCAGACCTCAGAAGTCGACCGCCAAAGTGTGAAGTTCTGCGGGGTGTCGACCGATAATCTGGATGTCTGTTGTGGGAGGCGGCAGGGGGGCTGGCGCGCGGCACACGTGACGGATGGTCGCGTCCGAGAGCCGTTCCGCAATCAGGTGTCGGTCCGCATAGGCACCAGGTGCCAAGGAGCAACATGGTGGCCACGAGTACGCACGTCGAGCGCGGCGAGTCCGGCCGCGAGGCCGAGGCGGAGTACACACTGGAGTACGCGGCCCGGTGTCCGCATTGTCGGGAGGAGATCGAGGTCGTGAACGTGGCGCGGCTGCTCCGTACACGGGTCAACTTCACGTCGACCCTGCCGCGTCGGGGTCACATCATCTCGTGCCCGCAGTGCAACACGATCATTGCCGCCGAGTTGATCGGTTTTGCGTAGGCCCGCAGAGACGCGTGCGTGTGGGACCCTCAGTGTGCTCCCGGTCCCTTGTAGTTCTTCTCGCCTGCCGCGATGCGCACATCCAGGCGATTGTCGGGCGGCGGCAGCGGACAGGTCGTGTACGGGTTGAACGCGCACGGTGGGTCGTACGCCATGTTGAAGTCCACGGTCGTCCACCCATCGGCATCCGGCGCGTCGGCGTAGAGGAACCGCGCCGCCGGGTACGTGTCGTCGCTACTGGTCAGGTCGCGCATGATGAACCACAGCCGCCGGCCGGAGTCGACCGGCAGCATCCGTACCTCCTTCCCCGCCACCGTCAACGTCACATACCCCGTGCTCGTGTCGGTCTCGATGTCGCCCAGGATGTTCATCTGGTGAGCGTCGCGCGGCGCTCGGATGGGTAGAGCTGCGCGTGTGTGATCGCCTCGCCGTTGACCCCGAGGGTGCGCCCGGTCGGCGCGTGGAGCGTCACCGTGCCGTGGCGCACCTCGAAGACGCCCGCCTCGGCCGGGACGCCGTCCGGTAGGGTGAGGTCGTTGCGCGGGCTCGACCCGAAGCTGTTCTCGCCCTCACGCAGGAAGAACAGCGCGGACACAGTCAACCAGCCGTCGTCGGCCTCGAGCTGCGCCTCGTGCTCGACCCGCCACGCCTCGATCTCGTCCGTGTAGTTGTCATCAGCGACGGCGTGTACGGCCGCCATCCCGATCCCGCACAGGAACGCGACCGATAGGATCCGTCGCATCCGCGTGTGCATGGCATCATCTCTCGCAGTCCGTGGAGCACGTTTGGCTGCATTCGAGCGGCGCTGAATCTCGCGAGGCCTGCGCTGGGCTTCGAGATCAGGGGGTCACAGACTGCCAGCGTGTTCCTGCGTCGCGCCGTGCACTGGCCAGACGTGGCGTCTCGCAGAACGGGTCTCGGTACGACGCCGGACTTGGACCACGAACGACTAGCGTCTCCAACCACAGTCGGTCTCCCGGGTCAACGGCATCCCGGCTGGCCGACCCGCGTTGCCATGCGGTGTGCAACAATCCCATCAGAGGTATGTCCGACGAGCGCCCGCTGTTCCAGCATCCGCCGTGGATGGTGGGGATCATGCTGATCCTCGGCGTGCTGTCGCTTGTCGTCGGGCTGACCGTCGACCCGTTCTGGTTGGTCATGGGGAGTCCGGCCATCCTGACGCTCGTGGTCTATATTGGGGTCCGTATCGCAATCCGGCGGCGTACTGACGAGTGACAGACCGCAGGCACGTTGGGCGGCGGAGGGCGTCCTTCGACACCGGATCTCGTATGTGCGACCAAATGGCCCGATTCATGAGTACGCCGGCATTGGTCCGCCGGTGCATCCCGCCAGGACCGGCGCTGGGCTGTCCGCTCAACGGGGTCGACTACTGCCGGAAGTCTCCCTCCGTGCGACTGCTGGGGCGGGCGCCTCGACGGCCTCGGCGCCGCGCCGACCTGTATGCAACGGACCACGATGGATGCGCGGGTTCGAGATGGCACACGCTGAGCGTGATGAGCTCGTAAGGCCGCCGGCGGTGGCCGGTAGCTGGTATCCGGCCGCCGAGGCGCCATTGCGCGCGGCGGTGACCTCCCATCTCGCGGCCGTCGAGGACACCCCGTCGGGCGACATCGTTGCCATCATCGTGCCGCATGCCGGTCTCGTCTACTCGGGTCCGGTCGCTGCCCACGCCTATCAGGCAGTGGCGGGCCGCGCCTATGACGTCGCGGTGCTGGTCGGGCCGTCGCACCATGTGGGGTTCGACGGGGTGGCGATCTACCCGAGCGGGGCGTTCGACACCCCCCTCGGCCCGGTGCCTGTGGCCTCAGGGGTCGCTGACCAGTTGATGCGCGCACCGTGTATCAGGACCCACCCGACCGCGCACGTGCGCGAGCACTCGCTCGAGATGCAGCTGCCGTTCTTGCGTCATGTCCTGCCTGAGACCCCGATCGTGCCGTTGGTCATCGGCTATCAGGAACGCGGGACGATCGTGGCGTTGGCCGAGGCGCTGGCCGGGACACTCGCCGGGCTGAGACCGCTGCTCGTGGCCAGTACCGATCTCTCGCACTATTTCGACGCCGACCGTGCGGCCTCGCTCGACGGCGTGGTCATCGACTATGTCACTCGTTTCGATCCGGACGGGTTGCTGGCGGAGTACGAGCGCTATCCGACGCACGAGCGAGGCCGGTGTGTCGCCTGCGGCGGCGGCGCCGCCGTCGCGGTCATGATGGCGGCCGCCGCGCTCGGGGCGCGGGACGCCCGAGCGTTGTGCTACGCAGACTCGGGAGATGTCTCGGGCGACAAGACCGCCGTCGTCGGCTATCTCGCCGCCGTCCTGGGTTGCTTTGACCGACCTCCCGAGGAGACAGGAGACAGGCGACAGGAGACGGGACACGCCTGAGGGTGTCGCCGCCCTCGGATGCTGTGAGCCCGCGGGGGTGTGAGGAGCGGGTGAGAGATTCCGGTGTCTCCCTCTCCCTCGAGGTCGGGGTGAGGGCCTGGAGCGGGCTGCTGGGAGTGCTGGGGATGCTGGAACCGCACGAACGACAGGCGTTGTTGCAACTCGCGCGTCGGGCGATCGCCGCCAGACTCGAGGGTCGACCGGTTGAGACGCCGGCGGCGGTTGGCGGGCTGGCCCGACGGACCGGCGCCTTCGTCACCATCCGGCACAACAACCGGCTCCGGGGCTGCCTCGGGTCGGTCGACGGTGACGCTCCACTGGTCGACATCGTGGCCCAATGCGCCGGCGACGCCGCAACCCGGGACCCGCGATTCCCGCCGTTGCCGCTGGATGACCTGCCCGAGGTCGTCCTGGAGATCTCCGTGCTCGGCCCGATCGAGCCGGTCGCGGATCCCGCCACCATCGAGATGGGGCGACACGGGCTCGTCGTCGAGCAGGGGACCCACCGGGGTCTGCTGCTGCCCCAGGTGCCGACCGAATGGGGGTGGGACCGGGACACCTTCATCTCAGAGACCTGCGTGAAGGCCGGTCTAGCGCCCGACGCATGGCGGACCGGCGTCAGGGTGTTCACGTTCGAGGCCGACGTATTTGGCGAGTGACTGGCACGCCCGAAGCCACGGGTCAGGGCGCGTCCCCCACCATCAGTGTCCTGAGCGTCCGTAGATTTTCCAGGTCCATCGGGTCGGGCTCGATATCTCCGGTCGTGCTCGAGTGCGCCTTCGGGGTCTCGAGCACCATCGGCAGGTCGTCCAGTCGCGGGTCTGTGAGCAGACGCCGGAACGCGCTGAGCCCGACGTGACCGCTGCCGATGTGGGTGTGCCGGTCCACACGGCTGCCGAGCGGGGTCTTCGAATCGTTGAGGTGGAGCGCCCGGAGACGGTCGAGCCCCACACATGTATCGAGTTGGCGCATCGTGTCGGCGTAGCCGGTGTCGGAACCAAGGTCGTAACCGGCGGCCAGTAGGTGGCACGTGTCGAGACACACGCCGATTCGTGTCGCCGTCCCGGCTCGCTCGACCTCGGTGATGATGGTCCCGAGCTGCTCGAACGTATGGCCCAGGTTGGTGCCCTGCCCGGCGGTGTGCTCGAGTAGCAGCATCGTCCGCTGGTCCCCGCGGTCGGCGAGCACCCCAGCAATGCCGTCGGCGATCCGGGCAAGACCCTCTGCCTCGGTGGTCGTCGTGTAGGACCCGGGATGGAGCACCACCCCGAGCAACCCGAGCGCCTCGGCCCGGTCGAGCTCCTCACCGAGCGCGGCGCCGGATCGGCGGCGCAGGGCGTCGTCCGGCGCCGCCAGGTTGATCAGATAGCTGGCGTGGGCGATGACCGGGTGGACATCGAGCTCTTTGCTGAGCCGTCTGAACTCGGCGATCTCGGCGTCTGGCAGCGGTCGCGCCCGCCACTGGCCGGACGACTTGGTGAAGACCTGCAGGGTGTCGCAGTGGGCTGCCCGCGCACGTTCCACCGCGCGCGGCAACCCGCCGGCGATCGACATGTGCGCTCCGAGTCTGGGCATGGGGACACTGCGCAGCACGGGCTGCCGTTTCCGCCGCGGCAACACCGGGCCAGGGCGGCGGGGGGGCAACCGGCCTGTCAGCGGTTGATAAGCGTACACCGAGTGGCGTCCCCGGCCGACTTGCGCGAGCGCGGAACGGTGAAGGACAATCAAAGTTTCCGCGGACTGTTGTCAGGTTCGTCATGACGCCACGGAACATGCAGATGAGCACCCACAACACGTTTGGGACCCGCACCGCGTTGTCCGTCGGCGACATCACCGTGTCGTTTCACAGTCTGCCGGCGCTCGAGCGCGCCGGCTTTCCGAATGTGGCGCGGCTGCCGTACTCGTTGAAGATCCTGCTCGAGAACCTGCTGCGACGCGAAGATGGGCACAGCGTCACGCCGGACGACATCCAGGCGCTCGCCGGCTGGGACCCGCAGGCGCGTGCGACCAAGGAAATCCTTTTCATGCCGTCGCGGGTCCTGCTGCAGGACTTCACCGGCGTGCCGGTCGTGGTCGACCTGGCGGCCATGCGCGACGGCGTCGTCCGGCTCGGGGGAGACCCGGAACGCATCAACCCGCTGCAGCCGGCAGAGCTGGTCATCGACCACTCGGTGCAGGTGGATCACTTTCGTCAGGCGAACGCCTTCGATCTGAACGCACAGCTCGAATTCTCGCGCAACAAGGAGCGCTATGCGTTTCTGAAGTGGGGACAGCAGGCGTTCGACAACTTCCGGGTTGTGCCGCCCGACACCGGCATTGTGCACCAGGTGAACCTCGAGTATCTGGCGCGGGTTGTCTGCACCGACGGCACCGGCGATGGCGCCATGGCGTACCCGGACACACTCGTCGGCACCGACTCGCACACGACGATGGTCAACGGGCTGGGGGTCCTGGGCTGGGGCGTCGGTGGCATCGAGGCGGAGGCGGCGATGCTCGGGCAGCCGATCTCGATGCTCATCCCCGAGGTGCTCGGGTTCAAGCTGATTGGGCGGCTACCGCAGGGCACGACCACGACTGACCTGGTGCTGACCATCACCGAACGGCTTCGCGGGTACGGGGTCGTCGGGAAGTTCGTGGAGTTCTTCGGCCCGGGGCTCGCGTCGCTGACGCTGGAGGATCGTGCCACTCTGGGCAACATGTCGCCCGAGTACGGGTCCACGATCGCCATCTGCCCGATCGACCAGATGACCCTCGACTATCTGACGTTGACCGGCCGGGACGTCCGGCAGGTCGCCCTGGTCGACGCGTATGCCCGGGCGCAGGGGATGTTCGGCGTCGCCGCTGCCGATCCCCTCTACACGAGTGTCGTCGAGTTCGACCTCGGCGAGGTCGAGCCGAGCCTTGCCGGTCCGAAGCGTCCGCAGGATCGGGTGCCGCTCACGCAGGCCAAGACCGCGTTCGCGGGCGCGTTGCAGGAGCTGCTGGCGGGTCGCGACGCGCGACCGGTCGCGTCGGCGAACGGCAACGGCGCCGGGCTCGACCACGGTGCGGTGGTCATCGCCGCCATCACGAGCTGCACCAACACGTCGAATCCGAGCGTGATGATCGCCGCTGGGCTGCTGGCGCAGAAGGCGGCCGCGAGTGGGTTGATGCCGAAGCCCTGGGTGAAGACCAGTCTCGCGCCCGGGTCGCTGGTGGTCACCGAGTATCTCGAGGCGGCCGGGTTGATGACGCCGCTCGCCGAGCTCGGGTTCCGGTTGGTCGGCTACGGGTGCACCACCTGCATCGGCAACAGCGGGCCGCTGCCCGAGGATGTCTCGGCCGAGGTGAAGACGCGCGACCTGGTGGTCGTGTCGGTCCTCAGCGGCAACCGGAACTTCGAGGGTCGCGTGCAGTCGCAGGTGCGCGCCAACTACCTGGCGTCGCCGCCGCTCGTGGTCGCGTATGCCCTGGCGGGGTGGATGACCGTCGACCTCACCACCGAGCCGCTCGGGCGGGATCGAGACGGGAGGGATGTGTTCCTGCGCGACATCTGGCCGTCGGCCGCCGAGATCCAGACGGCGATGACCGCCGCGGTGCGCACCGAGCAGTTCACGTCGAAGTATCGCGGGGTGTTCGACGGCGACGAACGGTGGCGCGGGCTGCCGGCGCCGACCGGCCAGCGCTTCTCGTGGGACGACGACTCCACCTACGTGCGCAACCCGCCGTTCTTCGAGAACCTGGCGCCGACGCCGGCGGCCCGGGTGGACGTCCTGGGCGCGCGAGTCCTGGCGCTGTTGGGCGACAGCGTGACGACCGACCACATCTCCCCGGCGGGCGCCATCCCTGTAGACGGGCCGGCCGGGAGGTATCTGATTTCGCGTGGAGTGGACCCACAGGACTTCAACTCGTTTGGGAGCCGGCGCGGCAACCACGAGGTGATGATGCGGGGCACCTTCGCGAACATCCGGCTCCGCAATCAGCTGGCGCCCGGGACCGAGGGCGGCTGGACGCGGTATCAGCCGGACGGCGAGGAGCTGAGCATCTACGATGCCGCGATGCGATACGCCGAGGCCGGGGTGCCGCTGCTCGTCCTGGCCGGCACGGAGTACGGGTCGGGTTCTTCCCGCGACTGGGCCGCCAAGGGCACCATGTTGCTGGGCGTCCACGCCGTCATCGCCGAGAGCTTCGAGCGGATTCATCGGAGCAATCTGGTGTTCATGGGGGTGTTGCCGCTGCAGTTCAAGGACGGGGACAGCGTTGCGGCGCTCGGACTGACCGGTCGCGAGACGTTCGACATCACCGGTATCACCGACGGGCTCGCGCCGCGCGGCGCGGCGACGGTGCGCGCCGTGGCGCCGGACGGCGCCGCGCATGAGTTCACGGCGACCGTGCGGATCGACACCCCGGAGGAGCTGCGCTACTACCGCCACGGTGGCATCCTGCCGTACATGCTGCGCCAGCTCGCGCAACCTGCTGAGGCGGAAGCAGACGCGTCAGGGATGCCGTGATACGGTCGTGAGTCGCGTGCCGCTGTTCGGTCCGAGGAGCGCGGACGTTCGTGAGGGGAGCAACCCGATGACGTCGCGTCAGACCCGGTGTCCGCCGGCCGCCGTCGCGGCCGGTGTGATTGTCTCGATGATGATGACGATAGCCGTGACCGCTGCCCAGGACGCCGACCGGTCCCAGCCGGAGCAGATCGAGTGGGACCTCGGCGAGATCTACCCGAACTACGAGGCCTGGAACACCGCGAAGACGCAGCTCGAGGAGCGGGTCGCGGCGCTCGCCGGCTACCGCGGCCGTCTGGGCGAGAGTGCGGCAACGCTGCGGGAGGCGTTCGACGCGATCTCCGGAACGGAGAAGGAGCTCTCGCGGCTCTATGTGTTCGCGTTTCTGAAGGCAGACGAGGACCGCCGCGTGCCCGAGGCGCAGGAACGCCGCGGTCTGGCGGCCGCCCTGCAGTCCGAGTTCAACGAGACAGTGGCTTTCGTGTCGCCCGAGCTGCTGCGGGTCGGCTCCGAGACGGTCCAGGCGTATCTTGCCGAGGAGCCGGGTCTCGCCAAGCATGCCTTCAACATTCGCAACACGCTGCGGCAGGAGCCGCACACGTTGTCGGACGAGGCGGAACAGGTGATCGCAGCGACCGGACCGATCGTGCAGGGGCCCGAGCGCATCTATGCGATGCTCACCAGCTCGGACATGCCGTTCCCGACCGTCACCCTGTCGACTGGAGCGGAGGTCCGGTTGGACCAGGCGGCCTACTCGCTGCACCGGGCGTCGCGGAACCGAGACGATCGCAAGTTGGTGTTCGACCGGTTCTGGGGCGCATGGAAGGCCTATGAGACCACGCTGGGTCAGACGCTCGACACCCACGTCAAGACGCACGTGTTCCAGGCGAAGGCCCGGCGGTATGACAGCGCGCTCGACGCGGCGCTCTCGGGGCCGAACATCCCGACCTCGGTCTATCAGAAATTGATCGAGGCGACACACCGCCACCTGCCGTCCCTGCACCGCTACTTCCGGCTGCGGCAGCGGATGCTGGGGCTCGACGACCTGCACTACTACGACATCTACCCACCGCTGGTCGCATTGGACCGTACGTTCGACATCGACGAGGCAAAGGCGCTCACGCTCGCCTCGGCGGCGCCGCTCGGCGACCACTACCTGGAGCTGCTCGAGGAGGGATTCAGCGGAACCTGGATGCACGTCTACCCGCAACAGGGCAAGGCGCCGGGCGCCTACATGTATGGCGACATCTTCGACGTGCATCCGTTTCTGCTGCTGAACCACAATGGTCAGTTCCACGACGTGTCCACGTTCACCCACGAGTGGGGCCACGCGATCCACACGATGCTGGCCAAGGAGCACAACCCGTACGAGACTGCCGGCTACGCCACCTTCACCGCGGAGATCGCCTCGACGACCAACGAGGTCCTCCTGCAGGAGTACATGCTCGGCCAGGACATCTCGGACCAGGAGCGACTGTTCTATCTCGGGACCGCGCTCGAGGCGGCGCGCGGCACCTTCTTCCGGCAGGTGATGTTCGCCGAGTTCGAGCTCAAGATTCACGAGATAGTCGAGGCGGGCGAGGCGCTGTCTGGCGAGAAGATGACCGCGGTCTACGAGGCACTGCTCCGCCAGTATCACGGGGCTGACGCGGGCGTGATGACGATCGACCCTGCCTATGCGGTCGAGTGGGCGTTCATCCCGCACTTTTACCGCAACTTCTACGTGTTTCAGTACGCCACCTCCATTGCCGGGGGGACGAGGTTCGCCGAGCGGTTCCTGAACGGCGATGCGCAAGCGCGAGACGACTATCTTGCGGTGCTCTCCGCCGGCGGGTCACGCTACGCCTACGAGCTGCTGCGGGAGTACGGGATCGACCTGGTCACCGACGCGCCATACGACGCGTTGATCGCCCGGATGGACCGTGTCATGGACCAGATCGAAGCGATCCTGGACCGGCAGGGACACTGAGCGGACACGCGCAACGACACCTCGGCCACGGTTCGTCCTCCACTGGACCACAACCGGAGCAGATCTGCCGCCACACGGACACCTGGACAGACCGTGCCTGTGAGACATCTGACCACTGGTGAGCTCGAGGCAGGATTAGCCGAGGTGCGCCGATCACCGCGAGATGCGGGGGTGTTGGAGCTGATCGTGGCGCGGCCCAGACCGGGTGATCGTGAGGTGCTCGAGGACGGCGAGCTCAGCCTGCGTGACGGCCTCGTCGGGGACGGTTGGCGGTCGCGTCGCAGCGCGCGCACGTCTGACGGGTCACCGCACCCGGACATGCAGCTGAACCTCATGAACGCTCGCGTGATCGCGCTCCTGGCGCAGACCAAGCGCCGATGGCCGCTGGCCGGCGATCAACTGTTCGTCGACCTGGATCTGAGCGCCGACAACGTGCCGCCGGGGACCCGGCTGGCGATCGGCAACGCCGTGATCGAGGTGACCACTCACCCGCACACGGGGTGTGGCAAGTTCGTCGAGCGCTTCGGCGCGGACGCGATGACACTCGTCAACTCCGAGCTGGGCCGACGTCTCCGGCTCCGTGGTGTGAACGCCAAGGTCGTGGAGCCGGGCCGCATTCGGGTCGGCGACCTGACACGGAAGCTGCACGTCGGGTGACCCGCTCGGTGGCGGACGACGTCGCCTCCCTTCATGACCCCCAGGAACCCGTAGATCGACCACCGCGCGGTGAGCGCATAGGTGGCCGAGCCTTCGATAGACGGCGCCCCGAGGGAGAAGACCGGCCTGTATGCGACCGAGAAGCAACGCCGGCAGCCGGGATGCAGCGCCGTTCGAATACAGCGGGGCTTTCACCACGGGCTGCTAGACCACTACGCGGGCAGACCTGTCCGCCCCGCTGGCAGCGTTGGCGCGCGTGCTGTCGGGTGCGACAGCACGCGCGGGGCAGGTCGCTGAGGGTCCGACGTTCACCAAGGACATCGCGCCGATCCTCTACGAGAACTGCGTCACCTGTCATCGGCCCGACAACATCGCGCCGATGGCGTTGCTCGAGTACACGGATGCGCGTCCGTGGGCCCGGTCGATCAAGGATCCGGTCGTGGCGCGAGTGATGCCGCCCTGGCCGGCCGACCAGAACAACAGCGTGACGTTCCGGAACGAGCGCTATCTCGAGCAGCACGAGATCGACACCATCGCGGCCCGGGTGGACGCCGGTGCGCCGAAGGGCAACGATGCCGACCTGCCACCGAAACCGGATGTCCCGGAAGGCTGGACCTACGAGGGCGGCGAGCCCGACTACGTCTTCGAGCTGCCCATCGAGTATACGGTCGCGGCCGAGAGGGAAGAGGACTACATCAATTTCTATTCTGAGATTCCCTGGGAGGAGGATCGGTTCGCGGAGGTGCTCGAGCTGCGCCCGAGCGACTTCCGGCTGGTGCACCACTCGGGTGCGTATACGGTCGACCTCCCCTGGGGCACGCAGGTGATCGACGGCGTGCTGCACGACCTCGACGGCAACGCGCTGCTGCGGGCGCGGCTACCTCGCCGTCCCGTCTCCGAGCCGGACGAGGAGGGCGAGCAGGCGTCGGCCGGCCGGGTGGCCCAGCGCGTGTTCAACGAGGTCAACCTGCCGGGCTCGAGCAAGCTGCTGTCCTACCGATCAACGAGCCGATCACCCTCTACGGGGTGTCGCCGCACATGCACCTGCGGGGCAAGAGCCTGCGGTGGATCGTGACCTATCCCGACGACCGTGAGGAGACGCTGCTCGACGTCCCGGAGTTCGCCTTCAACGGGCAGATTCATGTCGAGCTCGAGGAGCCGCTGTTTCTGCCAGCGGGCAGCAAGATTACCGGTGTCGAGGTCTATGACAACTCGCTCGGCAACCGGTGGAACCCCGGTCCGCACCTCGCAGTCTACTGGGGACAGCAGAGCTGGGACGAGATGTATCAGGCGTTTACCGAGTACACCGTCGAGAGCCAGGACCTGACGAAGCCGCAGCCGAGTACCAACGACGAATAGCCCCGGCTTCGTCCCAACGGCGTGCACGCGACGACCGGAGCCGAGCGCTGCCGCTCAGCTCCGGTCGTGTCATCGGGGCTGCCTGTGTGCATGCGGTCGTGGTGGGGCGGGTGTGGCGGCTCGGGGCGAAGCACGGGGTGGTGTCATGCGGAGACGGCCGGTGCGTCGCGTGTCGCTTGGCCTGGTGATGACGGCGGTTGGGCTCCTCGCACCGGCGGCGGCCCTGGCCCAGCTGCAGCCACAGCGCCCGCAGGGGCAGATTCCGGACCGTGGACGCCCGACCGAGAGCAGCGACGAGACGCCGATCTTCGACTACGACGCGTATGTCCCAGGCATCTGGGAGTTCGAGTGGCGGGTACCGGAGAGCCCGCTCGGATCGGGCGGCTTGATCGAGGGGACCGAGGTCTATTCGGACAGCGCGGACGGTCGCGACGACACCAGCAGGATCGACGCCCGGGGTCCAGACGGGCCGTTCACGACGGAGTGCCGGATCGTGTATCTGGCCGACCAGAAGGTGTTCGTCCGGTACGACACCGACAGCCGCGGGTTCGACGTCTTCAGGGTGGGCCGCGTGGGCGGCGACCTTGGCGGGTTCTATCCGATCCACTACGAGACGCCGCCGTTCGAGGTGCACGGGCAGCAGGTGCAGCTCCGGATGACCACCCGCCTGGTCTCGCCGGTGCACGACAGGGTGGAGGCGCGCATCTCGATCGACGGCGGGCCGTTCACGAATGTCGGCAACGCCTGGTGGACGAAGCACCTGCCGGGCGTGACGACACCGCAGTAGGCCACGCGCCTCATGACATGACGTGGACGATGTGCCGCACGTGGACGATGTATCGCGTCTGCCTGCTCCTGGCCGGGCTGACCGGGGTCGCGACGGCGCAGCCGATGCCGATTATGATGACCGTCGGGTGTGTCGAGAGCGACGGGCGCGGCGGGGTCACCCTGACCCGTGCGACCGACCCGGAGGCGATCGCGGATCGGCTGCCCGTACAATTGCCAGCCGACGCGCCGCTCGGCATGCGGACCATCAGGATGGTCGGCACGCTCGACGAGTTCGGTGTCGCCAAGCACGAAGGGCACACGGTCTGGGCGAAAGGGTTGCTCAACCCTGGTGAGCCGGTGGATCTCCTCAATCTCGTGTCGATTACCCACCTCGCGCCGGCGTGCGAGTGAGTGCTCGTCGCACGCCCAACGGCTTGGGGCTATGGGCTTTGGGCTGTAGGCACTCCAGGGGCCTTCAGCCCTACAGCATCGCCGGAATGATGAGCATCGCGACGGTGGTGACGAGGAAGAGCACCACCGCGATCAGGCCGCTGTAGCCGAGGATGTCCCCGAACTTCAACCGCGTGACGGTCAGAATCGGGATGGCCCAGAACGGCTGAATCAGGTTGCTCGTCGAGTCCCCGTAGCAATAGGCGAGCAAGGTCGTGGTAGGCGACACCGCCAGTTCCATGGCGGCCGGTAGTAGGTAGGGTGCCTCGATCAGCCACTTCGACCCGCCGGACGGCACGAAGATGTTCACGACACCCGAGTAGATGTAGACGATCAACGGATAGGTCTCCCTGGTGGCCACTTGCACGAACAGCTCGCCGAGCCAGTCACCGAGCCCCGTGCTCTGGATGATCCCGAAGATCCCGGCGTAGAAGGGGAACTGCAGAATGACCCCGGACGCGGTGGGGGCACCGTTGCGGAAGGCGCGGACCAGGTTCGCGGGCCGGCCCTGCAGCAGCAGGGCGCCGATCAGAAACACGGCGTTGTAGGCGTTGATGGTCCAGTTGGCGCCGAACCACGTCTCGAACGACGTGAAGAACGGCTGCGCTCCCGACAGGACCTCGGTTGTGAACGAGCGGCCGAGCGGATAGCCGATCAGGATCACCGCCAGGAAGATCCATCCGCGAAACGCTTCGATACGGGCGGCCGGCGTCGTTGGCTCCACCTCCTCCGGCATCACCGGCATGATCCGCTGCAACTGGTCCTCGCTCAGCGTGCGTGGGTTCTGGCGCGGGTGCAGCAGGGCCACCATCCCGAGCGCGACCAGCGACACGATCAGCAGGTAGGTCAGGTTGAACACGTTGAACAGCGTCTCGGTAATCGGTAGCAGGCGCTCGACGAGCGGCTCGGTCCCGGGCGGCGGCGTCGTGATCGGATTGCCGGCAGTGGCCATGATGAGCGGTGCCGAGCCGGAGATCCCCCCATGCCAGACGGTGCCCAGACCGAGATAGCCGGCGACGACCAGCAGCCGGATGTCCGCCTTCGGGTTCCGCCGGGCGATGAACGGGACGAACAGCGCCGAGGCGACCACGCTCGCCGCCCAGTTGAAATAGGCGACGACGATCGAGAACGCGCCCAGCAGGACCACCGCCTGGACCGGCCGGTCCTCGTCCGGACGCCCGGCCAGCCAGTCGAGGAAGCGGAAGACGGGCCGCGACGAGACGCACGCGTGCGCGGCGATCATGGCGATGGTGAACTGCATCGCCAGCTCGAGCAGCGCCCACATCCCGCCGCCCCAGGCGAGCACCGTCTCTTCGAGCCTGGCGCCGGCGCCGAATATGGCCAGCAGCATCGCCAGCACGGTCAGGGTCATGCAGACGACCCACGAGTCGGGGATCCACCGCTGTGTGAAACGTGAGAGGCCCTCCCCGAGGTTGCCGACGGCGCGAATCAGAGCTGACATATTGAAGGAGCCAGATACAGGTTCCGGGGCGGACAGGCGTCCCCGGAACAGTGAGTCACGGGGTGCGTACTACTTCAGTGTCGGCATACTGAGGCTCACCGCGTCGCGGTGTGCCGGCCAACGCGTGGTGATCACCTTCGTGCGAGTGTAGAACCTGACGCCGTCCGGACCGTGCATGTGGAGGTCGCCGAACAGCGAGCTCTTCCAGCCGCCGAACGAGAAGAACGCCATCGGCACCGGAATCGGCACGTTGACGCCGACCATGCCGACTTGGATCTCGTTCGCGAACCGGCGCGCCGCGGCGCCCGACTGCGTGAAGACCGCCGTGCCGTTGCCGTACGGGTTCTGGTTGACGATGTCGATCGCCTCTCCGTCACTCTGGGCCCGCACGACGACCAGCACCGGCCCGAAGATTTCGTCTCGATAGATCGACATGTCGCGCGTGACACGGTCGAAGAGCGTCGGGCCCAGGAAGTGACCGCCCTCGTAGCCAGAGACGGTCAGCCCGCGGCCGTCGACCACCAGCTCGGCGCCCTCGCGCTCGCCGGCGTCTACATAGCCCCGGACGCGGTCGAGATGGGCCTGCGTGACGAGCGGGCCCATCTCGACGCCTGCGCGGTCGCCCGGGCCGACCCGCAGCGCAGTTGCGCGCTCCTTCAGACGCGAGACGATCGCGTCGCCTGCCTCCCCGACGGCGACAACGGCGGAAATCGCCATGCATCGTTCCCCGGCCGAGCCATAGGCCGCCCCGATCAGGGCGTCGGCCGCGCTGTCGAGATCGGCGTCCGGGAGCACGACCGCATGGTTCTTCGCACCGCCGAGCGCCTGCACCCGCTTGCCGCGCGCGCTCGCCGTCTCATAGACGTATCTGGCGATGGAGGTCGAGCCGACAAAGGAGACCGCCGCGATGTCGGGGTGGGTCAGCAGGGCGTCGACCGCCTGGCTGTCGCCGTGCACGACGTTGAGGACGCCATCCGGTAACCCGGCCTCCTTCAGCAGACGCGCCGCGAGCATGCTGGCCGAGGGGTCTTTCTCCGACGGTTTCAGCACAAACGTGTTGCCGCAGGCCAGCGCCACCGGGATCATCCACATCGGGCACATGATCGGGAAGTTGAACGGGGTGATACCGGCGCACACGCCGAGCGGCTGCCTCACCGTGTGCGAATCGACCCCAGTGCCCACGTCTTCGGCATGCTCGCCCTTCAGCAGGTGCGGGATGCCGGTGGCGAACTCGACCACCTCGAGCCCGCGTTGCACCGAGCCCGCGGCGTCGGGCAGCGTCTTGCCGTGCTCTTCGGTGATGGCGGCGGCGATCTCGCCCGTGTGCCGCTCGAGCAGGTCCCGGAACCGCATCAGAATACGGGCGCGTCGCAACGGTGTCGTGGCGCGCCAGGCCGGGAACGCGGCGTGGGCGCTCGCGACCGCCAGGTCGACATCGGCGTCGTTGGCGAACGGCACCGTTCGGACCACGGCGCCCGTCGCCGCGTTGGTCACCGACCCGTGTCGCGATCCGCGTGAGGTCGTGTGCTGCCCGTCGATCCAGAAGGGAACGGTCGAGACCGTCGTCTGTGTCGTCATGCCACCGGTCGAAAGCGGCTGTGAGGGCCCACGCAAGAAGAACTTCCCATGTTCGGCCGCCGAGGCATCCCGTCTGGCGGCGTTGCTCGTCGGTCGATTACTGCCCGTAGGCTCCCTCCTCGCGCCTTGCCAGCCAGGCGCCTCGACGCCTCACAACGGGGAAACTTATTCTTGCGCGGACCCTTAGGATCGTTCGGATTTCAGCCAGGCGTCAAGCGTGAAGCAAAGGTGTGCTACGCTGCGCTACGGCTCGCAGGTCGGGTAGAGGTGTTGGAACGAGGTGACGTTGAGCCGTAACGCGCCGTCCATTAGTTCAGGCGCCGCCCCATGCGCTGGACCGTGTGACCGTCGTGGTCGTCGATGCCAAACTCGCCGACACCGAGTAGCATGAAGCAAGCGGTTCTGGTGCTGCTGGTCCAGCCTGTCGGTGGCGACGGGTGAGGCGCCGCGACCCAAGCCGGGCCCGGTCGACGGTGATCCGGGCGGGTACTATCGCCAGTGCTGGGAGACACCCGAGCCGATGCATTACCACGACTCACAGTGCCTGATCACGGGCCGCAGCTGCTGTGTGTCGCCGGCCGCCTGTCGCGTGCATTAGGAACTCTCGGTGGACATCGAGCCGTTCATTGACGTCGGCGTCACGTGGTACACGTAAGGTCATGGAGGACACGGGGCACTAACGCATGGGCAAGCGTCTAGGCACTGCCATGGCGGTCGTTCTCACAGCGCTCGTCTCCGCTCAAGGTGGGGTGACGGGCGACTGGGAGATGACGCTGAGCACACAGACCGGCATCACGACGTGGCAGGTCCGATTCGAGCAGGACGGTGACCGCCTCGGCGGCGAGATCGACCTCGGCGACAACGAGGTGCTGTCGCTCGAAGGTACCATCGACGGCACCATGCTCACGTTCGTCATCGTCGTGCCGGACCTGGACGGCGACCAACCGATCAGCTTCGAGGGGGAGCTGGCCGGTGACACGATCAAGGGGGCGGAGGGCACGTTCGTCTGGTACGGGACCGGCGACTGGACCGCGTCACGACAGTAGCGCCGGGTCGTTGACGAGTCACGAGAGCAACAAAGGGGTAGAACGCTATGAGGAATCGCCTCGCCGGTGTCTTGACACTCGCCGTGCTCGTGGCTGGGTCGCTGGTCTGGTTCACGCTGCCCGGTCGGGCCGCCGTGGGAGACATCAGCGGCACCATCACGAGCTCGAACGGACCGGAAGCGGGCGTGTGGGTCATCGCCGAAACGACCGACTTGGGTACCAAGTTCATCAAGACTGTCGTCACCGGTGACGGCGGCCGCTACCTGATTCCCGATCTTCCCGAGGCCAGCTACAAGATCTGGGTCCGCGGCTACGGCCTGCTCGATTCGGAGGGAGTCACTGCCGAGCCGGGTGCAACCGTTGACGTCCGGGCCACTGTGGCGCCCACCCCGGCCGAGGCGGCCAGGGTTTATCCAGCCAACTACTGGTACTCATTGATTGAGCCGCCGGCGCCCAGCGAGTTTCCCGGCACCGGGCCGGACGGCAACGGTATCGCCGCGAACCTGCAGCACCAGGGGCAGTGGGTCGATATCCAGAAGCAGGGCTGCATGCTCTGTCACCAGCTGGGCAACCGCATCATCCGCCAGATCGACAACCTCGAGCAGTTCGACTCGACGCTGGCCGCCTGGGACCACCGGGTGCAGATGGGGCAGCGCGGGTCACAGATGAGCAACGTCATGAGCCGCTTCGGCCGCGAGCGTGGCCTGCAGATGTTTGCCGACTGGAGCGACCGGGTCGCCGCCGGCGCCGTGCCGCCGGCGCCGCCGCGTCCGCAGGGTGTCGAGCGCAACGTCGTCATCTCGTTGTGGGAATGGGGTACCGAGATGGACTACATCCACGACGAGATTGCGACCGACAAGCGGAACCCCCGCGTGAACGCGAACGGGCCGATCTACGGCGTGAACATCTCGAACGACGAGTTGGCGATGCTCGACCCGGTGACGCATCTGGCGACTAACCTGAAGATTCCGCTGCGGGTGGACCCGGAGACCGTGCCAGGGATGATTGCGCGGTCGATGCCGGTGCCGTCCCGGTTCTGGGGTGAGGAGCTGCTCTGGAACGACCCGGCGAACCCGCACAACCCGATGATGGACCAGCTGGGACGGGTGTGGATGACGTCGATGATTCGGGGCCGAGCCAATCCGGAGTGGTGCAAAGACGGGTCGGACAACCCCTATGCGCAATACTTCCCGCTCGAGAACAGCGGCCGATCCGCCGTGTTCTACGAGCCGGAGACGCAGACGTTTGTGCTGATCGACACCTGCTACGGCACGCACCACCTGCAGTTCGCCGAGGACGAGAACGACACGCTCTACTTCAGCGGCGGTGGCCAGGTCATTGGCTGGATCAACACGAAGCTGTATGACGAAACTGGTGACGAGCAGATCTCGCAGGGGTGGTGCCCGACGGTGCTCGACACCAACGGTGACGGTGTCATCACCAAACCGTGGAACGAGCCGGATCGTCGCGGCAACTTCGAGAACATGGACATCAGCCTCGACACCCGCGTCGTGGTGGGCAGCTACGGGATCGTGGGCGACCCCACCGACGACAAGGCGGTCTGGATCGCCTCGACGCAGTTCCCGGGCCGGCTGGCGCGGCTGCACGTAGGCGACAACCCGCCCGAGACCTGCGTCACCGAGGTGTACGAGGTGCCGTCGGTCCTCGACCCGAACGTGCCGAGGGAGAAGACCGGCTTCGGCTCGCGCGGCATCGACATCGACCGGCACGGTGTCGTCTGGACCGCGTTGTCGGGCAGTAGCCACTTCGCCAGCTTCGACCGCGCCAAGTGCACCGTGACCAACGGTCCCACCGTGGTCGACGGGCGGCACTGCGTCGACGGGTGGACGCT
>SMUZ01030399.1_pt1 | contig 19944 bp, 25 predicted proteins | sample 2456421 | NCBI WGS metagenome assembly SMUZ01 (sample SAMN11095932, study PRJNA526329) | marine sediment metagenome | biome: Marine sediment; feature: Surficial sediment; material: Deep marine sediment; isolation source: Hadal surficial sediment | place: Pacific Ocean | collected 2014-11 | depth... | reverse complement strand
TTCAATAGATAAATGTCCTCATTGTCATTATGAAGTAAAACAATCTTCAAAGTTTTGTCGAATGTGTGGGAGTTTTCCCATCTAAACATTTTTTTTCCACTTTCGTGGTTTTTTGATAAAGATACGCCTACAACCATTACAACAAAAATAGTATAATTTACCTTTATGTTCATGAACAAGTGCCAATTCTTCATCAAGTTCAATACCACACACAGGATCTACTGGCATAGTTATTTACATTGATGTTTTATATTTATAATATACTAAAATCTAGTCTACCTTGAAAATATTGTCTGTTCGCAATAAACACACAAGAAAAGATACTAGTTATTTTGCTTAAATTATAGATGAGTATTCAATATGAAAAAACACAAAGTGGTATTTCCGTTATATGACAAAGGTATTGTATCTTTTGTAGTAATTGCCGCAGTTTTCATAATTATTATAGTCAACATTGGATTTTCAGTTAGCGATACTCAAAAACAAGCAGTAGAATTCGCATATGATGAAGTAAGAGACCAACTTGAAATTTCTGGAAAAATTTCTGCTGCGGCAGATGTCGGCTCTAATGAAATAATGGTAACTGCAATACCAGTAAGAGTATCTACAGGTGGTACGATTAATATTAATCCGCAAACAACTCAAATTTTTTATAGTTCAGCACTAGAACGCAATACAATATTCAATTATGAAAATATCTATGCAGATAGATTATCTGAAAAAACTTATAATTCACTTACAGACGCAGTGAGTGAAGCAAAAATCAAAGGAATTATTGATAATAATCCGTTTGTCGATGAACAAAAACCTACAAGCACTACTGCATTTGTTTATTGGGTGATTAATCAAAATTTTGATAATTTTATTGATGATGGAGAATTAGCAGTAATTGCTATAGTATATGCTGGAACTGATAGACCGTCTAGTGGAGATAATTTATTTATCGAAGTAAATATTCCTGAAGGATTTGTTTTAAGAATTGAACAACAAGTGCCAGACATTTCAAATGAATTTTTAAACTTTGGTGGAATCTTAAATAATTCTTAATTATGTTTAGTTAGTTTTAGGAGCTGTTAATTTTTTAACTAGATCATTAAAATCAGATTCAGATAGTGGCGGTATCTTAAGGATTTCAATGTTTTCTTGAACATGTGCATATGATTTATGACCTACAAGTGGAGCAAGTACGCCAGAAGCTGAGCGAGTAAATTGTAAAGCCCTCAAAGATGGTTTTAGATTTCCAAATTCTGGCATAACACCAGGTGAGAGAAGTTTTGCTTGCATTAATGGTACACTCGTAAAAACACCAACCTCAAATTTTTTGGCAACTTCTAATATTGATTCAGCGATCCCATTATAAGATTGATTTTTGATCATTATTGCTTGATCAAGATACATGTTGAAGGGTAATTGGATAAACCGAAATCCATGGTCAGGTCCACCGACTTCATTTACTAATGACATTACATCAGATAATTCCAAAAATTGGGGATTATCATTTGTTACTCGAAAACATTCCCAGGTGGCCATGCCATAGAATCTAATTTTGCCGTCTTTTCTTTTAGATTCATAAAATTCAAAACACAAACGCAAGTTTTTGATAAATTGCTCTTTAGTTACATCATTAATTTGGCCCTCAACAGCATTATGAAGATACATTAGATCAATACATTCAAGTCCTAAATTTTTTCTACTTCGTTCTAGCTGGTCTTCAAGATACGAAACGGTCATACAATGATATCCAGAAGTAATATCGTTTGCTTGAATGACACCTGTGGCGACATATTCTTTATTTACATATTGCCAAAATTCTTGGTTAATATCACCGTCATTTGTCACATAACCATTTTTAGTACTAACAAATATTTCATTACGATTAATTTTTTTCTCCTGAATTAATTCTAAAATTGCTTTTCCTACTGAACGTTCAGCCTTTTGAGAACGATAATTTATTGCAGTATCAATTACATTGATACCTGCAAGTATAGATTGCTTAACTGCCTTTTTTACTAAATCATCTGTTTCATCATCGACTTTACCAAGATACGTCCCAACACCTACATTAGATAATGTCAAACCATGAATTTTTCGGAAATTTTTTGGATCAACATCATTATGTTTTTTTAAAAAATTTAAAGTGCCGTCAGATGTAACACATCCCTCAATCATAATATGTATGAAAAATCTATTGATTTAATTGTCTTTGGAACATATTTGGTACTTTTTTGAGTTCTAATCCTTCATTTACTCTATGAATTATTTCAACTACGTTATTTAGATCATAAGGTTTTAGCGAGATTGAATCTATATTTAGTTCAAGCAGTCTTTTAACATATGAAGTAGTGAGTGATGCTGAAATAATCATTATCTTTGATTTTGGATCTAATTCACGAATTTTTTTGAGTCCATAAAATCCATCATAGTTTGGCATAACCAAGTCCATTAAAACAACATCTGGCTTGAATTTTTTATATAATTCATATGCATCATTGCCATTTTTTCCTCTGCCAACAACTTCTATTCTTTTAATTTTTAAAAACTCACACAATACCTCAGATACATCAAATTCATCATCAACTACAATTACTCTAATCAACAGGTAATTTTAAGAATAATTTCGTAATATCAGATTGTGTGTGTTTTATGAACATATCACAGAGTTAAAATAAATCCTATGACAAATAATGTACCAGTAATTCTACTAAAATTAATTGTAGAACTCATAGCTGGAACAAGTCCTTGAATGTTATCAAAATTCTGTTTTAATGAGAGCCCTGCCTTTATAATCAATGGAATCACTACAAGAGAAATTAGACAGTATATTGGAAAAATTTCATAGATGATTCCTGAAATTAATACCGAATAAGCAATTAAAGGAAAAATCCAGAACATTGTTGTTGCTTTCTGTTTTCCTAAAAATATGACCAAAGTTTTTCTTCCTTTTGCTTTGTCTGCATCATAATCTGGAAATGATGTGATAAACAAAACAAGAGAGGATAACATTCCAACAAAAATTCCTGCCATAATTGCTGCAATATTTATTTCTAAAGTTTGAATAAAATATGTTCCAAGTACAATCATTGTCCCTTTTACTGTGACAAATACTTCTGCAAGTCCCGAGTCAACAATTTTTGTAGAATAAAAATAAATTGATAATACTGCAAATGCAAGAATTAATCCGATAATAATTCCATCGATCACTACAAAATAACTACCAATAAGACCTCCAATAATTAAAAAAATAATTCCTGCACGAAAAACTTGAGTAGGTTTCAGTAAACCTTCTGGTAGAACACCAGTACCACCACTCATTTTGGTTCGTTGGGTTTGAGTATCTATTCCACGTTTATAGTCCCAATAATCATTTAGCAAGTCAACACTAGAATGTAGTGCGATAACTCCTGCCATAGTCATAATCGCATACCATATATCGATTTGAACTCCATGCCACCAGCTCAAAGCAAGTCCTACAGAAACTGCAACAACTGAAGCTAAAAGAAAACGAATTCGAATTACTCTAAACCATTCTGATAACATACATTAGCCTCTTTTTTTCCCCTCTTAACATTTTTTTGTTTTTTAAAATAAAATGACAAAGTCCCAATTTGATTAGTGTTTGTCCGCCAAGAGCTACATTAGTCATATTTAATGTTCTTACAAAAATAGAACATGATTGAAAAACATCTTAAAAGAATAAAAAAGTCAGAATCCGGAAGAACTGAATATGATGAATGGAAAGAGATCCCAACACTTGGACAGAAAATAGAAGACTTGTTAATTGAAGAGGTTCCCGACAGGACAATAGAAATTAAAAAAGAACATAAAAACAATTTTGATATGTATGAAAAAGATGCTTTAAAATTAAAAGATGAGTTTTCTAACACTGCACAATATTTCAAATTAATTAAAAAACATCTTCAAGATAAAAATACTGATTTTAAAAAATTCAAAAAAGATACAGAACGATTTGATAAAGAAATTGCAATTCTTAAACCAAAAAAACAAGAAATAAAATTAGATTTGAACGGACTAAATTATAAAGAAGTTAAAATTACTAAACTAAAACAAGAGTTAGATCAAGTAGAAACTCAACGGCAAGAAATAAAGAACAGAATAATTCATTTTACTAATCAAATTAAACAAGCACAAACTGAATTTGATTTTAAAGTAGAACAAATTGAAGATATTAAATTTGAATTAATACGTCTCGAAAAAAAAGAATCATTACAACAAAATATACATACAGAACAAGAAGCAATAGACATTATTAAACAAGAATTAAGTAGAGTGGTGGATGTAAAAGAATCTAATAGAATTCATCGTACTGTGAATACTTTGGTGGATCTTTTAAATTCAAAAAATCAAATTACAGTAAATGAACTCAATTCAGTAAAAGATGAGTTTAGTAAACTACAAACAAAATATATTGATTTAATTAATAAATTAAAATAGAATTACACTAATGATTTATCATCAATACTGATTGGTTTTCGTCCACTAAATCCAATATCTTTTTCATGCCAGAATTTAATTTCTGTTTCTCCTTGTTTCCAACACAGCCAAATTTCATCATCAAATCTTTTGGATGGAAAATCTAATAGACCTTCATCAATTCCCTTTATTACAACTCCAGTGTTTTCAAGATCTTCAATTGCTTGATAAAATTTTGTTACAACAGAATTTAGTTTTTGTTTTAATGTAACATATTGCTCAAAATTACTTGTATTAGATAATGATGAACTAAGTTGTTGTTCTGTTTTCATTATTTCATTTTTAAAACGAGTGACATTTTTGAATTTTTCAATAATAACTGGAAGTTTTTCGTTTGCCGTAGATATAGTAAAATATGAAAACACAGGCTAGTTAAAAATTTAGTTTATTAAAAATCTATTTCTATCATAAAAATTCAAGATTATCTTCATTTTTATTACATATGAGAGATTTCCATCAATAATGAACCAAGATGAACAATTAGAGCAGCTTATCAATCAGACTTTAGATGGGGCACTTGCCACGGTTCCTGCACATTTAGATGAAATTGAACAAAACAAGGACATTATCAAAGTAGAAAATCCTAAAGAATTCGTCTATGGATTAATAGTCGGTTCAGCCCTAACAACTGGCATTACAGGACTAGTTCAAATAAAAAAAGAACTTCCCACTCCAGAAGACCAGATTAAAATCAGAGACATGGTTTACAAAAAAATTCCACAAATAAGAGAACGAATTTTTGGATAAAAGAATAATCCGAGGGGTGGGTATGACATGCAACTGGGATGAGAGATAGCCCCTCGGATTTTCATTTGCTGTATCTATAGGATACAGGAATGACAAGATATCTTTGAATATGTCCAAAAAAAGACAGACAAACTAGATACAAAAATTTGCTTCAAATTCATATAATTATTAGAACGGTGATTAAAAATTGGGTTTACAATAAAAAAAAGATAAAATGGAGATTTACCCCATTCTTATTCCGGTTCCTCTACCCGTGCTCATCAAGAGTCCTTTTTCTGAAGGAACTTGAGTCTCAAACATCTTGCTGAGGTGGATAAGGTCCGTTCCTTTTGAGCTTGACAAACCAATGTCTCCTGCAATCTGTAATTTTCCTTTTTGATACTTTTTGAACTCGACGCCTACAAAATTTAGCTTTTTTAGTGGTTCTTCAACTATCTTAGTTCCTTTCTCAATTGTTCGTCTTACGACAATGGTGCTTGCAATATCAAATCCAACCATTAATGATAGATACGTGAAGCTGACTGATATGGCATAGTAAGCTAATTAGCTGATTAGTTCTATCATGATGTAACTTGATTAGATACTTCAGATCAATATAGAATAATTTTTTAATGTAAAATTAATGGTAAAAACATGTCAAACAAAATCAAGTGTTCTCATATTTTGGTAAAAAAACAAAGCGAAGCACTGGCCATTCTTGAAAGGATCAAAAAAGGAGAAAAGTTTGGAAAACTTGCAAAAGAGCTATCTATAGATTCAGGAAGTGCAAAACGAGACGGAAGTTTAGGTTATTTTGGAAGAGGCATGATGGTAAAACCGTTTGAAGAAGTTGCTTTTAAGCTACAAGTAGGAGAGGTATCAGAACCTGTAAAGTCAGAATTTGGATATCATATAATCAAAAAACTAGGCTAAAAATAAGCATCCAGTGCAACTTTTGGTTTATTGGTTTGCTTTTGTAACACTTCGGACATTTTTTCGCCCATCTTTTTAGCCAAAGTCATTTTTCTTTTCCCAATCCAATAATATGTCTCATCAATAGTGTCTTTCGCAATCAATACAATTAGTTTTCCGGAATCTTTTCTACCAGTACGTCCTCTTCTTTGAATATATCGAATTGAGCTAGGAACATTATCATAAAAAATTACATGAGAGACTTCAGAGATATCCAACCCTTCTTCACCAACTCGTGTTGCAATTAAAACAGTGTAAAGTCCATCACGAAAGTCCTGTATGGTTTGAATTTGCTTTTTTTGTTTTAATCCAGTTTCTCCTGCCTTTCCAATTAAAAATCCTGCTTTGATTCCCATTTCAGTTAAGTTTTTGTGAATTACTTCCACAGAATCACGATAACTTGTAAAAACCAAAGCCTTGCCACTAATTGATTGTAAAATTTCTTTTAATTTTGGAATTTTACTGTGTTCTATTCCTTTTTCTTGTGCTGCCTTTGCCAACAAAATTGCTTGAGTAAAATTAGAATCATTTTCAAAAAGATCCTTTATGCCAACACCTTTTTTCTTACTTGTTCGCTCACAAAATCTTAAAAATGAGGTTATTCCATGAGATTCAAGCATGCTTAGTGCATAATGAATTCGTATTGCAGTAAAAAGTGGTTTTGCAGAACGCCTGTTTTGTCTTAAGACATAATCTCTTAATCTTAATAATTGTGATAGGGATCTTGTATCAGTTACATTTACACCGTTTCTTTTTAGTTCCATGTATCTTTGTTCAAGAGCTTTTTTGATTAAACTTTGAATATGTTTCATTTCTGGAGGAAGTTCTACATTTATCCATTCAGTAGTAGTTTCTTGTATGTATGGTTTAACATCTGGACTATCTTCGTTTCTTTGAGCAATACTTGAAATCTTAAGCGTAGTGATAATTTCTGTAGCCTTTTCTTTTTCACTTGGTAAAGTTGCAGTCATCCCCATAATCCTTGCATTAGAATGTATAAGACGTTGGGCAATTCCAGAGTAAGCATAGTCCCCAATTGTTCTATGAGCCTCATCAAAAATTACAAGACTAAATTGGTCAGCTGATACAATTTGTCTGTCTAAATCATTTTTTGTAATTTCTGGAGTTGCACAAATTACACTATTCATCCAAAGTTTTTTTCTTTTGTTGATAAGGTCCTCGCCAGTAATTAATGCAATATCTTCAATTGTAAGATTATTTTTTAAAAACTCATAATGCTGATGTGTAAGCACTCTAGTTGGAGCTAAAAAAAGTATGGCGCCAGTTCCCTTTGAAAGATATTCAACAATTACTTGTAGAGCGACTGTAGTTTTCCCTAGACCTGTAGGCAATACAACAAGACAATTTTCAGATTTTGCTTGATTTGCTAAATTGACTTGATAATCCCTATTTTCAATAGAATTTTTTTGTAAAAATCTATGCTCTAAATATTCTAAAGTCATTTTTCCTAAAATATTAGGACTAGGTATTGATTTTATGGTTTCGTATCGATCAAATGATAACCATTACTCAATTTTCCATATGATGTCAACATGACTTTTGGCTAATTTTTAGGAACAAAAAAAGAGTAAAGTCTCCTTGTTCGGAGACTGAAATGCATTAACTAGTTTATGTGAGCTATAGGGCCTACCAGCTAACACCGCGAGATGTCTCTGACTCAATAGATCAACTGAGACATGGTTTTTGTTAAAAAATCAGGGCCAAAAAGAATAACTTTTTGGTTAATTTTGTAAACCTTTGATAGATTCTTCAGATTTTGATCCAGATCTATATTGAGTGAATTGTCTATCGAGTCATCCATATATTACATGAATCATCATTTTTGTTGTGAGTAATTCTTTTGAAAGGCCCAGTTGGGATGAGTATTTTATGTTACAAGCAGAGCTTGCAAAACTGCGATCAAACTGCATGACTCGTCATGTTGGGGCAGTCATAGTTCGAAATCATAGACAGATTGCCACTGGATATAATGGAACTCCTCCAGGAGTGAAAAACTGCTTTGAGGGAGGCTGTAAGAGATGCCAGCTAAGAATGGAGGGCAAAATTGAATCAGGTGCATCCCTAGACAGATGTCTGTGTAATCATGCAGAAGCCAATGCGATAATGCATTGTGCCATTTTAGGAATCGAAACTGGTACAGAGGGCGCAATTTTGTATACAACATTCGTTCCGTGTTTAGAATGCACAAAAATGTCAATTACAATAGGGATTAAAAAATTTATTTGCCTTGATTCATACCCTGAAACAGACTATGATTTACTTGAAGAAGCAAAAGTTATAGTTCAAACACTTGATAAGACAAAAATCAAGTATTGGGCAAAAAAATTAATCGAGGATTATAATGTCACGATGATTCCCAAATAGAAAAAACATGTCTACTAAAGAAACAAAATCAATTCCAACATCCTTGTTAGTATCTGCTGCATATGACAACCAAAAAAATATAGCTGTACTAAAATTCTATAATCCAGAAACACAAGAGCTCAAGCTTTGGTATGATGAAACTGGCCACAAACCATATTGTTTTTCAAAACTAAATCCTGAAGAACTAGATTTTCTTTCAGATAGAGATGATGTTGAAAATATTAAAACAGTTAAAAAATATGATTTGCTAAATGACACTGAGATTCAAGTTTCTAAAATCACAGTATCAAATCCTTTAGCAATTGGTGGTACAGACAAGAGCATTAGAAATATTATTGATACATGGGAATCAGATATCAAATATTATGAAAATTATCTCTATGATAGATCACTAAACATTGGCAAATATTATAAAATTGAAGACGGGAAAATTATTCCACAGATTTTAGAAATCTCAGATGAAGTTCGTTTGTCATTAAAATCTCTGCTTTGGGATAAAACTGTAGATGACGAGATGGTCAATTCAAAACAATTTCAAGAATATGTTTCTGATTGGGCAGAACTTCTAAACCAACCTATACCAAAAATTAAGCGTGTTAGTTTTGACATAGAAGTAGAAGCTGAAGTTGATAGATTACCTGATGCAAAAATTGCAGACAGAACGGTTACTGCAATTGGGTTTGAAGGAAGTGATGACTTTAAGCAAATATTTGTATTAAGACTAGATGGAGTAGAAGAAGGAAAAAACGAACTTCCATCAGACGTCAAAGTTAGGTTTTATGACAAAGATAAAGAAAAAGAGATGATTCTAGATGCGTTCAAAAAAATTTCTGAATATCCCTTTGTAATAACTTACAACGGAGATGATTTTGACATGCCATATCTTTACAATCGTGCTCAAAGGTTAGGAATCAAACAAGAAGATAATCCATTATACATGATGCGAGATTCTGCAACACTAAAGGAAGGAGTTCACATTGATCTTTATCGAACTATGTCAAATAGATCATTTCAGATTTATGCATTTAGTCACAAGTACACTAACTTTTCTCTAAACAGTGTTTCAAAAGCACTCTTAAACGAAGAAAAAATTGATTACGGAAAAGAACTAGGCAAATTGAATCTATACCAAACAGCAAACTATTGCTTTAATGATGCCAGACTCACCTACAAGCTTACAAGCTTTAACAACGATTTATTGATGAATCTTCTTGTAGTAATTTCCAGAATTGCAAAAATGCCAATTGATGATATTGCGCGAATGGGAGTTTCACAGTGGATTAGAAGTTTAATCTATTATGAACATAGGCAACGCAATGCACTGATACCAAAAAGAGCAGAGCTTGAAAAAAAATCAGTTGGAGTAGTTAGTGATGCAGTAATTAAAGATAAGAAATATCGAGGAGGGCTTGTGATTGATCCTATCGAGGGAATTCATTTTAATGTAACTGTAATGGATTTTGCTAGTCTATATCCCAGTATAATCAAAGTCAAGAATATTTCATATGAAACAGTTAGATGCCCACATGAAGAATGCAAAAAAAATACTATACCACAAACAAATCACTGGGTATGTACTAAACATAATGGACTTACTTCTCTTTTAATAGGATCACTAAGAGATCTTCGAGTAAATTATTACAAACATCTTTCAAAAAGTAAATCGTTATCAGAAGAACAAAGACAACAATACACAGTTGTTAGTCAAGCACTAAAAGTAATTCTCAATGCAAGCTATGGGGTAATGGGTGCAGAAATATTTCCACTATATTTTCTTCCTGCTGCAGAAGCCACTACAGCTATTGGCAGACATACAATTTTAGAAACAGTTAAGAAATGTCAAGAATTAGGAATAGAAGTACTCTATGGGGATACAGATTCATTATTTATTAAAAATCCAACCCAAGAACAAATTCAAGCTGTAATAGATTGGGCAAAAAAAGAACACAAAGTAGAGTTAGAAGTAGACAAAGAATATCGATATGTAGTACTTAGTGGAAGAAAGAAAAATTATCTTGGGGTCACAAAAGATGGCAAAGTGGATGTTAAAGGTTTAACTGGAAAAAAATCCCATACACCTCCATTTATCAAGACATTATTTTACGAGCTTCTTGATATTTTAGCTAAGGTAGAAACACAAGATGGCTTTTCAAATGCTAAAAAACAAATCACCAAAAAAATAATAGAGTATACAAAAAAAGTTGAAGATAAAGAGATTCCTTTATCAGAACTTGCATTTAATGTAATGATAAGCAAAGCCCCATCAGAATATGTAAAGACTATTCCACAACATGTTCGTGCAGCAAAATTACTTGAATCAATTAGAGAGATAAAAAAAGGCGATATCATTTCGTATGTTAAAATTATCAACAAACCAGGAGTTAAACCAGTTGAAATGGCAAGACTAGATGAGGTAGATTCCAAAAAATATATGGAGTTTATGGAAAGTACATTAGATCAAATTACATCTTCAATGGATCTTGATTTTGATACAATACTTGGAAAACCAAAACAAACTGGGTTAGATCAATTCTTTTGGAATTAGGTGCTAAATAATGTTCTTTGATGAATTATCACTAGGAATTTTAGCTATAGTTGCAGGAATAATGATTTTATCTGGATGGGTACCCCAAATTATCAAAGGATATAGAACCAAAAAACTAGATGACATTTCAAAATATCTTATGATTTTCATAGCAGGGGGAGCTTTTTTGTGGCTAGTATACGGTGTAGAAAAAGATGATCCATATATCATTGGAGTAAATGTTGCGGCTATTGCTCTTACAATGATTGTATTAAGTATGAAATTTCGTTATGAAAAATATAAAGCGCCTTAACTTTTTTGTTAAAAAAACAATATCTCTTTATTTATTCTGGCTACTCGTAGATTAATGTAGATTTATACCCAGATATTTGATATTGTTTCAAGTACCTCTAAAATCACAAGTAATTAAGAAAAATCTTATTATTCTTTTATATATCCATTACAGATAGCCTTTACGAATGTTAATTTATGGGATCAGTTTTGCTGCTTTTATGAGCACCGAAAGTAATGTTACCTGCGTTGTCTGCGGTTCAAAAGACGCATTTGTAGTTTTTGATTTTAGTCTCAATGGGAAAAAAATGGGTCATTGTGGAACTTGCGGGGCAAGTTGGGCAGCAACATAATTTATTCCAAATTGGAATGCCTCAAACAAAACCAATTATCGCAATTGTAAATGTTGTAGCTTCTGCATCAATAGAGGAACAATTAGACCTCAAAGAAATTACTAAGAAATTTCCTGATGTCGAATGGCATCCAGATACCTTTCCTGGAGCTGTGTTTAGACTAAAGGAGCCAAAAACTGCTACATTGCTTTTCAGAACTGGAAAGATGGTGTGTACTGGTGGAAAATCAGAAGCCATGGCAAGGGAGGCAGTAAAAAAAATAGTACAAAAACTGCGAAAGGAAAAAATTAAAATCAAAAAAGATGCAGTTGTCACTATACAAAACATTGTATCGTCAATAAATCTTGGAGGACTGGTTAGTCTTGAGCGGGCGGCACGAACATTGCCTCGAAGTATGTATGAGCCTGAACAGTTCCCAGGAGTCATTCATAGAATGATTGATCCTAAAACAGTAATTTTGATTTTTGCGTCAGGCAAACTAGTCTGTACTGGAGCTAAAACCGAGAAAGATGTCTTTCGTGCTGTAAACAATCTTCACAGCCTGCTAGAAGAAAAAGGATTGATGATTTATGAAAAGAAATAATTATCATAATTAATATCACGGGAATTTTTTTCAAGACATTTGATTTTCTGTCAAAGTAAATTATTCTCAGTCTTCGGAACAAAAATTACCTGATCGATATACAAATTAATTCTCACATTGTTTGCATTTAGTCATTGGAAAACTAGTTAATTATTTTTAATTTGAATTTTAAAACAACTTGTTATTCATTATTTAACAAATTCACGCACAAATTACTGTTAAAGCACTTATAACGCTAGGCACACCTTTAATTTTTGGGATTATTACATGTATAAAAATTTTTGATGTGAATGTGAATTGAAAGCATTGATACTAGCAGCAGGAGAAGGAAAGAGAATAAGAGTTATTGGTGATTCTAAACCGTTAGTTATTCTTCTTGGCTTGCGCTTGATTGAAAGAGCAATTTTAACTGCAAAAAAGTCTGGAATAAAACAATTCTGTATTGTTGTGGGATACAACGGCGATAAAATCAGAAATCACTTGTCAGATGGCAAAAAGTATGGTGTCAAAATAGAATATATTCAAAATGACGAATGGAGTAAAGGCAATGGAATTTCTATTCTCAAAGCCAAAAATCTTATGAAAGAACGTTTTGTTCTTTTGATGGCAGACCACAACTATGATCACAGAATATTAGACCGTCTATTGAAAACAAAGATTGGAAATGATGAGTGTATACTTTGTGTTGACCGACATCCAAAATCTTATCTGAATATTGAAGATGCTACCAAAGTTTTGACAGTAGATCACAGAATTCAAACCATTGGGAAGGATTTAAAAAATTACAATTGTATAGACACAGGCATCTTCATATGCAATCCAGTTATCTTTGATGCCCTAGAGGAAAGCATTGCTAATGGCGACGAAGGTATGTCTGGAGCAGTTAAAGTTTTAGCAGAACAAAATAAAATGAGATATTTACAACTAGAAGACAACTTTTGGATAGATGTAGATGACGAGACGGATCGAAAAAATGCTGAACAGCTTTTGTATTCGAAGTTAAACAAAGACACTGATGGGCCAGTTTCTAAAATTCTCAACAGGCCTTTATCGATTAGAATATCAAAGCTTCTTCTAAAGACAAGCATAACACCAAACCAGATTTCTATCCTGAGTTTTATTATAGGAATGGCTGGGGCTTCTCTGTTCTTTCTTGGGGAATATTTCTATCTCATTTTAGGTGGGATTTTAGTTCATATTCATTCAGTTGTTGATGGGTGTGATGGAGAGGTAGCACGCTTTAAGCTAAGGCAGACAAAATATGGTGGTTGGCTTGATTCGGTTCTGGATAGATATGTTGATGCTGCCATAATTTTGGGGCTGACTTATGGATATTGGAGTATAAACAACGACAGTCTAATATGGATAATTGGATTTGTTGCGCTCATAGGATGTTTCCTTAACAGCTACACAGGTGACAAGTACGATTCTATATTTAGAATTGGCAATGGAATGAAAAAATCCAAGTTTCGAATGGGACGAGATGTGAGACTTTTGCTAATTACCATAGGAGCACTTACTAACCTAATTCCTTTATTTCTAATTATTGTTGCTGTTATTTCGAACTTTGAGGCTTTGCGGAGATTAATAATATTCAGGAACAAACTTGAGATACCTATTGAAAAGTCATCCCCGTTAGATAATGTTTGAGATATAAATGAAGGAAAAAAAGTAATTGCTGTTGTTTATTTTATACAAACAAGGCGATATTAATCTAATTTGTGACTAATTTTTCAGTATGGGATTTTCAAGACAATGCCCAAGTTGTGAAAAATACTTGGAAATTCAAACCGTAGAGGGTAATTACGAAACAACTCATAGATGTACTCATTGCGGCTTTACATTACATATTCCCCCTAAGGAAAACGTAATGAAAAGTGGAGATTATGGGGATTAACCACTTTCTTTTTATTGTATATAATTACAAAAAAACAAGTTGTTTATTATTAATTGTAAAAATTATGATGAGGTTTCAGGCGAAAAAATTACTAAATTAGTAAAAACTGCAAACAAGATTTCAAAAAAATATGGAATTAAAATAGCAGTAGCGCCTCCACAGCATCTTTTATCTAAAGTGACCTCTTTTTCAATACCTATTTTGGCTCAGCATGTTGATGATGCCAAGGTGGGTAGCACTACAGGTTTTATTGTTCCCGAACAATTAAAAAAATCAAAAGTCAGAGGATCCTTAATCAATCATAGTGAGCATAGAATTTCTAACAAGGAAATTCAACAGTTAGTTATCCGACTAAGAAAGCTAAGAATGATATCAGTGGTTTGTGTCAAAAATGTATCTGAAGCACTAAAGTATGCAAAACTAAATCCAGATTATATTGCAATTGAACCACCTGAGCTTATTGGTTCTGGAAAAGCCGTATCTAAAGAAAAACCAGAATTAATTACTAGAGCAGCAACTGCGGTAAAGAGTGCAAGAAATCAAACTAAACTTTTGTGTGGAGCTGGCATTGTATCTGGGGAAGATGTAAAACAATCAATGATTCTTGGCTCCAAAGGAATACTTGTGGCTAGTGGCATCATCAAAGCAAAAAACTGGAAGAAAATTATTGAAGAATTTGCCAAGGCAATGGTTTAAAATCCCCAAATTTTTCATTGAGTAACATGTTATGAATCATGAGTTTTTCTCCTTTTATTCTGTTCCTGAACGATCTGTTTAATACAAAATTCTAATTTGCCTAGCTTGTCTATGCTTGTTTCACTCCATTGAAGGCGTTTTAGAATGATAACACACTGTGAGAGTCATGCTGCCCTACCCCAACCCTTAGGAAGCTTGCCTGTACTATGATCTTTCCCATGTTTATCTAGGTCTTGTTCCTGTTTAACTGGGGATTTACTATATTCATAAGAGAAATTAATTGCCTTACTATGTGATTTTCTATGTTTCATAATGTCTAATACTCGAAGTCCACACCAGGTACAAGTTTCGTACTTCATCATTCTAACTCCTCATAGATGGTATTAACCAGTGATTTAGCTTTTTCACTGGCCATATGGTCCTTAAAATCTTGGAGATTAAAGGTTAGAAAACCACACCTTTTGCACTCTAGCTGGTGTTTCATTTCTTAAGCTCTCCTTTGAGCCTAAGATACTCCTCTTGTGCTTTTTTTCCTGCATCTTTAACGTCAGAGTCAGTTCTAACTTTGACGGATATCTGAGTGTCGCCCTTTGCGGTTTCAGAAATTTCAACTACAAAAGCGTAGTCATCCTTTTGCTTTATGATTTCTAATACTTCCTTATCCATACCATATTATGTACATAACATCTATATATAATTATGTACATAACTTATTTATACAAGTTTATGTACATATACTCCATATGATAGGTGTGAAATTAAAGAAAGTAGCATCAAGAATTGATCGTGATATTAATCGAAAATACTACAGATATGACATTACCATCCCTAATGCAGATATTGAAAAATTAGGATGGAAGAATGTTAGAAATTTAAAATCTAAAGTCGAACGTGGTAAGCTGATCATATCTAAAGAATAATGGCTAGAATTTGTTTTTTGTGTAATGGAAAAGTATCATCTAACCCATTTAGAGCCTATTCAAAAAATGACTTGAAAGATGATGAAAGAATAATTCCCGAAGGAATATCAGATAAAGATAAAGTGTGTAGTCGTTGCTTTTTTCATAATAAGGATATAAGAAAAATATCTGGTTTGGAATATCCACAGAATGAAGGAGAAGAAAGTCATTATACGAAAAAACCAACTTCTTCTGGGATTTGGATTTTACCAATACTTTTAGGATTTGTAGGAGGTTTAATCATGTATTTTATTATAATGAATGATGATAAACCAAAAGCACAGAACGGTCTTGTTCTAGGGATAGTTCTCACTATAATTACTGGAATGATATATTTCATATTTTTTGCTGCTGTAATTGCACTATGACATTTTGTAATGAAAGCTGTTAAAGCGATTAAGTTTCTGAAAACTCTTAATTTCTAGAGTTATGAAATAAAAAAAAAATACTATTTTTGCAATTAGTTGGGGTTGTATAACATCGGTGTGTGTGTTATAGTTTAGTTGTCCTACGGTGAAAAGGGTTAGTTCTATTCACAGTATGCAGGACCTTCTAGATAGCTGCTAGGCACTACGGAGGCTGTGCTTATGTGTCTGTAAAACGGGCTTCCACGCCTAAGAATAGAGTATCTTGGCATGCTCAGGGCATCCAATGGCAAAATGTCTTCTTCCTTTCTTGCTAATATGACAAATACACTTCATACTGCACCCTTGCTATCATCGTCTATATCATCAAAGGACCAATATTTAGGCATCTTCTTTTTCTAATTCATTAGCCAATGTAATCGATGAAGTGGTCTTTGTCCTTTTTGAAACACTATTTCATGTTTGATATCAACCGAAGCGTTCAAAACTATATCATCACCAGATAATTTTGAATTGATTGCTTCTGTCAGGTTTTGCAAAGCTGTGGAATAATCATGATCTTCTTTAGTTAATTCTATTTTACTCATTTACTTCACCACCTTTCTTTTTCTCAGTCATTTCTTCTTCATCTCTTCTTTAATCTCAGCTCTTAACTCTTCCTTCATTCTTGCAGTGATTGTTTCTACTATTGATATTATCTTTGATTGACCTTCTGGAGTAGCTAATTTGCTAAATTCATCATAGGTTTCCTTGTATTTTGCCATTTCTTTCTTAAGATCTTTAATTTCATCACTCTCAGGTTTTGCTTCAAAGATTAGCAAGTCACCTTCATATTCTATGTATTTTTCAAGCTTCTCTTCTGCATCAAGTCTGTCATACTCCATTAGATAGCCATCCTGCCCCGTGAGCATGAAACTAAGATTTCTATCATGTCGCATCATTTTGGTAATGAAATAGGCTCGAAAACTGTGGGTTGTAATGCCTTCCAGACCTACCTTTTTGGTTACATATTGCATATTTTGGACTTCGATATTTACTGCTGCACTACCTTTTGGATTGTTTGTAAATAGAAGCTCGTCATCTTTCATTTGGTTTATTTTGAACCGAAATAATTTATCAAACTCTTTACTAAAGAAGGTGATTCTTCCTTTTCTCTTTTTGGTGTTTTCTGGTTTTATGTGAACAGTTATTCTTTTAGTATTTAGATCCAGGTCTTTTTTTCGTAGCGTTAATAATTCTCCGATTCTTGCCCCACTAGATATTTGAGCTAGGTATAGGCATTTTTTCCTAAAGCTTACGTTTTGTAAAATTTTGATAATTTCTTCCTTCTTCACTCCATGTTTGTCCTTCTTTAGAACAGTTGGAAGTGTAATATCCTCCTCATAGTCTTCCTTATAGATCTTAATTCCCATATAGGAATAAAATTTTCGAACTATGTGAAAGACAATTCTAACTGTTCTCTCGTTTGGTTTTTCTCCCTGCTGGGTTTTTTGTTTACTGTACCAGTTTACAAAATGCTGTAAGTCATCCATAGCATCCTCCTTATCCTGTGTTTCCGATATCATTTTATCAGGCGTACAATTGTGATATTTTTGAGTAAACTTGGAGAATAGATCTAGTGCAAACTTGGCTGACTTTTGTGTACTTGCTGACTTTAGTTCTAATTTTACATCAAAATATTTACGAAGTGATCGTTTTACCTTTACTTTTGACATTTACAGAATTACGCCTGACTACCTTAATAACATAGGGAAAACCCTAATTTCGCATTGAATAACCTAGGAAAATAAAATTGAAATCAGTGTATTTTTTCAACGAGGGAGATGGGAATAATCGAAAGCTGTTAGGTGGAAAGGGGGCGGGTCTTTGTGAAATGACTAGATTAAAGCTTCCAGTACCACCAGGATTTGTAATTACAACCGAAGTTTGTAAAAATTATTATAAAAATAATAAAAAACTTCCAAAAAATCTATTGCCAGAAGTTAAACGAAACATTACAAAAATTGAAAAAAAAACAGGAAAAAAATGGAATTCAAAAGAGAATCCTTTACTTGTCTCTGTTCGTTCAGGAGCTGCAATATCTATGCCTGGAATGATGGATACAATTCTAAATCTTGGATTAAATGATGAAACAGTATTAGGATTAGCCAAAAAAAGTAACAATCCTAGATTTGCGTGGGATTCCTATAGGAGATTTATTCAGTTATTTGGCAAAGTGGTTTTTGGAGTAGATGATAAAAAATTTGATGAGGTTTTAGAGCGTGCTAAAAAAAATCAAGCCGTTCAAGCTGATAGTGCACTAAATGAAAAATCTTTAAAACAAGTTGTAGACGAATACAAAAAAATTTGTGAAAAACATTCTGAAATACTATTTCCCTCAGATGCATTTGAACAGTTAGAACTTGCAATAAAAGCAGTGTTTAGTAGTTGGATGGGAGAGCGTGCAATCATTTATCGAAATAAAAATAATATTACAAAAAATATCGCAGAGGGTACAGCAGTAAATGTAGTTACAATGGTATTTGGAAATATGGGGAATGATTGTGCAACAGGAGTTGTTTTTACAAGAAATCCAGCTGATGGCACAAAACAAATCTTTGGGGAATATCTCATCAATGCACAAGGAGAAGATGTTGTAGCTGGAGTAAGAACTGGAAAACCAATTGAACTGCTTAAAACTGAATTACCAGATACCTACAGTCAACTAGCCAATACATGTAAAAATCTTGAAAAACATTACAAAGAGCCACAAGATATAGAGTTTACAGTAGAGCAAGGAAAATTCTATCTATTACAAACTCGTTCAGCAAAAATGAATGCTGCTGGAATGATTAAAACATCAGTGGAGATGACTAAGGAAAAACTCATAACACAACAAAGAGCTTTGCTTAGATTAAATCCTGATCAGCTAGAACAATTATTGCATAAAACTATTGATCCTAATGCAAAAGGATTTGTACAGTTTGCAAAGGGAATAGCAGCATCTCCAGGAGCTGCTAGTGGAGTTGCAGTATTTGATGTGCAAAGAGCAGTAGAGAAAGGAGAAAAGGGTATTAGTGTGATCTTAGTTAGAGAGGAAACAAAACCCGAAGACGTACCTGCATTTTTTTCATCAGCTGGAATTCTTACAAGCAGAGGAGGAAAAACATCTCATGCTGCAGTAGTTGCAAGAGGGATGGGCAAGGCATGCATTGTGGGATGTTCAGAGTTAAAAATCGATTATGAGGCACGAAATTGCCAAGTAAGTGACAGAACAATTGCTGAAGGTGATGTAATCACAATTGATGGAAGCACAGGAATTGTATTTATTGGTGCAATTCCAACAGTAGAACCCAAGTTTACTGATGATTTTAAGACAGTTCTTAGTTGGTCACAAAAAGCAAAAAAAATTGGAATTCGTGCTAATGCAGATACTCCGGAAGGTGCAAAATTAGCAAGACAGTATGGAGCACAAGGAATTGGACTTTGTAGAACTGAAAGAATGTTTAACGCAAAAGATCGAATTGGATTATTTATAGATATGATTATGGCACCATCAAAAGAAAAACGAATACAGGTATTAGAAAAATTAGGTGCGTTACAAAAAAGTGACTTTTTACAAATTCTCAAGGCAATGGAGGGCTATTACGTTACAATAAGATTACTTGATCCACCACTCCATGAGTTCTTACCAAATCCAGAGGAACTTGCAGATAAACTAAG
>SMUZ01079043.1_pt1 | contig 20022 bp, 19 predicted proteins | sample 2456421 | NCBI WGS metagenome assembly SMUZ01 (sample SAMN11095932, study PRJNA526329) | marine sediment metagenome | biome: Marine sediment; feature: Surficial sediment; material: Deep marine sediment; isolation source: Hadal surficial sediment | place: Pacific Ocean | collected 2014-11 | depth... | reverse complement strand
GTTGAAGAATAAGTTCGGGGTCAAACTCATCGCTTCTTTTTTCTGTGCTGGATTATTCGCCGCCGTTGAGCTTGCTGCCGTTTGTTGAGCTCGTTGCGTTTTCCCGCATAAGGATTTTTTCCGGTTTTTAACTCCAGATGTACCGGATTACCAACCAGATCCAACGCTTCACGGAACCCGTTCTGGAGATAACGTCGATAGCTGACGGGTAGCGACTGCGTCTGATTTCCGTATATGGCGATCCTCGGTGGGTGCGCACCGATCTTGTGTGCATAACGCAACTTGATCGCTCGCCCACGCACCGACGGAGGCGAGTGGGCTTCCACCAGACCGTTGAGTAATCGCGTCAACACCGAGGTGCCGACGTCGAGTTCACCCGCTTTGAAGACACGATCTACCTCGCGCATGAGGTGCCCTACGCCAGTACCATGCAGCGCCGATATTTGCATGAAGGTAATCCACGGAGCGAATTTCAAACGCCGATCGAGTGTCCTGCGTACGGCATCGCGTTTATCATTTGTCAGGCCGTCCCACTTGTTCATCGCGACGATTACCCCGGCCCCGGCATCCACGGCGTAAGCTAAGATATGTAAATCCTGATCCACGACTCCCTCGCGGGCGTCCATCACCAGAATCACTACATGAGCTTCATCGATGGCCTGCAGTGTTTTGACTACCGAAAACTTTTCGACCACACCTTCAACACGACCCTTCCGGCGTACTCCAGCCGTGTCGATGAGCACATAGCTCTTTTTGTCCCGCACGAACGGAATCGCAATCGCATCGCGAGTAGTCCCCGGTTGGTCGTAAACGACCAGGCGCTCCTCACCCAGCAGGCGATTGCCGAGAGTCGATTTTCCCACGTTCGGCCTGCCAATGATCGCCATCCGCACTGCTCCTGCAGCTTCAGCCAACTCTGAGGTTTCGTCAGCTTGTTCTGGAATTAGATCCTGCAAACCTTCTGATAACGCACTCACCCCACGCCCATGCACCGCAGACACGTAGGCGACATGCGCGAACCCAAGGGTAGCGAATTCAGCCATTGCCTCGTCGCGGTTGGCCCCATCCATCTTGTTCACAACCAACATCACCGCGAGTTCCCGGCGCCGCAGAAGTGTCGCAATATCCTGGTCGATCGGAGTCAGACCTGCGCGACCGTCTACGAGGAAAAGTACGACGTTCGCTTCGTCGATAGCCAATTCCGCCTGATGCTCCAAAACACGGGAAAGGTCTCCGGCTTCGCCGAACAAGCCTCCGGTGTCGACTAGCGTGCACACCTGGCCTTCAATGGTCGCCCGTCCGTAGCGTCGGTCTCGCGTCAGGCCTGGCACGTCAGCAACCAGCGCATCACGTCTGTTGGTAAGCTTGTTAAACAGCGTCGATTTGCCTACGTTAGGCCGTCCGACCAGCGCCAGTACAGGGTACATCCCTACTTGACTTTTATCTCGAGAGCCTGCAGTGAACCCGAGTTGCCCAGCACATACAACAATCCGTCCGCTACCACCATATTGGAACGTAACCCTTTGCCATCGAGCTTCCGGCGGCCGAGAAACCGTCCATCACTCTGCGCCAGGATATGCAGGTACCCATCCGAGTCACCGACCGCGATGTAGTTACTGAACGCGATCGGGCTAGACAAACCTCGTCTGTAAAGACCTTTCTGGGTCCACACAACCTCTGCAGATTGTTTGTCTATGGCGATGACGGCATCGGTGTCATCAACCACGTAGATATGCCCGTAACTTTCGCCCAGATCCAGGTAGCTCGATAATTCCTTTTCCCACAACAGGGTGCCGTCGCTTCTCCGCAGCGCTTTCACGCGCCCTTGATACGCTGCGGCAAACAATATCGGGCCGCTGATCAACGGCGTGCTATCGACATCCACCATCCGGTCGAGCTCAGAACGTCCTTCCGGCAGCATCACAACATGTTCCCAGATCGGCTCACCATTGTCGGCACGAAGAGCGATTACTTTGCCGTTCGCGTATCCCGAATAAACGACTCCTCCATCGAACATCGGGGCGCTCGTGCCGCGTAAAGTCAGAATCGGCACTTGATTGTCGAAACTCCAGCGGATTTCTCCGGATTCATCCTCCAGCGCCAGCAGACGGCCATCGATGGTCTGGACAAATATCAAACCATCTCCTGCGGTCGGGCGCGATAGTACTTCGCTGCCAACGTCTGCGGTCCAAGCGATCGTGCCATCAGCCGCCGAAATCGCAAACACCACTCCAGCCGTCGTGCCGATGAATACATATCCGGCGCCAGAACCCACACCACCGCTGACGAAACTCGTATCCGTTCGATCGTAAAAATTGAGTCTGGCAAAAAACCCTTTATCCAGCGAAGCAAACTGAGTACGCCAAACGTTTTTGCCGGAAAATCGATCTCGGGCTTCTATCAACCCATATCCGTCAGCGACATACACCCGATCTGCCAGCACCAGCGGGTTGAGCTTCAGGTATTTGCTCCCCAGACCCTCGCCAATACCCGTCTTCCAGCTGCGCTCGATGCGAACTTCCTCATCAAACTTCACGAGCGGCGCAGGCTCCATAGGATCTTCGTCATCATCGCCGATGAAAGGCAGCCAGGAAAACCAACTACAACCAGAAACCAGCAACAGACTGGCAAAAAAGGTCAGCGTGTTACGCATCACCAACACCCGCCGTGTCTGCGACCTTCATCTCAAGCATGGGACGTACTTCACCTTTACTCAACTCCACCAGCGCGGCGCTGTATGCCTCATGCGCGAGTACCGTCTCACCCCGCGTTAGGTGAATGTCCCCCTTCAGCTCAGCCACATGGGAGCGGAAACCTTCCCCGCGTATGGCGCCGAGTACCGCTAACGCATCATCCGACCGATCACCCTGTTGCAGCACCCTTGCCAGGCGCAAACGAGCCACATCCGCGAGCAACGCATCGGGCGCCGCCGCCACGGCTCGCACAAGCAACGCTTCGGTAGTTGCAAAGTCCGCTTCCTCGGCCGCCGCGTGCGCACGATGTAAAAGCGTGAACACCTGGTAAGAGGTATCCGGGATTTGCGCGTCTATCGAAGCGGCCAACTGCTCCCGAACTTCGCCCTCGCTCGCTAAAAATTCCTCATACAGGGTCGAGGCGGATTCAATCTGCTCCGTACGGTAGCCATCATACCAACGCCACCCGATAACTCCGCCGATGACCAGGATCAAACCAACCACCAACCCAGTGCCGTTTTCTTCCCACCATGCCTTGAGCTTGGCAATCTGTTCTTCGTCTGTCAGATAGTCTGACACCGTGCCTCCTTAAGTGCCGCGAACCTGTATGGCTGCTACGGCGTGTTTTTGCAAAAACTCGATGAGCGCCTCAGGGGAAAAGGCTTGTTGTGCCGTTTCCTCGCGCAGGAACTTCACCGCTACCTGGCTTGTACGCACTTCCTCCTCGCCGATTAATATCGCCCAGGTAGCTCCACTGAGGTCGGCGCGTTTCAACTGGCTCTTCAATTTGCCACCGCCTGCGTGGAGGCGGATTCTGAGACCAGGCAACCCGCGACGCAATTGGTCTGTAACACGCATCGCCCAAACGACATCCGCCTCCGCCATGACGCAGACATAAACGTCCGCCGCAGCGGCGAAGTCGTCCGCCGCAGCGGCAAAGTTACCCTCAGTCCGATTATTCCCTTGCCGGTGCAGAGTTTTGTGCACCTCCTGGTAGAGAAGCACAACTCGATCCAGCCCCAGCGCGAACCCGGCCGCGGGTGTTGGACGGCCACCCAGACGCTCGACCAACCCGTCAAAACGTCCACCCGCACACACGGTACCCTGGGCACCCAGGGAAGTCGTTATCCACTCAAATACTGTATGAGTGTAGTAGTCGAGACCTCGAACCAGGCCCGGGTTTTCCCGATAAGATATGCCGAGTTGGTCAAGCCGCTCAATCAGCTCGCTGTAGTGGGCCCTGCCCTCGGCGTCGACAAATTCAGGTAGCTTTGGAGCGTCGCTCAACAGTGCCTGAGTGGCAGGGTCTTTGCTGTCCAGGATTCGTATCGGATTGTTGTCCAAACGCCGTTGACTGGCTTCATCGAGTTCGTTCTTGAGTGGCGTCAAATAGGCAACAAGTGCTTCTCGATATTCGGCACGAGCGGTCCCGCTGCCCAACGTGTTGATTTCCAATTCCACGTGTTCTTCGACACCGAGTGCCTGCCAAAAATCCCGTCCTATGAGAATCAGTTCGACATCCACATCCGGACCAGCAAAGCCGAAAGCCTCGGCGCCTATCTGGTAGAACTGGCGGTAGCGGCCTTTTTGTGGCCGTTCGTAGCGAAACATCGCTCCGGTGTAGAACACCCGTTGGGTTTGATTGAACAGCAAACCGTGCTGCTGCAAGGCCCGCACACAGCCAGCGGTGCCTTCCGGGCGCAATGTAAGGCTCTCACCATCCCGGTCTGCAAGGGTATACATTTCTTTTTCAACGATGTCGGTTGCTTCTCCAACCCCGCGACTGAACAGCTCCGTCGCTTCGAGCAACGGTAATTGAATTTCTTCGTATGCGTAGCTCAGAAGAACCCGCAGGAGGCGGTTTTCCACATAGTGCCAGCGTCGGGCATCTTCCGGCAGCACGTCGCGCATGCCTCGAACCGCCCGGACCATGTTATTGACCCAATACCAGGTTAGCGACGTTGTTGCGCGTATGTGGCGCAAGCACTACAGGTTCTCCGTTAAATGCCATACGCACACCAGGCGCGTAGCCAAGGAGAATTCTAAACGGGCCACCTCCGACAAGTTCCAGAGTTTGACCAGCGCGGCTGAGATCGCTGTACAAATTCTCACCAGTTGTCGACAGCACCTCCACCCAACACTCGTCTGAAAACTTGAACCATAAGCGATCGTCGCCTAGTGCACTTATGCGCTGTACAGAGCCGGGTGCATCCAACAAATCTGACTGCGTTTGCGAGTCGCGCACGCTGGGTTGCGTTGCCTCTACTGTATCCGGTTCGAGTGTTTCCTGCTTTTGGGAATCTTGCTTTTGTTTACGTGGCGGAACGTTTGAGGCTACCTGCTCTACAGTGCCCCCTGGAACGGTCATCGATTGCTCCGCCGGTTTCACCGCATCAGGCCGGAACAAAGGCCATAACGCGAGTAACACCAACCCGAACAAAACAAGTAAGACAACTCCACCGCCCCCAATGACCCGTTCGGGATACCTGCGAATCAAATCTTGCAGGGAATTGAGTGATGTATCTTCCCGTGTTGCATCGTCACGGTCTTCCACCAAGTAGCGGGCGACAAGCGGATCAGGATCAAGTTCCAACAACTTGGCATATGCACGAATATATCCGCGCGTAAAAACCGGCGCCGGCAAGTTCTCGTAGTCGTTGACCTCTATGGCTTCAACAGCGCGCAGAGATAAATTCAGCGCTTCCGCCACTTCCCGACAGGTAATTCCGAGTGACTCGCGCGCAGCACGCAGCGCGGCGCCCGGGCCTTCCGATACATCACCCACCACTACGTCGTTGTTTGAAAGTTCACTTGGGGGCTTCACACCTTTGAGCCTCCACAGAACTGGGATACAGGTTCCTGAGTACGAGTGAGTAGCTTGCAACCTGATCCGTTTCGCCGAATTCGCGGCCAAGTTTTATACCGAGACACAGACTGCGTGGATTTTGCCGTGACATGCTGCGAAAACCTTCGTAATAATTGCGTGCGGAATCGAAGTTTCCCTCTGAATAAGCGATATCAGCAAGCTCCAGGCTGCTGCGGGGTTGCCCAAAGTTGAGCCTCAGCGCCCGCGAGAAAGCTTCCTTTGCAGCGTCTTCCGTACCAACCTTCAGCTCTGTCAGACCAAGGTTCTCAAACGCCTGAGCGCGCCTGTGATACTCAGGGTTTCTAACAAGCTTACGCAACGGAACCAACGCCTCGTCATAACGACCTTGACCATAGAGAAACGTTCCGTAATTGTTCAATGCCTGAGGGTAATTGGGATCAATCTTCAGCGCCCGTTTCAGGTGATTTTCGGCGATCCCTGGTTCGTCCCCTCGCTCGCTCAAGACTGCGAGCAACACATGAGTTTCCGCAGATCGGGAGTCAATCTCCAGAGCGCGATGTAACGGCGGACGGGCGCGCGACCAATCCTGACTTTCCAAATAACCTCGCGCCAGATCGAGCTGCGCCTTCAACCGGATGTTATCTTCTGCCGGTGGCGGTAACCCTCCTGTGCTTTCCGTTATACATCCCGCAAGAAACACAACTAACAAAACAACCGAGACATTTCTCATGCAGCCTCCTGAGCCTTCACTCGCGCAAGGTAACGTTCCTGACGCTTGGTGCGATCTTCAACTCGCCCGACCAACTGACCACATGCCGCACCGATATCTTCACCTCGGGTCGTGCGCAACATCGTGGTATAACCCGCGTTGATCAGATAGGTCTGAAAATCGCGGATCTCCCGCCCGTGGGGCCGTTCATAGCCCGAAGCGGGAAACGGGTTGAAAGGTATCAAATTGATCTTGCAGCGAAGCACCTCTAGCAGCTTCGCAAGTTCTTTTGCATGCCCCAACGAATCGTTTACGCCGCGCATGAGCGTGTATTCTATAGTTAGCGTGCGCCTGTTTCCCAGACCCGACAGGTAATGGCGGCAAGCCTCCATGAGTTCGGCAATCGGATACTTTTTATTGATGGGAACCAGCTGGTCGCGCAACGCATCATTGGGTGCATGCAACGAAATAGCCAACGAAACATCGGTATGTTTGGCCAGCTCATAAATTCCAGGCACCACACCCGCGGTACTGACGGTAACTCGCCGTTTGGAGAGGCCGAACGCAAGATCATCCGTCATCAGATCGGTTGCAGCCAGTACTGCTTGGAGGTTGAGCAGCGGTTCGCCCATGCCCATCAACACGACGTTACTGACGTTCTCGCCTTTCTCGCGAAGCTCCCGTTCCGCGAGCCATACCTGGCCGATGATGTCGGCGGTGCTCAAGTTGCCGTTGAATCCCTGCTTGCCAGTCGCGCAGAAGCTGCAATCCAGCGTGCAACCGACTTGGGAAGAAACGCACAACGTATTACGCCCTCGGTCAGGAATGAGCACCGTCTCCACACAATTACCGTTGGCAACGCGAACCACCCATTTCGTGGTACCGTCGCGCGAAACCTGGCGCGTGACGACTTCGGGTAACCTGAGCGATGCGTGGTCCATAAGCCAGGCACGATGCGCTTTTGACACGTCCGTCATCGCAGCGAATTCGAGTTCCTGGCGATGATAGGCCCACTTCATGATTTGATGCGCTCGGTAACGCTTGGCAACCGCAGACTCGAAAAACACCTCGAGCGCAGACCGATTCAGATCAAATAAGTTAACGACGGGTCTGGGAGTGGACAAGTTCAGCTTCTCTGACAGATCTCTTCGGTGTCGAAAAAGTAGGCGACTTCTCGAGCGGCCGACTCTACAGAATCCGAACCATGTACAGCGTTTGCGTCGATGGACTCCGCGAAATCCGCTCGAATGGTCCCGGGTTCTGCTTCTTCGGGATTTGTCGCCCCCATGAGTTCCCGATTCACCGCAATGGCATTCTCGCCTTCCAGGACCTGGAGCACCACCGGACCCGACGTCATGTATGACACCAAGTCAGCAAAAAAAGATTTGTCTTCGTGTTCTGCATAAAAACCCTGAGCTTGCGCGGGGGTAAGGCGCAACATCTTGGCTGCCACAATCAGTAAACCGTTGGTTTCAAATCGCTTATAAATTTCTCCAATGATATTTCGTGCGACCGCGTCAGGCTTCACCATCGAAAACGTACGCTCAACTGCCATTCAATCAATTCTCCGAATCTTTCAGAAATCTCCAATTCGTACCTATGTGTTTGAAAAACCAGGAAATGGTACGGGTCGGCGGGCGCCGTATTATACGCATTTGGGCGCGAGATCAAATGCCGGGATCAGCGGAAATTTTATCGATCGATCAGCCGAAAGCCGTGCTGCGATCGCGCAGCCCGTTGACAACTTCTGCCACTCGGCCTGCGACGAAGTCGATGTCTTCTTCGGTATTGTATCGCCCTACGGTGAATCGCAAGGAAGCATGTGCCAGGTCCTCAGGCACCCCAAGCGCCTTGAGCACATAAGAAGGTTCGACGCTGGCCGATGTGCAAGCCGAACCGCTCGACACCGCCACATCATCCAGGCCGAGCAATAGAGTTTCCCCATCTACCCCACCAAAACCAACATTGAGGTTACCGGGCAAGCGTCGCACTTCGTCGCCATTGAGCACCGAGCCGGGCACTTGCTTGAGGTGAGACCAGAGGCGCTGACGAAGCTTGAGAATCCGTGCGTTTTCCTGCTCCATCTCACGGGTGAGGATCGCGCACGCCTCCCCCATCCCAACGATTTGATGGGTCGCCAGGGTACCGGAACGCATACCACGTTCATGTCCCCCACCATGAATGAGGGGACTCAACTTTACCGGAGGTTCGCGCCTGACATACAACACCCCGATTCCCTTTGGTCCATAAATCTTGTGGCCAGACAGGGAGATCATATCGATGGGCATCAACGCCACATCGATGGGTATCTTGCCGGCGCTTTGCGCGGCATCGACGTGCATGAGTACACCAGCGGCGCGGCAGATCTCGGCGATGCTCGCAACATCGTTTATGACGCCAATCTCGTTATTGACGTGCATGATCGTGACGAGCAGCGTATCGGGTCGAAGAGCAGCCGCCACCTGGCCAGGCCTGACAATCCCGTTGTCTTCGGGAATGAGGTAGGTTACTTCGAAGCCTTTACCTTCTAAATAGGCACAAGTATCGAGCACAGCCTTGTGCTCGATGGCACTCGTGACGATGTGTCGCTTGGTGGCTCCTTCGGCTACTCCTTTAATTGCGAGGTTATCGGACTCTGTCGCGCCGCTGGTCCAGACGATCTCGCGGGGATCGGCATTCAGGAGTTTGGCCACCTGGGTGCGGGCTTCCTCGACGGCTTCCTCGGCTTGCCAGCCGTAATAGTGCGACTTGGAGGCAGGGTTGCCGAAATTCCCTTCGGCCAGCAGACAGACGCTCATCTTCTGCGCAACCCGTGGATCTACTGGCGTGGTCGCCGAGTAATCCAGATAAACAACTTTGGCCATCAAAGCAGCCTGGCTTGTATCAGATTGTCCTGACGCTGGGCAATGCGTTTTACATTGTGTCCTTCAATCAGGCTCTTGATCGAGATACCTGCAAGAAATCCGTCAATTTCCTGGGAAAGTTCCGCCCACAAATCGTGAGTTAAACATTTAACGCCGTCCTGACAATCCGCGGAACCATGGCAGCGCGTAGCATCCACGCCTTCCCCCACAGCAAAGATAACGTCCGATATGCTGACCTCGGAGAAATCGCGATCAAGTTGATAACCCCCCCCGGGCCCACGGCAACTACGCAACAGACCAGCACGCTTGAGCCTGCTGACGAGTTGCTCGAGATAGGCGGCTGAGATGCCTTGCCGTGCGGCAATGTCGATCACGCTCACCGGACCTTCATTATGATGCAGAGCGATATCCAGCATCGCAGTGACAGCATATCGGCCTTTGGTTGTCAGCCGCATAATGGCTCCGCAGGACTCAAAGGCCAGCGAGTATGCAATACCCGACTAATTCGGTCCACTATTGCCCTGCAGCAGATGATTGAGCACTCCCCGCAGCATCTGCACCTCGGTCTCGTCGGGTTGGACGCGGTTGATCAGACGTCGCAGGCGCGTCAGCGATTGGCCCGGGTTTGCTGGATCGAGAAAACCACTTGTTATCAACACGCTTTCGAGGTGTGTCATCAGCCCTTCCACCTGCTGTGCCGTGGCGGGTGGGCGATCCCAGATATCCGGTTGCCCCCCCGGCTGATCGGAAAGAGGCTGATTAAGAAGGGCCTGTTTGAAAAGCTCGTAACATACGACTTGTACCGCCATGGCTAAATTCAATGACGGATAATCCGGATCGGCGGGAATCTGCAGGTGACAGTGACACTTCTGTAGCTCGGTGTTGGTCAAACCGTTGGCTTCGCGACCGAAGAGGATGGCCATGCGGCTGTCCGGGGTGCGGCTCTGCCGGGCAATGGCCTCCTCAGCGATTTCCTCGGCACTCTTCAATGGCCAGGGTATGCGTCGCTGCCGGGTACTGGTGCCAACCACCCAATGACAGTCGGCAATAGCGTCATCTAAAGAATCGTGTACGGTTACGGCCTCCAGCACGTCCTGAGCACCAGCCGCCCGCCACTCGGCCTGGGGATCCGGAAATCGTCGTGGGTTAACTACCGCCAACTCGGAAAGCCCCATCACTTTCAAGGCTCGTGCGGCGCCACCGATATTGCCTGGGTGGCTTGGTTCCACCAGCACCACGCGAATTCGATCGAGACCTTGCAATCTTGCTCCTCATCTACCAGTCAGGTGGGCATTGTCCGCCATTCCCTATGAGCAAGCACGTTGTTAGGATACGCGCCCATTTCGACAACTCGTTCAAGTATCAAGTATGCAGCCAATGGCCAACCTGGCATTGCGTGCGGCACGCCAAGCGGGGAAGATCATTCTGCGCGCCATGGACCGTATCGATCGCCTCGAGATTGAACAGAAGGGGCGAGGTGACTTTGTCTCCAACATCGATAAGGAGGCGGAATCGGCCATCATCGAGATTCTGCACAGTGCGTATCCGGAGCACGGGATTCTCGGCGAAGAACACGGCGAATCATTCTCATCCGACGAATATACCTGGGTGATCGATCCCCTGGATGGCACCACCAACTTTTTAAAGGGCATTCCTCACTTCTGTGTATCGATCGCGTTGATGAAAGGGCCGCAATTCGAACACGCGGTCATTGTGGATCCCGTTCGCAACGAGGAGTTCGTGGCAAGTCGCGGCTACGGAGCCCAGTTGAACGGCAAACGCATGCGGGTAAGTGCAATCGACAAACTTGCCAGTGCTTTGCTCAACACCGGTATCCCACCGGGATCTATCCCCAAACATCTGGACGCCTACATGGGCATGTTGAAGTCGTTCACCCGGGATTGCCAGGCACTGCGCCGATCAGGCTCCGCCGCTCTGGATCTCGCCTACGTTGCGGCGGGTCGCGCGGATGGTTTCTGGGAGATCGGTCTGAAATCCTGGGATATTGCCGCAGGTGTCTTATTGGTGCGCGAAGCCGGCGGCTTCGTCGGTGATCTCAACGGCGGCGACGACTTTTTCTCCACCGGCAACATTGTCGCCGCCAACCCCAAAGTTTTCAAAGCGATGGTGCAGAACATTCGCCCACACCTGACACCGGAGTTGAGTTCCAAGCGTTAGTGTCCTGGTCTTGCAAATCGCATGAGAAAAATGACTTCGCTTCTCCCGAATCCCCGCTCAAGGCATCTCCGGATCCACGGTCTCTTTCTCGGAAACCACTAGATCCTCGCGGGAAATATTCATCGCGATCAGAACGTTGGCTGCTACGTATATCGAAGAGTAGGTTCCAACCACCACACCAATGCTCAGTGCGGTGGCGAAACCGCGAATGCCTTCGCCACCGGCTATGAGCAACGCCGTGAGGACCATCAGCGTGGTCATCGACGTGACCAACGTGCGGCCAAGAGTTTGATTCAGCGACCTGTTGATGATCTCAATACTCGTCCCTTTGCGGATCTTGCGAAAGTTTTCACGAATACGATCCGAGACCACGATGGTGTCGTTCAACGAATATCCAATCACGGCGAGAATCGCCGCAAAAACCGGAAGGTCGAACGTCCACTGAAACAGCGCGAAGATACCAATAACGATCAGAACGTCGTGCACCAACGCAACAACCGCGCCAACGGAAAACTGCTTGGTGAAACGGAAAAAGATGTACACCATGACGACCCCGAGCGCGGCCAGTATCGCGAGCCCCGCATCATTAGTCAGTTCCTCGCCCACGGTCGGACCAACGTAGTTGTTCTGCCTCATCACAACGTCGCTATAGGTTTCGCGCAACGTGTTGAGAATTTCACCCCCCATATCGGCCTGCCGCGTATTGGGTTGAGGCGGCATACGAATCCGCAGATCCCGTTCGGTGCCAAAATACTGCACCACACCGTTATTAAACCCCGCACCTTCCAGAATCTGGCGAACGCTCTGAGGATCAATTGCCGTTGTGAATTCGACTTCCACCAAGGTTCCACCAGTAAAATCCAGGCCGCGATTGATACCCCGGACTCCGAGCAACAAGAGCGAAGCGAGCACGAGTACGACGGAAATCACCGCAGCGATCTTACGTTTACCCATAAAGTCGATATTCGGTGTCGTTGCACTCATATCCTGAGCTTCTCCAACGTGCGACCGCCATACATCAGGTTGACGAGCGCCCGAGTTCCCATGATGGCCGTGAACATCGATGTACAGATTCCAACGGCTAACGTCACTGCAAAACCTTTAACTGGACCACTTCCGATCGACAGCAGAATGATGGCGACAAAAAACGTCGTGATATTGGCGTCCATAATAGTGAGCAACGCTCGATCGAACCCCGTCTGTATGGCTTGTTGCGGAGAAAGTTCCCGGAGTTCTTCCTTAATGCGGGAAAAGATCAACACGTTTGCATCTACCGCCATACCTACGGTCAGTACGATACCGGCAAGACCCGGCATAGTGAGCGTCGCTCCCAGAACGGACATGACCGCAACGATCAATATCAGGTTTGCCGTGAGAGCAACGTTGGCCGCCAGACCGAATCCCTTGTAGTAAAAAAGCATGAACACGAGCACCAGAGCGAAGCCGACGACAATGGATTGCTGACCCTTCTCGATGTTTTCTTCACCGAGGCTGGCACCCACCGTACGCTCCTCGACAATGTACATGGGCGCAGCTAAAGCACCCGCACGCAGCAGCAATGCCAGATCACGCGCCTCTCCCAGTTCCAAACCGGTGATGCGAAAACGAAAGCCGAGAGCCGACTGGATGGTTGCGATGTTGATTACCCGATTATCCTCTACCGTGTAGGGCACGGTTTTCTCTACCCCGTCTTCTATAACCGTACGCGTCCTGACCTTGAGTTCCTTGAAGATAATGGCCATGGAATTACCGACGTTGTTTTTGGTGACCTCATTCATGTGCCGGCCCCCGTCGTTGTCGAGATTGATGCTCACCTGCGGCAACCCCGTGTCCTGGTCGTAACTCTGTTGGGCGTTGGTTACCTGGTCTCCTGTGACGATGTTGGCTTTCTCCAGTACCCGGCTTACCCCCTCATAAATGTAGGTTTCCGTTTGCGACGGCCGGGTTTGCGGACCAGCAACGAGCCGAAACTCTAGGTTCGCGAACTTGTTGATGATCTGCTTGGCTCTGGCGCTGTCCTGCAAGCCAGGCAGATCGAGCACGATTCGGGATCGTCCCAATCGCTGCACGAGGGGTTCCGAAACACCCAATTCATTGACGCGATTGCGCAGGCTCTGCAGGTTCTGCGAAATCGCAAAGTCCTCAAGCTCACGCACTTTATCTTCGAGCATCGTCAGTCTGAGGGCTGGCACGCCACCTACGTCACGGGAGAGTATTCGATAATCGACAAATTGATCGGCAATGAGGTCTTCTGCGACATCACGCGCTCCTTCGCTCTGGAAAGTAACGATGAGCTGTCGCCCATCTAATTCAATTCCCTCGTAGCGAACTCTGTTCTCCCGCATGAGATCGCGAATGCCCTCCTGATTGTTTTCCATGCGATCGCCGATGAACTTCTCCATATCCACCTGCAGCAGAAAGTGAATTCCACCTGACAGATCCAGGCCTAACGACATTGGTTTGGCGCCCAGGTCTTGTAGCCATTGGGGAGTGGTAGGTGCCCGATTCAAGGCCACGATGTAGTCGTCGGTTGTACCGAGTGCGCTCACCAATACGTCTTTGGCACGTAGCTGATCTTCGTCGCTTTCCACTCGAATCAGCAAAGAAGCACCGTCCAGACTCGACCCCTTTACGGAAATACCAGCATCCGAGAGCGCGCCAGTGGCCAGTTCGAGCAACTTCTGATCGACCGGTACCGAAGCAGACGTACCCTTTATCTGCAGCGCACTATCGGGTTGGTACAGGTTGGGTGCCGCGTAAATACACCCCAGCGTGATAACGAAGAGGATGAACAGATACCTCGCCGGTGACGAAGTATTGGGTGGCCTATGTGTTGCCTTTTTTAAACCCAGCAGACTCTCGCCAACGAGGCTGCTCGATTTAGCCACGGTCAGGAATCATCCAGAGACTTGAGCGTTCCCTTAGGCAAGGTGGCGCTCACAGCACTCTTCTGTACCCTGAGTTCCATGTTGGGGGCAACCTGGATCTTCAGGAAGTCATCTTCTACTTTTTTGATCTGCCCAACGAGACCACCAGATGTGACGACCTCATCTCCTTTCGACAGGCTGGTCATCAAAGTCTTATGTTCTTTGCGGCGTTTGCTCTGTGGACGCCACAGCAGAAAGTAGAAGATCAATACAAAGCCGCCCAGGAAAAGTATGTTTACAAATCCTGAATCTGCCGGTGCGCCAGCGCCGGCCGCGTAAGCGGTGGTTTCAAACAGACTCATAGTGGGAATTCCAATCTTTTTGTAGGGTCTCGATGAGGGTGCGGAATGTACCCGTTTCGATAGAGGCGCGCAAACGAGCCATAAGCCCATGGTAGTAGTGCAGGTTGTGCCGTGTCATAAGCATGCTGCCAAGCATCTCTCCACACCGATCCAGATGGTGAAGATAAGCGCAGGAGAAATTGGCACAGGTATAACAACTACAATCGGGGTCCAGAGGAACATCGGCCATGCGATGGCGCGCATTACGGATCTTGAGGGTCCCTCGGGAGGTGAAGGCATATCCATTGCGGGCGTTGCGAGTTGGTAACACACAATCGAACATGTCCACCCCGAGCGCTACCCCGCGCAGCAGATCCTGGGGCGTGCCAACACCCATCAGGTAGCGAGGTTGGTCCACCGGCATCATCGGGAGGATGCCGCACATGACCCGATCCATCTCTTCTTTTGATTCGCCGACGGACAACCCACCGATGGCATAACCGTCGAATTCCAAGGCCTCGAGACCGGTCAAACTCTCCTGGCGAACCTCGTCGTACATGCCTCCCTGAACGATTCCGAATAACAGGCTCTCGTTGTCGCCGTGGGCATCCCGGCAGCGTTCTGCCCACCTGAGCGACAGCGCCATGGAAGCCCGCACCGTTTCGATCGGTGCGGGATGAGGCGTACACTCATCGAACACCATCACCACGTCCGCACCCAGGTTGTGCTGTACCGCAATCGATCGTTCCGGTGTCAGCTCAACTCGATCCCCATTCACGGGAGAACGAAAGACCACACCCGCCTCGCCGATCTTCCCCAGCTCACCCAGGCTCCATACTTGAAAACCGCCACTGTCGGTGAGAATAGGCCCGCTCCACTGCATGAATTCGTGTAGTCCCCCAAGACGTTTGATCGTTTCATCCCCGGGTCGCAGCATGAGATGAAACGTATTGCCCAGCAGCATCTGCGTGCCAACTTCCTCGAGCGCCTTTGGTGTCATGGCTTTTACGGTGCCGTAGGTGCCACACGGCATAAAAACAGGGGTTTCCACGACACCATGCCTGGTTGTCAACCGACCCCGGCGAGCCGCGCCATCGGTGTCGAGCACATCAAACAACCATCATCTCCTCTAGACCGAACTAGCCTGGTGGTTCAGAAACATCGCATCTCCATAACTGAAGAATCTGTAGTTATCGGCAATTGCTTCTCTATATGCCGACATCACCCGCCCGGAGCCACCGAACGCACACACCAGCATGAGCAGCGTCGAAATCGGCAGGTGAAAGTTTGTCAGCAGTGCATCCACCGTTTTGAAGTGATACCCCGGCACAATGAACAAACTGGTCTCCCCCGTCCCGGCGTTAAGCATGCCATGTTCATCCGTTGCCGACTCCAAGGTGCGAACCACCGTAGTACCTACAGCCACGACCCGCCGCTTTCGGTTGTGGCAGGAAACGATGGCATCCACAACAGCCTGCGGGATGTTATATAGCTCACTATGCATGTAATGCTCCTCGAGCTTCTCGGTGCGAACCGGTTGAAAAGTACCGGCACCAACATGCAACGTGACTGCTGCTATCTCGACTCCGCCGGCTTCGAGCCTGGAAAACAACTCATCCGAAAAATGCAGTCCCGCGGTTGGCGCCGCAACCGCACCAGGCACGATCCCGTATACGGTCTGATACCGTTGCGCATCTTGCGCTTGTACGGGCCTGCGTACATAGGGCGGCAAAGGCACCTCACCGTACTGGGCCAATATCGCCTGGACACCCCCCGGAAATTCCAGCCGATAAAACTCTCCCTCACGGCCTAACACCCGAAGGTCGCAACCACCGAGATGGATCAACCGATTCGGCTTAAGGGGTTTGCTGACCCGAACCTGACAAAGGGCTTCATTTGTGTTCAGCAAGCGCTCTACGAGTATCTCTGCACCACCGCCGCTGTCTTTTCTACCACGTAGCCTTGCCTTGATTACCTCCGTATCGTTTACGACCAACAGGTCACCTTTCTGCAGCAGAGACGGTAAATCCGCGAATACGCGGTGCGCCGTGGTAGCGGTACGGATGTCCAACAGACGGCTTGCCGTACGCTCAGGCAGAGGAAATTGCGCAATCAGCGACGCGGGTAATTCATAGTCGAAATCGGAGCGCAACATTGGCTTTACCGACCAATGAAAGTTAAATGTTACGCAGTATTGTACGGACTTGCTATTGATCGATTTAGCAGGGGAACCGCAAATAAAAAGCCAGTCAACGGACCGGGTTAGTCGGACGAACGTGCCTTTATCACGTGCCCGGCGCTTCGATTCCAGGAATCACTGCGCTCTTTCCACCGTGCGAGGGCGATTTCGCCATACAGAATCCATCCAAAAATTGCACCCGGGATGATAGCTGCCAGACCAAGTTTGCCAGCGAACCCAGCATCTCCACTCACAGAAGCAAGTAACCAAGTGCCTGCACTAACCAGGCAGGCGATCCAGGACCCTTTCAGTACTACCCAACCAATGAGGCGAACATTATCCCAATAAATATAACCGACCAGAACGCAACCAATCGTAAGAATTCCGGTGATGGTATAGGCCATCGATTACTCCGTATTACCCAAACCGCGAAATTACTGCCACTCGTATAAAGTTAGTCGAATAATCCATCAGCGCGCAGCGGAGGCACGAATCTTGCCCATCTCGATTTAAAACAAGCCACATGATCCAATTCGACTTCAGGGAACGTTGCGAAAACGGGGACGTGCTCTGGAACCCGAACCGCGGGATGTGTAAGATTCAGCGCCCTCGCCTGATACCGTGCCTGGGTGGCGAAATTGGTAGACGCGCCAGACTCAAACTCTGGTATGGGCAACCATGTGAGAGTTCGAGTCTCTCCCCAGGCACCAATTAAATCAGTAGCTTACGGCATAGGCGTAAACCATCGATTTTCCGTCAAGGTCGGATGTAGGCATGTGACCTAGCAATGGATCGGAGAAGTGACTGTTAATCAGCGGGTCGCTGCAACGCGGTTGGCGGTTGAACCCAGCAGGCGGAGCCATTCCCCTAAGCAATTACAAGTAAGCGATCACTAACGCATTAGTGGTTTGGGTAGCTCCCTGGGTAACACCGACACAATTTGGAAATTTGGCAAGGCTATTGGATGTCTGCCCTAGGGAAATAGCCAATCTAGGGAGTGAAGGCTTAGATATATCCCGCACTGCAACAAATAGCGGACGCTAAAATCAGGATCGTTTTCATGCCTGAACGGCCACAAGCAGAATAATTGCTCTCGGCACTGATTCGTTTTTTTTCTTTCTCGCTAGCAGACGTCGGTCAGTTCCAGTCATTCGAGACAGGGTCCGGTATAGACACAATCGACCATGAATGACCTTTTCACGCGAGGCTGGCTCCCAACTAATCCTTCTGTCGAGCGCAATGTTATGATTCATCCTCCTTCGAAGGCGACAGGAAGTATGTCGGAAACACAACCCCTCGGGCACGAGACTCCGACGCAGCCGAGTCCAACAAGCGAAACAGATCGAATTCAGTCCCTGGATGTGTTGCGGGGATTTGCACTTCTTGGAATTCTACTGCTGAACATTCTCGGTTTCGGATTCCATTCCAGCGGTTATTTCAATCCGCTCGTGGGAACAGGTGAAAGTACCGCGCTCAACCTCGGCGTCTGGGCAACGGTCGACGTGCTTTTCGAAGGGGCCATGAGATGCCTTTTCTCGATGCTCTTCGGGGCTGGGGTAGTGCTGTTCGCAAAAACGAAAGCAGGATCCCTGCACTACAAGCGAAATTTCTGGCTCGTAGTTATTGGCCTTTTTGATGGTTTTATTTTGTTGTGGAACGGCGACATCCTGATCACCTATGCGCTTGCCGGTGCACTGCTGTATGTCGTGAGAGGCAGCTCGCCAAAACGATTGCTCATCGCAGCTATCGTTTTGATCGTGGCTATGTCGGCGATGAACGCTACCATGTCTGCCGGGCTCGCCCTGGGTCGTGAAGCCTCCGAATTCATCGCGACCGCGAAGTCCGACGAAACCATCACCTCCGGCGCTCGCCAGGTGGCAGCGGTATGGGAGGACTTTGAAGCCGACTACAACTCTCCCGATATGGAAGTACAACTCGCCACCCGCAGAGCAAGTTACAGCAGCGCATTCAACTACAACGCGGGTGTTATGGCAGAGGTGCTCGTCTTCACAATACCCGTGATTCTGTTCTGGGATGCGCTGGCAATGATGTTGCTCGGCATGGCGCTGTACAAATGGAACGTTCTGAACGCATCTCGATCCGTCAGTTTCTACGTTCGTTTGATGGCGAGCGGTTTCGCCGTAGGATTCGCCACCAACATCTATGAGGTTTCGCGGGGATTCGGTTCAGATTTCGAGGTTCTGTCCGTATTCGGGTACATGCAGCCGACCTACCATGTGGGACGTCTGGGCATGGCGGCGGGGTACCTGGGTCTGGTCATGCTGATTTGCAAATTTGCTTGGTTGCCTTCGACAAGAATGAGACTCGCTGCCGTCGGACGCATGGCATTGACCAACTATCTCACGCATTCCCTCATTGCTCTCGTCATTTTCTCCGGTGCTGGGTTTGCGCTTGTGGGAACGCTCGAGCGCTGGATGCTCTACGTCGTGGTGTTGGGTATCTGGATTTTCCAGCTGTTCTTCAGCCCTTGGTGGCTCGCACGGTATCGCTTTGGACCTTTGGAATGGATGTGGCGGGCTCTGACGTACGGTAGCTGGCCCAACTTACGCCGTTAACGAAATACCCCACCCTACGGACTAACCTCACTGAGATCCTACGTGGAAAGCGGCCGTAATATCCCAGGCTTTCAAGATCGAAATCGGCCACTTTCTGACATTCGCTCTTGCAGGTCGCGGTCGAAAAATTCACCATCAGTACGCGATGGCTTTAGGGTTCGTTCTCTCATTGCATTTGACTTGAGCTGAAACGATGGAAACGATAATTCTCAAAAACGTCAGATCGGACCCTGACTACAGTCATGTACCGGCAGAGCAGCTAGAAAGGTATAAAGCGCGGCTCGACAATGAAAAAAAAAGAACGGACGAATGGAGAGCTAAAAACTTGCCGGAAGCAGCGCAAAAACGCGCTAGTAGGATAGCGAGCATGGAGAAAAACGGGTTTGTTATTGTAGATGATAGAGAAGCCTCCTCTAACGCAATCGGTGGGGCGCCATTCTCACAAACTTTGGAAGAAGTTTATCCCACGCTTGGATATATCCCGATGTCGTTCTCAGCCACACCCTTTGAAGGCCATTTGCAGGGCGTCTTTTCCGTGGCTGCAGAAAGTAGCCAGTCTCATCAAGCAGCATATAAATTTGACATACCTGGTCTCGGTGTCGTGTATCTCAGTGAATTCAGCTACTCAACTTCATCTCAAACAATGTACTTCGAGGTGGAGCGTCCGTTTGGAAATATTTCTGTTAGCGGGGATGTTGGCGGTACTTTGGAAGTGATAAAGAACGAAGCTGGTGACCGTGGCAAAACTTTGGTTCGCGCTGCAGTTGGTGGCAAATTCTTCGAACTTT
>SMUZ01070631.1_pt1 | contig 20075 bp, 18 predicted proteins | sample 2456421 | NCBI WGS metagenome assembly SMUZ01 (sample SAMN11095932, study PRJNA526329) | marine sediment metagenome | biome: Marine sediment; feature: Surficial sediment; material: Deep marine sediment; isolation source: Hadal surficial sediment | place: Pacific Ocean | collected 2014-11 | depth... | reverse complement strand
GCGCGCAGCAGTTGGGTGAGTTTCGACAGCTGGTTGCGCTTCGAGATGACAGAGCTTCGGCATGACCTCGATACTTCGGGCTTACGAATTGGGAATGAATGATTTGAAATTGTTGAGTGTATTTTTGTTGACGCTGTTTACTTGCCTTGTCTGGGCGGTGGAGCTGCCGGATTTCACTGAATTGGTGAAAGCCAATGCACCGGCTGTCGTCAACATCAGTACGAAGGTGAACCGAGAGAGAGGTACTTCGCGGTCGCGTTCGCGAAATGATGAATTGGATGAGTTTTTTCGCCGATTTTTCCCACCGGACAGTAGACGTTCGCCGGATGGCGACAGACGTTCGCCGTATGGCGAAAGACGTTTGCCGGATGGCGGGCGCGGACCTTCGATCCGGCCGCGATCGCTGGGGTCAGGATTCATCATCAGCAGCGATGGTTACCTGCTCACGAACAATCACGTCGTCGCGGGTGCCGACGAAATTCTTGTTCGTTTCAGCGACCGTAGGGAACTGAAGGCAGAACTTATCGGTGCCGATCCTCGCTCCGATCTGGCACTGCTGAAAGTGGATGCCGAGGGTCTCCCAACTGTCAACCTCGGCCGCTCCAAAAACTTGCAAGTTGGTGAATGGGTTCTGGCCATCGGTTCGCCGTTCGGTTTCGACTATTCGGTCACCGCCGGGATCGTGAGCGCGAAAGGGAGAAGTCTGCCAGACCAGTTTCGAGAAAATTATGTACCCTTCATTCAAACGGATGTTGCCATCAACCCTGGTAATTCCGGCGGACCGTTGTTCAATCTTGCTGGTGAGGTGGTTGGCATCAACTCGCAGATCTACAGCAACTCAGGGGGCTTCATGGGGGTTTCTTTCGCAATACCCATCGATGTCGCGATGGAGGTTGTAGACCAGCTCAAGAGCAGCGGTCGGGTTTCACGAGGTTGGCTCGGAGTTGGCATCTGGGAAGTCAGCCGCGATCTTGCAGAGAGTTTTGGCCTGGATCGACCCCATGGTGCGCTTATATCTCAGGTTATGGAAGACAGCCCCGCTGAATTGGGTGGAATCCAGGTTGAAGACATCATCATCCGATTTAATGGTCATTCGATCGAGCGTTCCGGGCAGTTACCCCACTACGTCGGTCGAGCCCGTGCCGGCAGCGAAGCCGAGCTGACAGTGGTGCGGGGCGGCAAAGAAATCACGTTAACCCTCAAGATCGGCGAATTGGCACAGCGCGGCGAAAGTCAGCGGGTAAGTGCGCGCGATACAAAACCGGACCAGCCAACACGGTTGGGTTTAAGTGTCGAAGATCTTCCGGAAGAGGTTCAGCAACGGATGAACCTTACGGGTGGCGTGCGGGTGGTCGAAGCCACAGGTGCAGCAGCAGAGGCTGGTTTTCGTCGCGGCGACGTGATCACCCGATTGAACCACAAAACCGTCGTTGATCTTGCAAGCTTCCTGGAAATCTCCGAGGCACTACCGAGTGGCGCTACCCCCGTCCTGATAATCCGCGGCTCGACACCAACGTTCCTCGCGTTACGCGTCCCCGAATAACCCGCGGCGCTTCCAACGCTGACAGGCCGGGGCTCCCGCTCCATCCCGTATGTTATAGTCCGCGCGCCCTGGAATCGGGTGTTTTTTGGAACCGCATTGCCCCTCATCGATCACATACGCAACTTTTCAATCATCGCCCATATCGATCATGGCAAGTCCACGCTGGCAGATCGCCTAATCCAGCTTTGTGGAGGCTTGAGCGAACGTGAAATGGAAGAGCAGGTGCTTGATTCCATGGATCTCGAGCGTGAGCGAGGGATTACGATCAAAGCCCAAAGCGTAACGCTGAATTACCGTGCCAGGGATGGTAGAAATTACCAGTTGAACTTCATTGATACCCCCGGACACGTCGACTTCAGCTACGAAGTATCCCGTTCACTAGCAGCCTGCGAAGGAGCACTTCTTGTGGTCGATGCCGCCCAGGGCGTCGAAGCTCAGTCTGTTGCCAATTGTTATACCGCAATCGATCAGGGCCTCGAAGTGTTACCGGTACTCAACAAGATCGACTTACCCCAAGCGGAACCCGACAAGGTGGCGCAGGAGATTGAAGACATCATCGGTTTGCCCACGGACAATATGATATGTGTCAGTGCCAAGACGGGGGAGGGTGTGCCAGAGTTGATGGAGCGTCTCATACGGGATATCCCGGGACCAGTCGGGGACGTGGCAAAACCATTGCAGGCACTCATTATCGATTCCTGGTTCGACAACTACCTCGGTATCGTGTCTCTCGTGCGGGTGGTGCATGGAGAAATCGCGAAGGGAGACAGGGTGGTCGTGAAATCGGCTGGTAAGGTTCACGTCACCGACGAAGTCGGATGCTTCACGCCCAAGCGGTCGAAGCTTGACAAGTTGAAGGCCGGGGAAGTGGGGTACGTCGTTGCGGGAATTAAGGACATTCGCGGAGCACCCGTAGGTGACACCATTGTCAGTGCATCTCATCGGGATGTACCACAGCTACCTGGTTTCGCCCGCGTGAAACCGCAGGTGTTTGCCGGATTGTTTCCAGTGAATACAGAGGATTTCGAATCGTTTCGCGAAGCCTTGCAGAAGCTGACGCTAAATGATGCTTCGCTATTCTACGAGCCCGAGACGTCAGATGCTCTTGGATTTGGTTTCCGCTGTGGGTTTCTTGGAATGCTGCATATGGAAATCGTTCAGGAGCGCTTGGAGAGAGAATACGATCTCGATCTCATCACTTCGGCTCCCACGGTTATCTACGAAATTCAGATGCCTGATGGGAGCGTTGTTCAGGTGGACAATCCGTCTTCTCTCCCCGCTAACTTTACCGAGATGCGCGAGCCAATAGCGGAGGTCAACATCCTCGTTCCGCAGGAATATGTGGGCAACGTGATCTCTCTTTGTGTTGATCGGCGGGGTGCACAACGAGACATGCAGTTTTCCTCGGGGCAGGTGTCCATGGTCTGGGAAATCCCCCTAAACGAGGTGGTCATGGACTTTTTTGATCGGTTGAAATCGGTAAGCCGGGGTTTTGCGTCCCTCGACTACGGTTTTATCAGGTTTGCAGCCGCTGATCTGGTCAAACTCGATATATTGATCAACGGAGAGCGGGTGGATGCGCTCGCGATGATCGTACATCGTGAGCAAGCCCGAAGCAGAGGCTACCTTCTAGTTAAAAAAATGAAGGAATTGATTCCTCGGCAACTTTTTGATGTTGCGATTCAGGCGGCGATTGGCGGGCAGGTGATCACCCGGCAAACTGTGAAAGCGTTACGAAAAAACGTCACTGCAAAGTGTTACGGTGGCGATATTACGCGCAAAAAGAAGCTGCTGGAAAAGCAGAAAGCAGGTAAGAAACGAATGAAACGACTGGGCAAGGTAGAGATTCCGCAAGAAGCCTTTCTCGCAGCTTTGAAAGTAGACCGATAGGTGTTGGATATTGATTTTCCGCTGGTGCTGAGCTGGGCGGTATTGATCTCGGGTGCTATCTGGCTCTTCGACGTCGTAGTACTGAAACCCCGGCGAATAGAAGCTGTTGCAGCTGTGGAAAATGCAAAAGGTGGTGGTTCGGTGAAGCTTGACGCTGCAGCGGCTGAACCGCTGCTTGTCGAATACGCGCGATCTTTTTTCCCCGTTCTCTTGTTAGTTCTTGTGTTACGCAGTTTCCTCGCAGAGCCTTATCAGATCCCTTCGGAGTCCATGGTGCCGACTTTGCAGGTCGGCGACTTCATCCTTGTCAACAAATATGCTTACGGCATACGGTTACCCGTTATCGGTACCAAGCTTATTGATGTTGGGTCTCCAGAGCGCGGGGACGTGATGGTGTTTGTCCCACCTCACGACTCGCGCTACTTCATAAAACGCGTCATTGGGCTTCCCGGTGATCATATCCGCTACGAGAACAAAGCACTGTTCATCAATGGCAAGCGAGCACCATACGAATTCGTTCGACAGTTTCGCGAATCCGTACCATTTGCGCGCGGTTTCGTTACGGTGCGCGAATATACGGAAGTACTCGATGGACGCCCTCATGCGACCTATCGGTTGACGGCCTCGGATCAGTCTAAATCCCGAGAATGGGAAGTGCCTGAAGGCAATTATTTCATGATGGGAGACAATCGCGGCAAGAGTGACGATAGTCGTCGATGGGGTTTCGTGCCGGAAGAGAATATCGTCGGGAAGGCAGTTGCGATCTGGGTGCAAAAAGATCCAGGTTGGCATTGGCCGACCTTTGCACGCAATAGGTGGATCGAATAACCCGCCTTGGAGGTCATCGCATGCGAAATCTAAAAAAGCAGACGGGACGGTGGTCGCAGCAACGCGGTGCAGGCACAATTGCTTGGCTGGCGGGCGCCTTAGCTTTGGTAACCATCATTACGCTGACTCTACGACTCGGACCGCACTATCTAGACTTCCGGACGCTTCAGGCTGTGATGGACAGCCTGCCAGCGGATGAGGTGCACGAGATGGACAATAGATCGGTGCGAGCGTTGTTACAGAAACGGTTCCTGATCAACAACATTCGCAGCGTGAAAGTACGGGACATCGTGAAATTCGACCGCTCGAAAAACTCGACCGAAATCAGCATCGGTTACGAAGTGCGCGAACACCTATTATTCAACATTGATGCTGTTTTGACGTTTCACGAGAGCTACCGTTATCAATAACTTCGTATCCTTGACGGCGCTCGAAGATCGGCTAGGCCATCATTTCAACAACAAGGACCTGCTACTCCAGGCGCTAACACATAAAAGCCGCGGAAAAGAAAATAACGAGCGGCTGGAATTTCTTGGAGATGCCGTATTGGGTTATGTCGTCGCTGATCTGCTGTTCTACCGGCGACAAGAAGCGGCAGAAGATACCTTGACCTTGATGCGTTCGAGCCTGGTCAAAGGCGAAACCCTTGCAGACGTAGCCAAGGGTTTGGGTTTAGGCGATTACCTGAGGCTGGGGGTGGGCGAGCAGAAGAGCGGCGGCCATCGACGCAGCTCAATTCTGGCCGATACCCTCGAAGCGATCATCGGTGCCGTACACATCGACGCCGGGGTTGCAGCCTCCACCGCGCTGGTGATCAGGCTGTTGGGGGCTCGACTCGAGAATATCGATGCCCAGCAGATCAAAGATCCCAAAACTCTTCTGCAGGAATACCTGCAAGCGCGCAGCTTTCCGCTGCCGGAATACACGGTTATTGCAACGGGTGGATTTGAACATGAAAAAGTGTTCAAAGTGAGTTGCCGGGTTACTCCGCTGCAACTGGAGGCGACTGCCGAAGGTAGTAGCCGTCGTGCGGCCGAGAAACTCGCTGCAGCGGAGATGTTGACGAAGGTGCCTCAGGATGGCTGAAGAACCGACCCGCTGTGGCTATGTTGGGTTGGTGGGTCGACCCAATGTGGGAAAGTCGACATTGCTCAATCATCTATTGCGGCAGAAGTTGAGTATTACCTCGAGGCGTCCGCAAACCACCCGCCACATATTGCTCGGGGTCGACACGAAAGGACCACTTCAGGCGATCTACGTCGATACGCCAGGCATACACCATCATGCCCGCAGGCGGATGAATCGCAACATGGTCCGATCGGCAACATCAGTTCTCCAGGATGTCGATCTCGTTGTGATGCTTGTTGAGCGGGACAAATGGACCGAAGAGGACGATCTTGTGCTGGAGCACGTTCGCAAAGCAGAAGTACCCAAGCTTGCGTTGATCAACAAGATCGATCTGCTCAGAAACAAAACTGCGCTGCTGCCAGCGTTGCATCGCCTACAGGGTTTCGGGTGTTTCGAAGAAATGATTCCGGTATCAGCCTTGCACGGGACTGGACTTGATACATTGCGTGAACTTGTATTCAAAGCGTTACCCCTCAATCCTCATCTGTTCCCAGCAGATCAAGTAACCGACCAGTCGCAGCGTTTCCTGGTGGCGGAGATCGTTCGGGAGAAACTCATGCGTCGTTTAGGCGAAGAGATCCCTCATCGAGTTGCAGTGGAAATCGAAATGTTCAAGGAACAGCCGAACATTATCGATATCGCCGCCAACATCATCGTGGAACGTTCGGGCCAGAAACGGATAATCATCGGAAGCAAAGGTGAGAAACTCAAGTCTATTGGCAAAGAAGCGCGATTGGATATCGAATCGTTGCTGGAACGCAAGGTTATGTTGCGATTGTGGGTCAAGGTAAAACCGGGCTGGACCAACAACAGTAACATCCTCCGACGTATGGGTTATGAATAGAGTAACCGACGAACCCGCTTTGGTACTTCATACGAGGCCTTATAGAGAAAGTAGCCTGATCGCGACGCTGTTGACGTTACATCATGGACGCGTCTCTGCGCTTGCAAAAGGTGTGCGCCGAACGCGACGCGGACATCCTCTGCAGACGTTGGCGAAACTGACTACAGGTTGGTCAGGCCGTAGTTCACTCGTTACCTTAACCCGCTTCGAAAGCACTTCACAGGCCTGGTTGAAAGGGGATGCCATGGCAGCAGGCTTTTATGTTGCCGAGTTGATCAACCGACTAGTGCAAGAGCGAGAAAGTTTGCCACGGTTGTTTGCTGGTGCTTGTTGGGCCATCGACCGACTGAACGACGGTACAACTGAGCTAGAAGAGGTTTTACGCAGCTTTGAGAAGTTGCTGCTCGAAGAACTGGGATATGGATTGGACTTTGCCTATGACGCACAAACCGGCGAACCGATCATTGCGTCTTGTAGCTACCGGTTGGAGCCAGAGCAGGGATTCGTTTACGAGCCCGTGGAGGAAGCCTACCCAGGATCGGCCTTGTTGGATATTGCGGCGGGGAATTTCTCGAATAAATCGTCCAGAAGGGCTGGTAAACGGATATTTCGCGAGTGCCTCGCACCACACCTGGGTCTAAAACCGTTGATGAGCCGGCGCCTGCTGGCAAGAAATCATGAGCGTGTTGGGATGCGTCGATGAATCGGTCTTTTAGTGGATTACCGAACGCGGCTGGAATGACTGCACAAGTGCCTCTTGTAACCTCGGCCAAACAACCCCGGGAAATTCAGGTGTCCATCTCAGGACTTGGCGATGATGGTCTCGGTACAGGTCGATTCGAAGAACGAACAGTGCGAGTAAAGAACGGTTTGCCGGGGGAATCGGTATCGACCAAGGTGCTCAGAAAACGCCGCGGAATCTTGTATACCGAAGCTTTTTCGGTTGTCACACCATCGTCAGATCGCCGTGTATCGGCATGCAGCATTTTCCCGCGCTGCGGTGGCTGTGCTCTTCATCACATGGATTATCAGGCGCAGTTGAAGCTGAAGGAGCAAACGCTTATGCGCGCACTCGCCGATTTCCAGGTTGAACCGCTACGCGTTGCCGCGCCCGTTTTCGGACCGAGGCTACATTACCGTAACAAGGCGCGACTGGGTGTACGTATCATCGGTGGCTCGCCACTGGTTGGTTTTCGCGAGTCCTTCAGCAGTCGAGTTGTCAGGATGGACGATTGCAAAACGCTCATCCTTGCCTTTGCCAATATCCTGGCTCCCTTAAAAGAAGTTATTGGACAGCTGAGTATCCGACACAAAATACCGCAGATCGAACTGGCCGCGGGAGATCATGAGCAGGCGATCATTGTGCGCCACCTCGAACCGATGTCGAACGAAGATTTATCGCTGCTCAAAGATTTTGCGCAATGGTCACGAATTCGAATCTACCTGCAACCGAAGGGTTACGACAGTGTATGGTTGCTTGCGCCGACAGACGCACCTGAGTACCTCCACTACCTAAATCTGGATTTCGGTCTCTGCTACCATTTTCTCCCCACCGACTTCGTCCAGGTTAATCCGTTCATCAACCGCGTACTGGTACGAACGGCGCTCAACCTGCTCAATCCCAAGCCAGGAAAACAGGTGATCGATCTATTCTGTGGAATCGGTAATTTTTCTCTAGCAGCCGCGAGATTAGGTGGATGGGTTACGGGATACGAAAGCTCGGCGACTGCTGTACGCAGGGCGTTGCACAACGCTGCATTGAATGGTTTGTCCGTCACCACCAGGTTCAAAGAAGTTAATTTATACGATTCAAGCTCTGTTGACTTTGCAGACGCGCAATACTTGATTCTTGACCCACCGCGAACTGGTGCCGGTGAAAATCTATCGCGATGGTTGTCATCAGATGGGTTTAAGTACTTACAAAAAGCGGTATATGTGTCATGCAATCCAGTGACTTTTGCGAGCGATGCGGCAACGTTTGAACGTTTCGGCTTGCAACTCTCCGAGGTAGGAATTTTCGACATGTTTCCGCATACCGCACACGTCGAAACTCTGGGCTTGTTCGAACGGCGAGGATAAAGGGGTGGTAAAGGCTTACGACGAGGTGCCGAGAGAGCGCGCGGGTAACGTCGCTATCGATGAGTGGGTGCGGGCGCTTTGTATTGAGCATGGGGAGCTTAATTCTGATGACATATCCAACGCTTGTCACTTTGTTCATGAGTTGCCGCGCGGCGTTACCCATCTTGACAATGGTGTAGCTCTGGCGCAGTTGGTTGCGGCATTGAAAATGGATACTACGTCTGTCCTGGCAGCCCTCGTGTATCGCCCTTTGCGGGAGCAAGTTGTCAGCGAGGAGAACATCGCCCGACAGCTCGGTTCGCAAACCGCTCACTTGGCCGGTGCGGTCTCGCGAATGGCGACAACCAGTTTGCTCGAGATGTCGAACACGGCCATGCAGACCAGCGAAGCTCGTGATCAGGTCGAGAACGTGCGCCGAATGCTTGTCTCTCTCATTGATGATGCGCGTGTAGCTGTTCTGAAACTGGCGGAGAGAGTGATCGCATTGCGGGCTGCCAAGAGCGCTCCACTTGAGCGTAAGAAACGAATCGCCCAAGAGGTTAACCTGATTTTTGCACCGCTTGCGAACAGGCTGGGTATTTGGCGGTTAAAATGGGAACTGGAAGATCTGGCGCTTAGATATTTGCAGCCTGATGTTTATATGCAGATCGCAAAGCAGCTGGATGGCCGTCGTACCCAGCGGGAGGCTCAAGTCGAAGAGATTGTTTCTCTGATCGAAGCGAAACTCAGCAAGGCTGGAATTGCTGCGATGGTTTCAGGTAGAGCTAAAAATATTTTCAGCATCTGGCGGAAGATGCGTGCGAAAAATATCGGACTGGATGAAGTTTACGATGTCAGGGCTTTCCGGGTGATGGTATCCGATATCGCACAGTGTTATGCCACTCTTGGAGTGATCCACACCCAATGGCAACACATTCCGAGCGAGTTTGACGACTACATTGCCGTGCCGAAGGAAAACGGCTACCGCTCTATTCATACGGCTGTTATGGGCGCCGATGGCAGGACCCTGGAGGTGCAAATTCGCACTCATGAGATGCATGAAGAGTCCGAGCTCGGTGTTTGTGCTCATTGGTCGTACAAAGATACCTCCAACGAAGATAAACCGTACACAGAGAAAATGAATTGGCTTCGACAAGTAGTCGAATGGCATGAGGAAACACAAGAGTTTGCGCTTGGTGGTGGCGATGTCTTAAACGAAGAACTCCGCAATCGAATTCAGGAGGAACGAATTTTTGTTTACACTCCAAAAGGACATGTTCTCGACCTGACTACTGGTGCAACGCCTCTCGATTTTGCGTATCGAGTACACACCGAAATTGGTCATCGTTGCCGTGGAGCACGGGTAGACGGTGAAACCGTCGGCTTGAATATTCCCCTGGCGACGGGGCAGCGGGTGGAGATCCTTACTACTGAGCAACAACAACCCCTACGGAGTTGGCTCGAACCATATCTCGGTTATGTACGAACGGCTCGTGCCAGAGAGAAAATCCAGAGCTGGTTTCGCGGTGAAGGTTACGAGAGGAGCCTGAGCGCTGGTGAGAACCTGTTGCTGGAATTGACCGACAGACTGGGATTAGATTTTCCGAACCCCAAAGAGTTACAAATGGTAGCAGAAAATCTGGGTTGTGAGAGCGCCGATCGTTTCCTCTATGCATATGGAGTCGGAGACTGCCACTCGCTGGATGTGGTTGACGCGATGTTCCCCTCCTATGGGAACGTTTACCAACTTGATCTGCTGGCTCTGGTGGATGATGACAAAGTGCAGAGTCGACATACATACAAAGTCGAACTGACAGCCGTTGATCGAGCAGGTCTACTGCGTGATATCACCGTCACATTGAGCGATTTACATGCACCACTCGTGTCAAATACTGGTCGGATCGATCCGTTGACGGGTCGGGCAGAGATAGGTTTGGAGCTGCAGTTACAGAATCTACACGGGCTAGCGAAGATCATCGAGCACCTACGACACATTGACGGCGTATTAGGTGCAAGACGAATTGTAACAGGAGATGGCAATTTCTGGCCTGGATCCAGCTAACCTCTGCATGGAAGAGATATTGCAAAAGTTACAAAAGTTGCAAAAGTTGCAGAAGTTGCAGAAGTTGCAAAAGTTGCAGAAGTTGCAAGGGAGGGCAATAAAGTAGTGAGGTTTCAGGAGCGTTTACCATGAGGATCATTCTTCTCGGTCCACCAGGTGCTGGTAAGGGAACACAAGCGCAATTTCTCTGCGATCAGCTGGCTATTCCGCAAATATCTACGGGAGACATCTTGCGCGCTGCTGTGACTGCGGGCTCGCAACTCGGCAATCGAGTAAAAGAAGTTATGGACAGCGGTGCGTTGGTGTCGGATGAGATCATCATCGATCTTGTTAAAGAACGTATCAATGAGGAGGATTGCGCTAACGGGTTTTTGTTCGACGGCTTCCCCCGCACGATTCCTCAGGCCGAGGCGCTCGTTGCCGCCGGTGTTGCGATCGATAAAATTGTCGAGATTGTGGTGCCTGACGAAGAAATCGTACAACGCTTGAGCGGTAGACGAGTTCACCAGGCATCTGGCCGTGTTTATCACACTGTATTCAACCCGCCGCAGAAAGAAGGCGTAGATGACGCAACCGGCGAAGTGTTAATTCAAAGAGACGATGACAAAGAGGAAACGGTGCGCGAACGTCTTTCCGTCTACCGCGAACAAACGTTTCCTTTGGTAGAGTACTATCGAACGCAAGCGACAACTGGAAAAATTCAGTACATTGCGGTCGACGGACTCGGTAAAGTGAAAGAAATTCAAGAAAAAATATTGTCTACTTTGTGAAACTAGTAGTTGTATTTTCTGCCTATTAAAGTATCGTTCGCAGCGATTTTTGATGTAGCGAATCGTTGTGAAATTTTTTAACAAGGATTGCAAGGTTTGTTACGGAAAAAATCACGGGATGATTCGTAACGTTGCGGTAGAATACTGAACGTAACGTAACGTCAAACGTAACTCAAAACCGAGCCTAGGAGATTCTTTATGCCGAGAGCCAAACGCGCTGCGAAGAAGGCACCTGCGAAGAAGGCACCTGCGAAGAGAAAGAAGGCAGCAGCTAAGAAACGTCCTGCCAAGAAGCGGGCTACCGCCAAGAAAAAAGCGCCAGCGAAGCGAAAAGCTACCGCTAAGAAGAAAAAAGCGCCAGCGAAGCGAAAAGCTGCCGCTAAGAAGAAAAAAGCGCCTGCGAAGCGGAAAGCCGCCGCCAAGAAGAAAAAGAAAGCACCAGCCAAGCGCAAGGCTGCTGCTAAAAAGATAAAGAAGGCACCCGCAAAGAAAAAGGCCAAAGCAAAGCGTAAGACTAAAGCCAAGGCCAAGAGGCGCTAGTTTAAGTTTAATCTTTTCAGCGCTACTGACAGGCGTCTCGTTAGAGGCGCCTGTTATCTTCCTTCCCGCAAAGTTAAGTCATACCAGTCCGCTGAAGGGCAGCACACATACGCTGCTACCGACCGTCAAGTCTCCACAGGTCTTCGGAATCTTGATCAAACAATCGGCCTCGCTGAATGTGGCTAACCGGTTGGAACTCTGATCGCCCGTGACATCAACCAGCGTTTGCTCATCAATCCGTCTCAGTCGACCTCGTTGATATTCCTCCCGGCCCGGTTTGTGTCGGATAGGTTGCTCAAGAATTGCTGTGAAACTCGGTGGTTCATGCGATTCGGCACCTGAGAGGGCAAGGAGAGCGGGTTTGACCATGAGCAGAAAGGTAACGATGGTCGAAACGGGATTGCCGGGCAAGCCAAAAAATAATGCGTCGCCGATCCGACCGAAAGCCAACGGTTTGCCGGGTTTGAGGTTTAACCGCCAGATCTCGAGTTGTCCGATTTTCCGTATTACGTCCTTTACGAAATCTGCATCTCCCACGGAGACACCTCCGCTGGTGAGCAAAACATCGCACGAATCGCCAGCTTGCAACATTGCGCGCTCAATGCGTTCAGGGTCGTCCGGAAGAATGCCGAGGTCGACTATTTCTACGGGAAGTTCGTTAAGTAACTGTGTGAGGGCATAACGATTTGCATCGTAGATCTGGCCGCGACCGAGTTCGTTTCCGGGATCCGCAAGTTCGTCACCGGTAGAAAAAAGTGCCACTCGTGTTTTACGTACCACATTGACGTGGGTTATTCCGCACGCCGCCAACCAGCCAACGTCGAAAGCAGAAATGACTTTTCCGGTTTCGACAACGGGCTCACCTTTGAGAATGTCGTGTCCCGTCGGGCGTACGTTAGCGCCGCAGGATACGTTTTCTAACAATCGCACCTCCGTCCCGTCAACAGAGCAATTCTCCTGAATCGCCACGCAGTCGAGCCCGGTTGGTAGCATTGCACCGGTGAAGATGCGTACGCACTCACTAATCGCCAACTCCCCTTCATACGGATGTCCGGCAAGACTTTCACCGACAAGTTTCATGATAGGGGGTGGTGAGCCGCCGAGATCTTCGCAACGAACCGCATAACCGTCCATGGCGGAACATGAAAAAGGAGGTAGACTGACATGAGCTCGCGCCGGTTGCATGGCAACGCGGTTACAAGCTTGATCGACGGTGACTGACTCCGAATCAGTCAGCTGTTGCACGCTGACTAAGATTTTCTCGCGAGCTTCGTTCAGGTCCAAGGGTTGGATAACATACCTCGATGACTACGATGTTGGGACTAGATACTTCCGGAGCGCTTTGCTCGGTTGCCATCTATCGGAAAAGCCGGATTGTCGAGGATACACGTCTGGTTGAGCGTATGCACAACACAGTTGTTCTCGAGATGATCGACGGATTGTTGCAACGTGAAAACGTCGTGAAGGATCAGTTGGATGCGGTTGCATTTACCTGTGGTCCTGGTTCGTTCACAGGAGTACGGATTTCGGCCGCGGTTGCCCAGGGAATCGCGTTTGCGAATAACGCTCTCATCTGCCCGGTGGCCTCATCAATGGCGCTCGCCCACGCGGCAAGGGAGCGGGCGGTTGCAAACTCAGCCAAGGGGGTGTTGACGGTTATCCGTTCACGTAAAGACTCGTTCTATCTCGCGGGTTTCGTGTTGGAGGAAGGTGAACTAACGCGCGTGATTGACGATGCCCTCTTTGCTGGTAGAGATCCGCCGGAAGGTCTGGATTTGTGCGGCTGGGTTGTAGTCGGTGATGAACCTCCATGGCGGGAGCGTGTACCCGATCTTCGTTATGACGCCGAGCCTAAAATTCTGGCATCTTTGGTCTGTGAGCTTGGTATTCGTCAGTATCAGCGAGGTGCGGGACTCGATGCAGCCGCTGGGTTGCCTACTTACGTTGTCGGTGATTCGCCGTGGCGACCTATGCGTGGATAGACGTCTATACTGCTGATGCGAATCATGAATATCACTTCGCCGAACCAATCGTTGTACCGAATACCCCTGGGGCGCGACCCTGTGGGTGGCACAGCCGCATCCGCTCGCAATCCCACACCGCGGACAGTCGATGTAGGTGTTGCGTCTCCGGCAGGTGCATCCACGAGCCACGAGGCGAGGCTGCTCCGCCTGCCCAACAACCGTCTGAGCGAACTGCACGCGCTGCTGACATACCACGGCACCGCGGCGATAGGTGCCAGCATGGCGCGTGGAAGCAACATCGATCTTTACGCCTGAATGGCGTTTACAATGATCACCCCCAAAATGCACGAGTCTGGATCAGGAACGTCCCATTGCGGTTGTATTTTTCACTGGGTTGTGAAGATCGTGTTGCGATATTCGAAGATCATTTCGAGCTGACGCCGTCTTCTGAGCGCCCGGAGCGAATGTTTGGCTTTTACCTGATGTACGAACGCGATTTGTTGCGCCTGTGCCATGCTGACGATGGCAAAGGGGTATCGATTACGGCGGCCGAGATCTCAAAACGCGCGACTCATGACCTAGAACTTGCCAGGGCTTGTGGGGTAAGGCATGGTCCGTCTCGATGTACGGTGCTCGATGTGATGGCGGGTTGGGGTATCGACGGGCTAACCCTGCAGCGCCTGGGTTGCGACGTAACCTGTCTGGAACAGTCAGCCGTTGCCTGGGCTATGCTGCACAATCTCATCGAGCGGTTAGGCGTCAATGAGGTAAAGCTCCACCATACCGACGCCTGGTGCTGGCTTGAGCAAAGCAGGGAAATCTTCGATGTCGTCTACCTCGATCCAATGTTTCCCGAGCGCCGTAAGAAAGCGCTTCCGGGTAAACGAATTCAATATTTGGCACAGGTTGTCTCCGGTTTGGAACACGATTTGTCCGACTGGATCAGCAAAGCAAGATCTCTTGCAACCTCCCGAGTGGTCCTTAAGCGACGTCTGCGCGACCCAGAAATAGGCAACCCCGATTGGCGCATCGTTGGTCGCTCAGTCCGCTACGACGTCTATCGGTGTGTTGGGTGATCTTCCCATGGGTCGGGAGCGAATTTCCGGACAAGAATCAGTAAGTTCGCCTGTTAACTTTCCCGCAAGATGGCGTAACGGAATTCAGGGTCGATAACCTGTTCTGCGGCTTTTAGCACCTCATCGACAATCGGCTGATAATGCAGCTTGCCTTCATTGCCTGCACAGACGACACCATCGGCGATGAGTTTGTCGATAAACGAGTCGAAGAGCCCCGCATCGAAGAATTCAGGTGCGTTCAAGCCGTATATGCGAGACATCTTGTGTGCCACCTGCTGGCTTTGTACTTGTAGCTCGGTGCGAGTCAGCCGGTTCGGCTGAGCAAGCAACCCGATAACGATGTAGAGCCGTTCCAGCGTCTGGCGAATGAGGTTCGCAAGCATGTACAACCGATAATGCGCGCGACTGCTAACCGGTGGGGCACTAAAACCACCATTGGGGTGAACCACCAGGAGTTGCGCGTCGATCAGATGTTGCGCCCAACGCTCAGGCGCATCGGGTTGATTGACGGCGTGTAATTCTGCTGCAACGTAAGGAAATACCCTGTTGACCAAACGGAACATCGCTTCCTGTCTGAGTGGTCGGCGTCGATTGACTACCAGGCAGGCCATGAGAGAAGGCAGTGCCAGCGTGTGTGTAACGTTGTTGCGATACCATGTCATGAGCACAGCGGAGAAGGGGTCGTGACTCAACACGTCACCAAACTCCTCATGTTCCCGCTTCAACATGCGCATCTGTTCAACGTAGGCAACCACTTCCGTCGCGGTCATCGTTGGAAGCGAGTAGTCGTGATGGTCTCCGTCTGCTGTGAGCAGATCCAGATAACATTGAACCTGGTCGATAAGGAGTTGCTCGTCGATTGCGAGGCGAGGCGTACATAAGGTAATAAGCGCAACTAGATTAATAGGATTGATTGCCGCGCTGTTGTTGATACGAAGTAACACTTCATCACCCAACTCAGCCGCTTGCTCAGCGGGTGGAATTGATGTATCCAGCCACTCGTCCAGGCGAAGTGGCTCGGCAAAGTTTACTTCGACCTTGCCAAAATTCTGCTTGATCAGGCGCAAGCTGCGCATGAGGTCGCCAATTGATTCGCTCTGCTTCTCCGCGCCTTGCAGTTCATCGAGGTAACTGCCAGCCTCGATGAGCTTCTCGTAGCCGAAGTAGACGGGCACGAAGGCAAGCGGTCGCGGCATGCCACGTTCATGGTGCTCCAGCGTCATTTTCAGTAAACCTAATCGTGCTGGCAGCAGCCTGCCGGTACGCGTGCGCCCGCCTTCAGGGAAGAACTCCACACAGTGCCCGCGTCGGTAGATCTGATAGAGATATTCGGAAAATACTGCACTATAGATCGGGTCATCGCGGAAGCTGCGTCTCATGAAGAAAGCGCCGGCACGCCTGAGTACGCTGCCAAGCACGGGCAGGTTGAGATTGTCACCCGCAGCGATATGAGGAATCATCAGTCCGCGTTGAAACAGCAGGAAGGAAAGCAACATGTAGTCCACATGGCTGCGGTGTGAGGGGACGTAAATCAGGGTATGGGTCGCAGCTACGTGGTTGATGCGCTGCCAGCCATTGACGTTCACACCGTTGTATATCCGGTGCCAGAACCAGGTGAGCAATCGTTCGAGGACTCGGATGGTCGGATAAGACATGTGGGAGAAAATGCTCATAGCTGCACGACGTGCGTGTTGTTCCAGCTTTTCTTCACTGTCGTTTCCGGCGTCAAATTCTCCGGCAATCGCGTCTCGTACGGCGCGGCTCTTGATGATCTGCGAGATCATCGTTCGTTGATGTGAGAAATCGGGACCCATCGTGGCGACACGCTGGTTACGAAACTGTACGCGAAGCAGTCGCGCGGTACGGCGCAGAATCCGATTTTCACTTAAACGCGGGTCTACAAGCTCCGCTAGAGGGAGTTCAGTTCCAAGGTAGACGAGGATTTCCTTGCGGCTTAGAAACAAATTCGCCAACCGCTTGAAGCGAGAGGTGACCGCCCAGTTCTCGGTCAAGAAGGTGCGATATATCGAGCGTTCCCGGCTTGGTGCCCGGCCCCAGAACACGGCGACGGGAACGAGTGCGGCATTCGGGTATAGTTCGGAACCCGCGAGAATACGCATCATACGATTTGAATAAGTGGTCATGGTGTTACGCCGAAACCAACCGTGGCTTGCCCGATTCAGAAAAAAGAAGCGACGTTCTTCCCGACCTTCTGGACTCACCAATGGGGTAAGGGGGCTTGGTAAACCGTTTTTTGCAGCGATGATGTCGAGCACGATGAGATCACTCAGAGAGCGGTTCTCCAACGCGTAGACGATCTCATGGGTGCCGTCTTCCAATGGGTTTTCGAGTGCCGGCCCGGCGATACGTGGCCGAATGATTGCTCTGATGAGCCGGCTGGAAAGCCAGTAGCCGAACTTCTTAGCACGCCCCATCAGCCGCTCCTGATTGATCAGAGGTTCTCTAGAGGTTCGCTAGTGTCACTAGGGACGATCGCCCTGAAAAAGCTGATCTGGATTGGCATCCGTTGAAGTGATCTCAACTTCCCAGATATCCCGATATTTTTGATCCGTGATCGCGTCGGCATCTTCTTTCGTGCGAATAACTGTGGGCCGCAAGAATATCAACAAGTTCCGTTTCGTGTGAGACTTGGTAGTGGATCGAAACAACCTTCCCAGAAGAGGGATGTCGCCGAGCAGCGGCACGCGTTTGTCGGTATCGGTGATGTCATCTTGGATGAGCCCACCGAGTACGATTGTTTGCCGGTCCTCCGCAAGGATAGTGGTTTCGATCGTACGCTTGGAGGTGACGACATCGGAAAATCCGTCGTCGCCAATGGGCGTGTCGACAACGCTGGTAATTTCCAGCAATATCTCCAGGCGAACCGAGCTACCTTCGTGCACATGGGGGGTCACGGTAAGCTGCAACCCGACATCCTCTCGTTGAATGGTAGTGAATGGGTTGCTCGAGCCGTCGCCGGTGGTGGCAAAAGATCCCGTTCGGAATGGTACCTCGTTACCCACCACAATTTTGGCTTCCTGGTTGTCCAGGGTCTGGATGTATGGCGAGGAGAGCAGGTTGGCCTCGGAACTCGTGGCCAGCGCGCGTACGATGGCGGCAAAAGAGATACCCCCCGGATTAATTTTCGCCACCGCAAATGCCGGACTCGATAGACTTGCGAGCCCCGTCAACACGTCTAATTCACCGTCGTCACCAATAATGCTGCCGAGGAGAGCGTTAATGACGCCGTCTAACGTGGTGGTGACCAGTGGCACGCTGTTGCCACTTTCATCTACAGCTGCCATCTCCACACCGATGGCGGACGTATCTGACAGGGTCACTTCGACGATCGCAGCTTCGATAACCACTTGAGTGCGACGCACGTCCAGGTAGTCGAGGATGCCGAGTATCTCGTTCATCGTACCCGGGTCAGATCGTACTATGATGGCATTCAACGATTCGTCTGCCTGAATGCTCGTGGAACTGGCCCCGGACTCATCGGTGGCGGGCCGATCGCTGATGAGTCCATTGAGTATCTCGGTAACCTTGATGGCGTCGGCATGTTTGAGGTAGATGACCTGTGTTGCCCCGATGGTGGTGGCTGGTTGGTCCAGCTTGTCGATGAGCTTGAGTATTTCAGCGATGGGCTTCGGCTTACCACGTATCACCAGCGAGTTGTTGCGTTCATTGGCGATGATCTGAATGCGTTGCGGACCGGTCGAATTGCGGCCGAGCTGATCGGGAGCCACTTTCTCGAGCAACGCGACCATGGTACCCACCCAGGCTTCCTTCAAGGGGACGACGACGATGTCTTCTTCGTCCGCGATATCGATCTGCTCGATGATCCTCATCAGCCGAATGATGTTGTCCGCGTGATCGCTGACGATCACCACGTTCGGCTTCGCCACGGCAGCGAGGCCTCCGTATTGAGGCATTAGCGGGCGGAGGATCTTCACGAGCTCCGAGGATTCCACGTTCTGAGCCGCAATAACTCGAGTTACCAGCTCTTCAGGTGCCACGTTCGCCAGCGAGCCGCCGGGCCCCGGGGTTTGCTTCCCGGTAGCGGTCTGTTGAATGCGAATGACGTTGCCGGAAGGTGACGCGGTAAAGTTATGCACACGCAGAACGGACAAGAAGAGGGCATAGATGGCGTCGGTGTCCATGCTGGTGCTGGAAATGACCGTGATGTCGCCTTTCAGACGCGGATCAATAACAAAAGTTTTACCGGTAATTTCGGCCACCTGAGCGACGAACTCGCGGATATCGGCGTTTTTGATATTGATCTTCCAGGTCTGCTCCTGGGCGCAAACCATCCCTGCCATACTCAAGGTGATGCCCACGAACAAAAAGACAACTAATTTGCGTGTTATTATTTTCATGTTTATTTCAAAGAGGCCGTGACGTAGAACGTCCGAGATCCTCGTTGAATTTCTAAGCGTGCCGATCCCTGTGCCAATATGTTTGCGATTTCCAACCTGTCCGCTTGTAGGTCTCCGACTGGCCTACCGTTGACTGAGAGGATCACATCCCCAGGCTGCAAGCCAGTTTGGCTGAGGTAAGGGGACTGAGCAAGGTTGCCCAACTGGTACCCCGCGGCCGAATCGGGGCTGACTGGCGTGATGCCGAGGTCGTTGAGTGCTTGGCGTGGGTCTGCTTCCATGCGTGCTTGATGTGAGGCGACAAATTCCCGGGCGCTTTGGACGGCACGTTGTTCGCCGGAGGCGGTATTCGCCAGTGGCTTTTCTACGAACGCCTGCCTGAATGTCTGCCTATTGGGTGCAACGTTTTCGTCCTGATCTGGATCTACCTGAAACTGGTCGTTGTTGGTGGGAAACGTCAGTTTCTCCCGGCTACCCGCCCGCCGCAGTATGATGTGATCCGTGAAAACTGCGACCAGCACTGCGTTTCCGGGGATTTTGTCACCTAAGCGATAGCGCATGCCTGGCTTACCTTTCTGCGCCACTATCGCCGCCGACTGTTCCTCGACTTCCTCGGCGACAAACACTCCCTGCAGCTGTAGCGGAAGGCGTGTTTCCTCGGTGATCTGGGTTGCCATGTCACTCGGCGAAACATCAGCTTCACCGAATAGATGACGAGAGAGAATCGTATTGAGGTTTACGGTCGTTTGCCGCGGCATTGTGCGGTCGCTAATTCCCGGACGCGCGGGTTCCCGGCCCTGGGGCGAAGATGCCACGTACAAAGCCGTCTGCGCCAGGGTCCAGGCGATCCCTGCGACGATCAGCCAACGCGTGGGGAGGACGGCTTTGGTTACGATACTGTTTAGCTGCATGGTTACTAACAAGTGTTAACCGACTGATACTAAAGAACTTGTTCTTCAACCTCTAGCACTATAACGTGATCTGAGTCACTTC